>Ga0207085_1109_pt1 | contig 12010 bp, 15 predicted proteins | sample Alteio_BWMinHeat_53_FD_153542 | JGI IMG/M metagenome (GOLD analysis project Ga0207085, IMG submission 153542) | Enriched cells from forest soil in Barre Woods Harvard Forest LTER site, Petersham, Massachusetts, United States -... | ecosystem: Environmental > Terrestrial > Soil > Temperate forest >...
ATGTGAGTTTTCAGCACTCAAAAAGCAATATGGGGGCGGTTGGACTCGAACCAACGGAGACCGAAGTCGAGGGATTTACAGTCCTACGCCACTCAACACTTCACAACGCACCACAGATCATAACAGCTGAGCAATTAGAAGTTTAGCGAATTTTATCAGCTGCTGATTTTTGCTAATTGTTGCTGTTTTTTGTTTGCGAGTGGGGAATAAGTGGGGAAAATTCGATTCGTCTTTCTAGAACATGAAATTATATGGAGCGCAAGGGGTATGGCCCCCATATGGGATAAATACTCTATTGTCAGGAGGCCACGGAAAATTTTTTCACTTCAGGAGCCTTTTCAATTAAATCAATAAGTGCGTCTAAAATTCCTTGGACTTCTCGAATTTCAGAACAAACTTTACTAATTCCGGAATGTCCATTTGCAATGCTGACGATGCTTTCTTTGATTTCTGCTTTTTTCAAAGCTTCTCTATCTCCTGCAATTGAAAGAATTTTTCTGCCTGGAAGAATTAATCCAAGTTTATCCATTAATCCAACAAAATCCCCATGCATAATTTTGTTTCTAAAGGGTGCGTACCGCTTCAGTTTTTTCACATTTTCATCGCTAAGCTGGTCTTGAAAAACAATGCAAATCGCTTCGTTTAAGAAGCATAAATTGCATTCCCAGTAATTCTCATCCTTTTTTTGTGCATTGGCATTTTTCTTTAGTCTCTTTTTGTGTTCTTCCTCAACAAGCTCGGCTATTTTACTTCTGACTTGTTGGTTTAGCTCAGCAATTAGACGCATTCTCACTTCAACGGAAAGAGCAGCGCCGGCACTTTCGTCTAATTTTAATTGAATATTTCCTAAATGCGAACGAATCACGTAATCTGTTCCTATATAGAGTTTTACGCAGATAATTTTTTCAAAATATACGAATTAACACTTAGCCCTTCTTGAGCTGCATGAGCCGTCACCTGAACATACAAATCAGGCGGCATTCTGAGGTTAAACTTTCCTGAATGAGGTCTTTCGGGTTCTTTTCCCCTTTCTTCACACCAATCAAGATAGTCATCAACTGAGTCTTTAAAGGCTTGCTCAATCTCGTCTACCGTCGTTCCTTGGAATGTAATCACTGCTTTAATAGCAGCAACTTCTCCGTGAAATATGCGGGCTTCATCGTCATAGACAACATATCCTGTGTATCCTTTATGCTTTAACATGGCTTTACTCCTGCATTTTCTAAAAACCTCCGCACAGACACCACTGCTCCTTTATCTGTTTCTTTCTGCGGGTGGGGCCTATGGAAAACCGCTTCTTCTTTGTTAAGCAGTATCCTGACTCGTGATCCCCGTCCCTCTTCAATTTTTGCTCCAAGAGCACAGAATAAGGACTCGATATCTTTCCAGTTAATACTTGCTCGTACAGGTGTAGAAAAAATCGCTTCTAGCGTGCGTTGGTGTTTTCTATTCATACTTTCATAATACCATAAAATGGGGCCAAGGTCAAGAATAAGTAAAGCGCTGAATTTAATGCCCTCTGAGTTTCTCCTTCTTTTTTTGCTGCTTTATCGAGAACTGTTGGTCTTTATAAGCTTGCTTCTCGGCACTACTGGTGCTCTTCCTCTCCTTTTTCTTCTTTTCAATCTCTTCTCGCATATAATCTTGAGCAAGTGTAGAGGGCCTTGTCGTTTCCTTCATTTTTTCCATTTCACGTCGGACTTCTCGCTGCACTCGTTTTGGATTCATCCGTTGAATCTGAACATGGATTTCTTTTGCTTCGCCAAATTTTAGTTCTTGATAATGGTTAAGCACAAAATCGTGGATTTCTGGATCAGAGGGTTCAGCGCCAAAAATATGTCTTGCTACTGAGTATCCTTCCCTGTCTGTGCGTTCGAAAGTTCCCACCCAATAACGTTTCTCAAAGAAAATAGTTGCTTTAATGGTAGCCATTGGAATTTCTCAAACTTTTACAGGCCTGCCTATCAATTCCTCTTTATCTTGATAAACCTCCATGGCAAAAGGAAAATAATTAACTTTAAGTGCTAGCTCCAAGTCATGCGCGCCATTCTCATAAGAAATTAATCCCTCAGTCATTCGTCTTGCAGCCGGACAAGAACGGACTCTTTCTAAAAACTGATCCAATCCAACACTTTTATGCATCAATCTACTTTGCAAATATTCTGCTAAAGCGACATCCTCATCTCCATTTGTTCTACCAGTAGCAATGAATGTGACATGCGTGGGGTTAAGTTCTAAGACTCGTTTGATAGTTGCATCTGCCACAACGAAACTTGAAATTAGAATTTGAGAAGCATGACGACAGCCAATTACTCCTTGTGTTCCAGAAGAAGTTCTCTGCACAATTCTTTTACCAGATAAACAAGCGCTTTGCATTTCTCTAGGGGAATTTTCAAAATGAAATCCATCTATTCGCTGTCCTTCTTGCTCGCCCATTAATATTAATGAGGGATCACTTTGATGCTTCTTAAAGGCTTCTTCAGGTGTAGATACAAATATAATTTCCTTAGCGCCTGATGCAAATGCGAATGCGGCAGTAGTAAAAGCTCTCAGTACATCAATCACAATACAAAGACCTTTTGCTTCAGGAAACTTGTGTCCTTTCAAAATGCTAAATTCCATGGTTCTCCTGAAAATAGTTTCTTAACCATTCTTGTCTTTTAAGCCGATACAACACCAGCCTTCTGAAAGGATGTCCCTCTGCAAAATCTGGGTCATCAAAATCATCTTTAGGATCATATATCATTCCAATCTTTTCCATAACTTTTCTTGAACGCTGATTAGCAGGAGGTGTAAACGCAACAATCTCATTCAAATTTAATGATTCAAATCCAAATTGAAGAGCGCCCTTGGCACCTTCTGTTGCATATCCTTTCCCCCAAAAATCATAATGAAGGCGCCATCCAATCTCCACTGCTGGTGTAAAATGAGCTGGAAATGCAACATTTTCTAATCCGATTAAACCGATAAATTCATGACTGTCGCGAAGCTCTGCTGCCCAGAAACCCCAGCCATGCTCCTTCATAGATGAAACAAAGTGATCGTATTCTTGCTTACTTTCTTCAAAGGTTCTTACTTCCCAAAATGCCATCACACGCGGATCAGCATACAACCTGGCCAAAGGTTCCAGATCTTTCTCTTCCCAAGCTCGCAAAATAAGACGCTCCGTTTCAATAGCCACGCTAAGCTCATACTAATTAAAAATTTGGGTAGAAAATCGACTCGCCATAGCTTCATTGTTCTTGCTAAGCTCAAGATCATCATTTCCGCTATAGAAGTAAAAACAGCCTTTATACTGCATATCAAGATAATCGCATGTTTGAGAAAAAGCGTCTTCAAACCCTCGCGGCACTGATTCGCCAAACGATGTAATGATGTACAGCTCCTTATTAGTGAGACGACGGCCAATGTCCTTTCGAATATCAAGTAAATCACTCCAACGATCGATAAACGTCTTCATAAGAGCGCTCATCGAATACCAATAGACTGGAGTTGCCAAAATAATAGGGTTATGACGCACCATTTTCTCTGCTAAAGGAATGAAGTCGTCGTGAGAATTTCCGTAGTTGTAGTCATAATGGGCAATATTCAGTTCTTGCAGATCCACAATGGGAATAGGACGATCTTTGATAACTGCTTTGATAGCCTTTAAAGTATTGCCATCGTTACGTGAACTGCCAAAAATGATAAGAGGATTCTTTCGTTCCTCTCTATGAGCTATCATGATAACGGAAGATTTTTGTTCCTGTACTGTTGTGAATCCTGCTTTGGCATAAGTTTTGATGGCGATTTTATTGCTTTTTTCCGGATCAACAAGACAGGCTTCAAAATTAATAAATACATAGTCATGAAGAAAAGCTTTTAGCACTTCTGCTCCAAACCCTTTCCTGATATGCTGGGTGTCTCCAATATAGAAATCAATTGCGGCTAAAGATCTCGATGAATTTACCCAATTTTCTTCGACCTTGTACCCCATCTCGTGCTCAAGGGCATTATAGAACTGAATGAATCCAATAGGATGCTCTTCAATACAAATGATAAAAGGGAAAATTGGCTTTTTCATTCCTTGCTCTATTTTATAACCAAGAGCGTAAGAATGATATTTTTTCTGAATGTCTTCGAACGACCAGGTTTTCCCTTCTCCCCACCATTGCAATACATGTGGTTCTTGCATCCATTTGTGCAGAAGGGCAAAATGATCGGCAGAAAGAGGGACAAAAGATAAACTATCCATGATAATCCAATCCCGCCGCTTCTAACTGATCGACATCAAGGTTACAGATTAATTTTAGATTTTGATTAATCTTTTCAATGGGCCAATCCCACCAAGCTATTCTTTGTAGGCGATCGATTGTTTTATCCTCAAATCGCATCTTCACAACTTTAGCAGGATTACCAGCGACAATTGAATATGCAGGAACGTCTTTAACAACGACAGCGCGAGCTGCAATGATTACCCCGTTACCTATTGTCACTCCATTCATCACAAGTGAATCGTATCCAAACCAGACATCATGTCCAACGATAATATCTCCTTTAACTGGCAAATCATAGACATTAAAAGCGCTTTCCCATCCATGTCCAAATATAGGAAAAGGATAAGTGCTAATCGCATCAAGCTTATGGTCCCCTGTCATAATGAAGCGCGTTTCAGCTGCTATAGCACAGAACTTGCCGATAATGAGCTTAACTTTGGAAAAATCGTAGTTGTATAGAACATTATACTCTTCAAAATACTCCGGTCCATAGCGACGATCATCAAAATAGGTGTAGTCACCAACACTAATATTTTTTGCTTTCACAAAGTTTTTTAGAAAAACCATCTTGGAGTAACCCTTAATAGGATAGATAGCATTAGGATCAGGTCCAATGATTGTCATAAATCACTCCAGATAATATTAGTTAAATCGGATGGTTTTCTTAATGCCATCGATGGATACAAGACCACCATTTGGGATAATAATCTGTGGGTCGGTGTGTCCAAAATTCATATTAAAGATAACAGGGATATCCGCTTTATAATCTCTTAGGGCATTTTTGATGGCTTCTTGTTGTTGTGAAATAAAGCTTTCTCGTCCACCGGGAGGCAATTTATCGCAGAACTGAGCTTTTGGATAAGCCACTAGAATAGCTTTAAATTTTTTGAGTAAACCTAGCTCCCCTAGAGCGGCAATGAATCTGTAAACAAAGCCATCTGTTGGCATCTCTTCAGATGTTTCGATAAATAGAATGGTATTGTCCAAGCGTTCGAAATCAGGTAAGTAACGCCTCACTGACAAATGAAAATCCAAAACTTCAAGACAGCCACCCCAGAGGCTTCCTGAAATTGATTTATTATTCCAATTGTGCCAAATCCACCCACTGCAAGGGTACATAGGTCGTTTTTTGCTTAAGTTCGCTTTCTCACCCCAATCTAAGTCTGCATCGCTATATTCTAAAGCTGGTTGAACTTCGCCAATATGTGAATCAAAAAGAGCTTTCCTTATCGAATGAATGGTATATTGTTGCATTCCTCCTCCCATAGCGAATTGAGTCATAATCGCTCCGCCATAGCAGGAAATAATCTCTAGATTCCATAGGAAGAGATGCAAGTTTGTACAATCGCTATAACCCATGAAGATCTTAGGATTAGCCGATATCACTTGTTTGTCAAGGTAGGGAAGTATCCTAATTTGGTCGTTTCCTCCTATTGTAGCTATGATTGCTTTGATAGATGGATCAGCAAAGGCTTTATTGATGTCTTCTGCACGGGCTTGTGGATGATTAGATAGATATTCCGGACTTTGAAGTGCAGTAGGAAACTCAATGGGTTCGAGCTCAAAAATATCCCTTAAACGTTTGATACCCTGTTCATATACCCAAGGAAAAAGAAAAGGCATTCCAGAAGAGGGAGAGACAATAGCTACTTTATCGCCTGGTTTTAGTGGAGATGGCTGTTGAAATTTCATTCTTTCTCGACTCCTTTTTTAGCTACTGCCATGATATGAGCACTTGCTCCCAAGATTGTTTCTTCTGTTTCAATGTGCTCTATAAACATAAGAACTTTTTCCCATTCTTCCTGATCTTGTGCTAAGGCCTCAATCGATCGTTTATCCCAAACAGGTCCTTCAATTGCCCTAATCGTTACATTTTCAAATCCATTATTTTGTATTTCTTCTTTTAATTCATGAGGATGATGCAGATAAGCAAATGAGAATCCTTCTACAATTTTTTTATGAATTCCAGTTTTAAATTCGTGTTCAATGACTTGAGACTTCAGGGCTACAACCTTTTTATGCATTGCATCCATGAATGAGGCAAAGCGCGTAATGCCTGCCGCAAAAAGGATACCACCTGGTTTCAACACTCGGTAAGCCTCTTGTAGGGCCTTATGGCGATCTTCTTCTTTAGTCAGGTAATAAAGTGGCCCAAGCAACAAAACAACATCCACAGAACTATTGTTTTGTTCGAGATGTCTTGCATCACCGACAGAATAGCTCGCCAGCTTGAATTTGCTGTTTTTGGAAGTTTCTTTAGCTTGCTGAATATGCAGAGCAATTGGGTCGATCAAATGTACTTGGTGTCCCATTTCAGCGAGAAGAAAGGCATATGTACCAGCTGCTCCGCCAATATCGAGAATGGTAGCAGGTGTGGAAGGTAATAGTTTTCTTAGAATCTGAAGTGTTCGATCCTTCTCCAGTCTATTAGAGCTGAGCCGTTCTTGTTCATTTCCTTCTGCATAATATTGCTCAAGAGCTGGGTCTAACTTGTGTGCTTTTGATTTTGCCATTTTTGGGCCTCTATTCGATATAAAACATGTCTTCTTAATTTATGATCTTCCGGTAGTTTGGGGTGATCGAAGTCGTCTTGAGGATTATGATACATGCCAATACGTTCCATGACAGCTCTAGAGCGCATATTTTGCACAGCAGTAAAAGCAACAATTTCCTCCAAATTCAGAGTTTCAAACCCATATTTTAAACATGCTATTGCTCCTTCTGTCGCGTAACCCTTTCCCCAAAATGGATAATCTAAACGCCACCCTACTTCAACGGTGGGTGCAAAATGAACGGGCAACGATGCTCGATCAACATCATTCATGCCTATGAAACCAATAAATTTGTCATCTGCTACTAAAGACACAGCCCACCAGCCCCAACCTCGTTCTTCGATCTTAGCTTGCATACGTTTCATCATCTGCTCACTTTCTTGTCGACTTAGAACAGAAGGAAAATACTCCATTACTCGGGTATCTGCATTAAGCGCTGCAAAGGGCTCAAGGTCTCCTTCACTCCATTGGCGAAGTATAAGACGTTCAGTTTGAATTATCGGTTTTTTGAGCATAGCTTTTCCTTTATAGCCTGGACGATTTTTTCTGATGAATCCTTGCTGGTATCAAATTCAAGATCGTAAATAACCCCTTTGTGAACTTGATAATATTGAGCTCTTGCAGATCCTATCATCCTATTGCCTCTTTGCTTTTCTCTTTGTTCTAAAACAGGCAGAGGAGTATGAATGCCAATCCAGAGGACATTGTAGCCTTTTAAAGCTAATCTCCATTTGTCTACGTCTTGTTTTCCAAATGCAACATCATCGATTATGATATAATGGTCTAATCTAGCTAGGGTTATGACAATTTCTTTAAGGGTATCGCTCATTTTCTTGGCGAATGGCCCTAATTGAATTTCATGCACCGGATGACCTGTTTCATCGGTTGAATTCTTCCAGCTGAATCCCAGAGGAGCAGGACCGCCTTCCCAATCATTCAGCTTATCAGGCATCATTCCAATGACACGATCGATTCCAATATGAAGAAATGGCGGGTCTAGTTCCTGCTGCAAGAGTTGAGCTAAGGTAGTTTTACCAGAGCTTGAAGGCCCATTTATGTAAATAATTTGATACTTTGTATTCATAGTCGTACAAGCTGTGTTTTTTGTAACGCCCGCTGTTTGATCTGCAGAGAGTAAATCAGTGATGCCTCCAAATGCCAGCAAAATCATAAAAACATACTTAAAAAATTGCATATAGATTTTCTCATCCCATAAAAAACTTAAGGCGTTAGGAAAGATCATGATACCAAAATTCCAAATACAAATCAGTCTAAATCAAACCTAATCAAACCATCTAATGACTAATTGAACGGTAGAAAAGATAGGGTGTTGCAAAAGAAGTAGTGCAAAAAAACTTCTGATACAATGCTATTCGCTGTAAGTTAAGAATGAAAAGCTAAGGAGTTTTGACTTAAGCCAAGGATCGGCTGCTTATAACTCCACTTTTCTTTCACTTTACAGAACTTTGCTCAATCTTACTTATGATACCGTTTAAGATGCTTGTAATTTGTCTCAAACGAATACATGCTTGACTAAAGGTGGGGCTTCCGTTTGCGATACTGACTAAACTCTCCTTTATTTCAGAGCTTTTCAAGGCGTTTCTTTCACCTGCAATTGAAAGGACCTCTCTGCCATGAAGGATCATACCCATTTTCTCTAAAAGACCGACAAAATCACCATGTAAAGTTTTATTTCTATAAGGTGTTGATTTCTTTAATTCTTCCAATTCCAAGGCACTTAGTTGATCTTTAAACACCTCACAGATGGCTGTATTCAGAAAAAATAGGTCACATTTTCCAAAGTCACTTGATTCTTTTTTAGCTTTGGGATTTCCTTTCTTGTACTCTTTGTAATCTTGTAAAACCAGCTCTTTCACTTTATCTCTTACTTCTTTGCTCATTTCCCCAATTAATCGCATCCGTACTTCTACACCAAGAGCGGGGCCAGCGGCTTCATTTAGCTTTAACTCCGCATTTCCAAGAATTAACAAGACCATATTGAACCTCTTCTTACTGCGAGCAAAATGTAACTTCTCAATAAGTCATGGTAGGCGGTTGCCTTCGCAAGCTCAGGCAACCGCCGTAACTTCTCAATAACTCGTGGTAGGGCAGTTGCCTTCGCAAGCTCAGCCAACTGCCCTACCACGAGTTATTGAGAAGTTACCACTCTTCTTTTTGTTTGGGAGTACACTTTGAATATAACGATCAATTAATTCCCCGAGCGTATGCTTTTTCGCTTCGGTAGTTTTAAAGTGACGACCTTCGCGAATAGCTGACTCTGTATTCTGTATCCATCGTTTAGCATCCGTTTCCCTTTTGAATGAGGCGTATTGGGGTGGATGACCTTTTATGCGAACTTGGACATGGAAATGAGTTTTGCCTTCTTTATCTTTGCGTTCTTTGATTGATGCCATGGTATTTCCGTAGTTTTTGGTTTCAAAGTAGAGGTCAAGAGATTCTAATTCCCTTGTCCTGTCATGCATTTTTCTCTCGTAAAATTGACCAAATAACCGTGAAATAGTAGTGGTTTTCCCCAATTATTCCCCACTAAAATACAAATTCACATAGTTCTATTGCCAATTGACCTATTGTTAATAGTTGCTATGTGTTGTGGATGAGTGGGGTATAAGTGGGGAAATTCTACATTGAATGAGCTTTTGCGTTTACTTAATAAACATCAAAAACCTGCTGAAATAGAATTATGGGGGCGGTTGGACTCGAACCAACGGAGACCGAAGTCGAGGGATTTACAGTCCCTTGCAATTGCCGCTATGCGACACCCCCAGATGTGATGGGAAGAGAATGCTGACAGTAGGAATTGAACCCACAACCGTCCGATTACAAGTCGGGTGCTCTACCAATTGAGCTATGTCAGCGAAATGAACAAGCGCTTTTATAGCAGACGGCGGATTTTCTGTTCAAGTTGTTTTCTTGTTTTTTGCTTGTATTTCTTAAAATCGCTCTGAGGTTGTAGCGTCAGATAGATATTTGGATTGGGAAAATATAGTGACGGAGGATTTAAAGTTTGTTTTTAAATAAAAATAAAATTATATATATTGCGGTGAAAGTCAACTTTAGGAGCCGTGCTATGCAAATCAATGCCGCTTTTCAATGGAAGTGTCATCCGGTAGCAGAAAAGTTTATCTACAATATATTAGAGGAGGCTATTAGCAAAAATAGCTTTGTGGCCGAATTGGCTATAGATCTAAAAAAGCATACCAGCACACGTCTTTTTGATTGGTTGGATCATGTTTGTATCAATGGAGACGCTACCGTGGAGCAAGTCCTTGTAGACAATGGTTTTATTGTGACAAATGCGGCTGCGACTTATCGGGTCTTTTACCATCCAGGGGCTCAGTTGCCGCGAGTGGTTGTGGATGATCAGGAAGAGAGAAAAGTTGCTGTGGCTGTTTCTGTGGATCGAATTTCCGATTTCCTCATGGTGCGGGGACTTTCTTCACTTATTGAAGGATCGCCATTGGCTCCTTATCGCAGAAGTTGTGTATCGACTGAAAATGGAGTTTCTCTCTGGGTTGTGGAACGTAGAGGGGCGCCTGGAATGGAGCCGGTGATTTGCGATGAGGCATATCTGCAAAAGTATTTTAAGGCTCGTGAGAATTGGCAGAGGCGGCCTCGTGAATTGGTGCATGAGGAAGCCGCCCTTTCTTCGGCTATTGTGCTCGCACAAGAGATTGTGCAGCTTTTAGGACAAGATCTTGCTGCTTGCCTTGTGTTGGAGTGTGAGCGGGAATATTGGCAAGTGCGCAATACAGCAGCACAAGTTCAAAAAAATCGGCAGGATCGTTTGGGGATGGGATGGGCGAATCATGATCACCATACTTTCAGGTCTTCCCGACGCCATTTTGCGCAGCTGGTTCGGTTGTTTGAGATTCTGGGATTTCACTGCCGTGAGCGGTTTTATGCAGGAGAAGAGGCAGGTTGGGGAGCGCAGGTCATGGAGAATCCCAGAAGCCATTTGGTGCTTTTTTTGGACGTCGATTTGCATGGGGAGGAATTGGCTGTGGACTTTGCGCATCATCCTCTGCCGGAGTTGGATCGTCTTGGCACGATTGGGTTGTGGTGTGCGTTGCATGGTGATTCTATTTTGAAGGCGGGGATGCATCATTTGGAGGCGCAGTTTTTGTTTGAAGAGCTTGTACAAGATCTTTCCCACTTGGGAGTTACGACGATGGAGCCTTTTAGTTCTTTCCCTTATCTCAAGCAGGCTTTTACTCACGGTGAGGTGTGGCCTGTTGAGGCAGCTCGTGTAGAATCTCTTGTCGAATCTGGCAAAATTACCCGGGAGCAGGCTGAAAAGTTTCGCGCGTATGGGGCTGTTGGAAGTCATTTGGAGAATTTACAAAGAAGGGAAGGTTATAAGGGATTCAATCAGAAAAATGTGAGTTTTATTATAAAAAAGACCGACCCAAGACATTTTACTAAATAGCAGTGACAGAATAAAATAAATTTATTCGTTTTTCTAAGGATAACCGACAAAAGTTTATCTTTATTATTCTGTCTATCCTGCTATCATCCTGTTATGTTTATATCCAGCGAGAATTGCTGTTGGCGGGAGCAGCTCCTTATTTGACCTGGAATCTTTTGTATTTGTGTTGAATTTTAATTTTGTTTAAAATTTTCATTTGGCTTTTTTATTTAGGTTATGTTAATTTTTTCGAAAAAAGTTGATTTTTTTTCTTGGTTTTGTTAGATTAGTTTTAATATTTATTAATACAAACAAATTTTAGGTGGTTTATGTTCTTGATGCCTTTTAAGAATAATTGTAGTCCGCGTGGTGAATTACCTTTGGGTCAGTCTAATAGTTCTGATGAAGAAGCTCCTTCTATCAGAAGGAGCAGCAAAATTTCAGGAAAAACCGTAAAAGCTATTTCACAAGCGCCATCGAAAATAAAGCATTCTGGAGTCGTTAGAAAGGGCTTGGGTCAAGAAAATTCTCCACCTAATGTGAATAGAACGCTTGGGTTGGGGTTTTCTGACGATGAAGATAGCGCTCTTTTAAGTCCTACTTTAAAAAAATTAAAACTCTCTTCAGCGGAGTCCTCTCCTCCAAGAAAAGGGGAGTTGATGGGACGTCGGTTGTTTGGAGACGTTTTAGATGCAAATGAGCAAGAAGATGAATTTTCTGTAATTGAGCCTAAACAAATTTCTGAAACTATCCCTCCGCATATTGCTAATCGCCCT
>Ga0207085_1110_pt1 | contig 11939 bp, 9 predicted proteins | sample Alteio_BWMinHeat_53_FD_153542 | JGI IMG/M metagenome (GOLD analysis project Ga0207085, IMG submission 153542) | Enriched cells from forest soil in Barre Woods Harvard Forest LTER site, Petersham, Massachusetts, United States -... | ecosystem: Environmental > Terrestrial > Soil > Temperate forest >...
TAGCCTTTACACCCTGAAGGATCAGCGAGGTTAATATGGGGATGTCGGGCAGACTATGAAGAGGATTTTGTTCCTGGTATTCTTCTGCAACCCAAATCTCAGCAGGATGAGGAAGAATGGTGTTGTTTTCTATTTTGACACATAGATGCCCTTTGCGCACCGACATGGATAGGTGGCAAATGAAAGCAGCCAGCGATTCATCCTCATTTTTTTTAAGCAGTTGATTGGCTAGGGAGAAGTCTACATATCCCAGACATTGTGCAGACAGCATTTTTTTTAAAACAGGCCAATGGGATTCTTGAGAAGCCTCGTTGATTTTTTCGTTTTTGGTGAGATCGGCAAATAACTTCAGTGCTCTGCCCGTTTCGATGTCTAATGTTATCGGTCCATTTTGTTTATACAACATGCAACACTCCTGTTGTGGGAGATATGCCGCGTACAAACAGGTAATAAACACCCCCGAAGCATTCTTCAAAAGGCTGTTTAACGAAGAGGCGTAGATAGCGGCAGCTAGCCTCTTTGTAAATGGCTGCCTGCAAATCGTAGTGGTGGAGGCGCATCGCTTCTTCCAGATGGTGTTTTTGATAGTGCTCTTGCGAGGGACCTAACCAGTTGCTTTTCCAGTCCAGCAGGTAGAATTTGCCTTGATGTTCAAAAAACAGATCGATTACCCCTTTTAGGAAGCCAGGTTTCGCTGCTTCAAATCGCATGTGATCGTCATGGGGGTAGAGGAATTCGATCTCCTTATACATCTTTGTGGAGCACACATCAGCCAGACAAAAACCATGATTTAGATTCACTTTAAGAGCATTGAAGATGATAGTCGCGACGACAGTTTCCCAAGAAGTAAAAAGAGTATCTCGCAAAAAAGGAGTGATTAGAGGAACAAGTTCTTTTGGTGTTGAACAACCCCGTACAAGGTTGAAGGGAAGCTTTTCAAAAATGGTATGCAACAGCACACCCGTCTCGCTCCCTGCCGGCAAGGTATGCCCCGTTTTGATCTCTTCATAGAAATGATGAGGGGCGGCCATTTCCTCTTGCGAGATACTTACTGTAGCCTCTGGTTGGGATACGCTTGTTTTTGTGTGGGTCAGAGAGGTAAATGACTGCAAGACGGAAACAGATTTAGGGAGATGAATTTTTGATGGAGAGTGTATGACAGGAGCTTTTTTTGCCCCTGAAATATTAAACGCAGAAACGTCCGTTGAAAATGGCTGTCGATTCAGCTCAGAGACAGTGAATAGGCGCGGAAAAGCGGAAGCCAGTTTGAATAGAAGAGATCCATCTTCTATAGAAATCCGTTGATAAAGCTCTTGATAAGTTGTTGTAGGCGGACCCATCTTAGCTAGAAGCAGATCGATGGGAGAGGCGCATCCCCATTTGACTGTTTTGGGGTCATCGTAAGTGACAATAGGGATGTAAAGATGTTCTCTCGCCCTTGTCAATGCCACATAAAGAAGTCTCATCTTTTCGGCATCACTCTCTTCACAATGCCTTTGATAAGCAGGATCATTTTCGTTTTTGGCAGCCCCCAACATGAGCTTTTGATTGTCTTCATGGAAAATCAGATCGTCTTCTAGTGACCTTGTGCGATTCATCAAGCCCAAAGTGAAGACGATGTCATATTCCAGCCCTTTGCTCATGAATGTCGTTAGGATTGCGACTCCATCTTCATAGGGATCAACATAGCCCTTGATCCTATTCTCTTCGTTCAAGGCCAGCTCTTCCAGTGTATCTAAAAAAGCAAGGAGACCGTGCGGCAGAAGTGATTTAGACGCCTCTTCTGCAATCATCAGGTCGGCAAGATCTTGCCACTCCCGATAAAATGAAGCTCCATCTGATTGTCCTAATAGGCGTTCAAGGACCGCTTTATGATCGCTATGCCAGATAGACCGCATGAAAGCATCGTAGAATTTAGCAAATCCGCCATCGATCAGTTTGAATTTTAGTTCGTGGAATTGTTGGACAAACGGCAAACAAGCATTCGGATCTTCCAGAAGCTCGAGTTCGCGGTGGGACATGCCTATCATGCGTCCTGCCAGAGCGGTATTTAGGGAGCTTTTATTTCCATAATGCAACACTCCATTTAACACATCTCTCATTTCTTCCCTGGCAGAAGAATCGCTTAATGATTTGCCTCTTTGACTTTTAACGGGGATGTGATGAGCTTTTAAGTAGTCGGAGACCCGTTCTGCCTGATATCTATCCGTGATGAGAATAGCACATTGGCCGTAGCGTATCCCGTGCTCTTGATTCAATGTGACAATTTTTTGTGCGATTGCGGGAAGGATAAAATCGGCTTCGATTTCAGAAAATGGGTTTTTAACCTTACCTGCATGGCAGATTTTCCATAAGTGTAAAGAAGGTTGGCAGGAGAATATACTGCCCTCTGATTGAGAATTCTCTTTTCGCCCTGCTTTCACTGCATGATAAGGTAAAGCGAGGGTTCTTCTGGGCAAGGGGAAAATTCCGGAAACGGACCCAAATAGCATGTTCAAGGCATCGATTAAAGAAGAGTTGGAACGGAAATTAGTATCCAGAATTGCCCTTGAGTCTGATCCGAGCCTATTTGCTGCTGAAAGGTAGGTATAGATATCAGCCTGCCTAAAGGCATAGATCGACTGTTTAGGATCTCCCACGAGGTGTAGATATCCTTTCCAAGCCTCACCTTCAGGTATAAAGAGAGAAGAAAAAATTTCCCATTGAACTGGGTCAGTATCCTGAAACTCATCGACAATTGCTGCCTGGTATTCGGAACGGATACGAGAGACGAAATGGGGTGATCCCAACGCCTGTTGCATACGGACAAGAAGCTCGTGATGGCCGAACATTTCCTGTTCTTCCTGATAGCGGAGGATAAACTGTTGACAGTCGTGAGCTAACCGTGCAAACAATCCGGTTTCATGGCGTGCTTGAGAAACAATCGGGACTAGATATTCTTCTATCATTTCTAATAGATCAGGCACGTGTAAGGCTTCAGACGGCAAAGCCTTTGCTTTCGCCATTTTTAGGCTGGGATCAAATGCCTCCAAAAGGAACAAGCCATCTTCAATTAAGAGATCAAAATCGTCGGCGCTCCATTCTCGTTTATCAAAGAGAGAGGCAAAACGGCGTGCTTTATCTAATTTATCCGGATGGATCTGTTTGGAAGTGTCTCGCAGCTCCTTGTAGGAAGGAGCCTGGGCATGAAAATCTTCCAGAATCTGCTGTCCGGAACACTCAGCCTTTGTTGCTAGCTGGGCCATTTGTTGCTGAAATTTAGGCAACAAATCATTAAAAGCCGGAGGGGCCGCAATTGGCATTCCTCGATTCATTTGTTTGAGAAGGTCATGTTGAAGTTTCTCAGACCGGTTATTTGCCCTTTTCATTAAAATTTTCAGCTGTTGTGGGCTATAGGCTAAAGGGGGGAGTCCTCTTCTTAGAAAATCGCGGATAGCCTGAAGGAGTTTGGCCGTTGATAAAGACTGATCTTCCCTGCTACTTGAGTCCAAACTAATTCCCGCTTCCACAGCATAGTTTTTTAGCATCCGCCAACAAAAGCCATGAATGGTAAAAATCTGCGCACGATCAAAAGAAAACAGTGCGGTTTCGATCCGTTTTTTAGCCAGTCGTATAGACTCATCGCCCTTCTCAACCATTGCTAAAAGGTAATCGGGAGTATCATCCCAAGATGCCGACAATCCCTTTTTGAGTCTTTCCAAGCTTTTTTCCAGATTGGAACGAATTCTTCCTTTTAGTTCTCTCGCTGCCAGCCGTGTGAAGGTCACAACCAAAATATTCTCTATCGATAAAGCTTCTTGACTGTTATGAGACTCTATTAACAGGCGCGTAACAATATGTTCGATGGCAAATGTTTTTCCTGTTCCGGCGGAAGCTTCAAGAAGGAGGTGACGATGAACAGATTCCTCCCTGTCGAGAACAGAAAAAAGAGATACAGAAGCAACAGGTGACGTCGAAGGTTCTGTTAAAAAGCCATCTTTCATGAGTGATCATCCATAGCTGCAGGTTTGCTTTTGAAAAGTCCGCAATACAGTTGCTGGATTTTGGCTTGCCAATAGGCAAGATGAGGATCTTGTAAACCGAGCCCTTGAGAGTTCCGCTGCAACCACGTGATATAGGGATCAAACTGTTGCTGGAAAGTATCCTGAGCCTTTTCTTTCAAGACTTGTGCAAATTCTTCCTTGCCTGAAACGAGAGCCGCCATCCAATCAGAGAGGAGAGGGGAAGGGTGCGACTTATATTGAAAGTAATATTCCAGATAAGTGAGAAGGTCTTCTTTTTCAATTTTCAGCGACTTAATTTTGGCTTTCTTCCCTTTCGTGAATATCACCTGTGGTAAGACCTGGATCTGGTCTCTCTCAGCCAAATGCTTCAATACCAAACATTCCGGCCATGCTTTTAACGTTCTTTTAATATCCTCTTGAGCAAACAGTACCTTGCCTTGAGCCGAAAGATGTTCAATGGTTCCCACAATGGCGACCTTGCCCAAGGTAGGAATAGTAAGGACCAAAGGAGGTACCTTCCAAGCTCCATCTACAAAGGAAGGAGTAGTCACGTGAGGGACCATTTCGATGGAGAATAATTGCTTAACCTCAATACCACATGATTTTAGATTCGCTGAAAATCCATCGATGTCCCGACTTATTTTTTGAATGCCTACTTCCTTAAAAGACCCTTGAGGAATTCGTCCTGATTTTTCCGCTTGTCTCAGGACAGCCTCTTTAATGCCAAATACTCCTTGCCTGGAAACAAGGGCCGCATTGAGGTCTGAAAGAAATAGGTCTTCTTCATCCTGGATGGTCCGGTCTTCGTCTTGCTCTATGTAAACCCCTAAAGTCTTATTTAAATAAAGCTTAAGAGGATTATTGGCAAAAGCTGTGAGCTCTTTTAAGTCTATCGAGATAGGAACAGCAAGGGAATCTGAAATGGTTGGAGTTTTCTCCCGAGGGGAAAAGTCGGATAAAAAGGGAGGCGACGTTTGTTTTTCTGGATGATAATGTGCCATAGAAGCTTTATAATAGTGGCTGGAATAGCTTCTTAAATCATGTTGACCGGAAAAATAAGAGTGGTGGAAGGGAAGGAGCGGATGGCGATACAAGCATGAGGTGGAAGGCTTCGTCAGAGTTTTATCGTTGCGGATGCAATAAGCCTGATCCAGATAATTCAGAATTTCCTGGACCAATAGCGAGGGTGACATCTCCTGTGTTTCGCCTGGTCCTTGGCAGGTATATGAGAGGAGAAAGTATTGGCGGGAGGACAGGAGTGCCTCCAAAAATAAATAGCGATCAAAATCCACTTGTGAGGGAAAATAATCGGCGTGTCCTTCTGCCAGCAAATGTAACGTATTCACACGCTCTTTTCGAGGAAACAGTCCATCCCCAATGCCCATCAGAACAACGACTTTGGCTGGTACGACACGCATGGGAAGCAGCGAGGAAAAGCGAATGGCCTGAAGATTGGTTTCTTTATAAGCTCCTGTGGATTGTTCCAAAAGGCGCTTAAAATGGAAATGAATGGTCTCAAACGAATATTTGGACTCCTGGAGACGGACCGTTGCTTTTTCAAATGTCTCAATATGCTCTCTTAAGAGCTCATAACCTGTATCGTCTTCCATGGGCAGAAAATACGTTTCCAGCAAGCAATGCAAATAGGTGGTCCATTCTTTTAATGACAGGAGTTGCCCATTCCTCAGCGGCTTCAGGTCGGCTTGTAGCGATCTTATCAGAGACAACAGATTGCCAAGGAGCGCAGCATGGCTCATGTCTAAATCGATGGGATGATAGGTTTCCTCCATTGTGAATTGTCCAGAAACAGATATCGCCAATCCTTCCAGCAGTCTGCCTAGTCCGTACTCCCATGTGCCTACACAGGATTCATCAATCTCTTCATGATTTTGATACTCTTGCTTAAAGACCTCACTCCGATGATGTTGATCCGCCCCCCAATAGATTCCCGAGTCTTCAATCCATTGCCGAATTGTTACCACATCTTCATAAGCAAAACGATGGCGTGCAAGAAATGCCGGATATTCGAACAATTGCAGGAGGGCTGACGCTTCCCATCTCCCATTTGCCAGGGAAAGCAAATGCAAAAACCCCTGAATAGATAAATATTGGGATGGTGCTGACATATCCATCAACTGGATGGACAATTGACTTTCCTGTGATTCAAAGACACTGCGAATAAAAGGGGCATACTCAGAGATGTTTGGTGTCATCACACAGATATCTCGAGGCAAAATGGGAAATTCGTCATGTTGATGCTTCTCCATTATCTTCAACAGAGCATCATGGATCGCTTCCACTTCCCGCCTGATTTTAGGAGCTGCATGCACTTGAATAGTGATATCATCGTTCGGAAAGGAAAGAGCAGGGAGAGACCGGCTTTCTTCTCCAGGTGATCGTAAAAGCGTGATATCCGCTTGCAAGGATTGTAGGAGTGTTAAGGGGGCATTGGATTTTTCCAATTGCAAATCGTCGGATATCCAATCCTGATAAACAAGTTGATCAACAATAGACTCCGGCAAGGCATATTGCTCATGCCACACCGCTTCTAAAGATTCCATGGCAGTCGTCATTTCCCGTCCCATCCGACCAAAATTTGCCAAAATAGGATTACGATCTCTCAAAAACTCTTCCAAAGACTCGACTTGTGAGGTCTTTGCACCTTGTTGTGACCAATAACGTGTTAATCGGATCCGTTCCTTATCCGAAAGAATGTCCCCCCAAAATTTTTGACAAGGAGAGAGGAAATAGGAATAGACGGGGACTTTTTTCGACACTTCCTTTAAAAAAGCGTGATAGACAGGCGCGAGAAAGCTCAACCCAAACAGATGGACTTGCAGATCCGGTTTCTTCATTTCGTTGCATTGAAACGACGAAAACTTCTTTACAGGATAGTCCCAGCAATCAAACAGCTGCTCCATATGTTCCCAAAGGAGTTTCTGCCAACCGCTCACCATTGATTCTCTTTCTAAAAGTTCTTGGGAAGCTTGTAAGCCTCTCCACTGAGAGAGCCTCTCTTTTCCATAAATGCCGTAATCGCGAAAAACGACTGCCAACTGGGACGACAACGCACGTATCCTTCGCGTCATTGCTTTAGTAGTTTTTTTATCGAGAGAAGCCCTCAAATATTCCAAGAGGGGATACCACTGTTTCTGGACAGCTCCTGAAAATAGATGATAGGTGGCGATAACAGTTTTGATGGTCTCTTCTAAGGCCAGGGAGAGCTCGAGTTCGGACGGGGAATAGAACATTTCCTGGCTTGCGGAAGACGCAAGGGTATGATAGAGCTTGTGTAGAGAGGTGTCGACAAATTCAATCTCCACTCCCGTAGCTACCCCTATTGCAGGATCTTCAGCCATCCTCAGCTGCAGCCACGATTTCATAGCGCTACTCGGCACCATAATCATACGTCTGGTAAATGGATGGGAATCTGCAAATAAACGCTGTTTTAATGCTTCGTAAAGCTGCTCGGTCCGGTTGCTAAGATGAATGTGGTAATTGTACATCTTCTTTCTATGCTTTCGGGGTTCTCCGTAATAATCATGAACTCATCAAACAGATCAATATATTGTTGATGCCTACAGAACGATTCAATATAAAGTTCTATAGCCAACTTCATGTGTCTAAAAGGACGTAGACAATTGCGCGCAATTGCGCGCAATTGTTATTCTTTTCCCGATGTCACGGGGAACCATACACTGGCCTTTGTTTTTCCTTTAAAATCAATAAGTTCTTCGGTCCTGAGTTCTCTAACTAATCGTTGAACTTGATCTTTCGAAAGTGAAGGCAAAACTTGGCACAAATCGGACAACTTGGACCCCGCCTTGGCATTCTCTTTAATGTGCTTTAGGATGAGTTCTTTGTTAGTTCCCTTATCTAGGCCCCGTTTTCTTGTATAAACGCCACTTTGTCCGGAGAGTTTGTAATATTGCCGACAAAGCATATATTTGGAACCTCTGCCTTGGCCAACCCGTTCAATAACGCCTAGATTAACCAGATGTTTTAAGCGATTCTTTAGTTCGGGTAAGGAAGAAGGAATGCTCTTTTCTTTGTGAACTAAATCCAGCACTAAAAAATCTTCTGCAGTATTTTGCTATTTGTTCTGTGCCGTAACCGGATTTGGCTTCTTTAAATTCGAGATGATTTCCTTCCTTTTGAGACATCCAAACGTACAATTGATTCAAAGTAACGGTCATGTTCCACCTTTTGACTGAAGAGCAAATATTAAAGCATACAGAAGCAAAATACTATCGGAATTTGATGATGTGTAGACATTTACAAGGGCTTATTTGTTAGTTGACCGAACGAGAGTGATGTTCGTCACCGACTCAAGTGGGATACTTCCCTTGTAGAGGTGATAGTACTTGTTGCCACCGGGTTTATTGGCTTCAAACACCAATTCCCCTGGTAATTTAGTGGCTTCGATTTTCAAAATTACATAATCGGGCGCGTGAGACCAGTACTTGTCTGCAATTCCCTTTAATTGTTCTTCCGTTGCGAGATGAATAAATGCAGTGTCATCTTGAGAGAGGACAACAAATTGGGCTGATTGGCTTTTTGTCCAGTTCTCCAGAGAAAGAATCTTATAGAGATACTTAGGGGGGGTATTAGACATGTCTTCTCCTGCAAAAAGAGTCCCTATAAATCCAAAAGGTATCAATAACCCAAGCATCAGGATTATCTGTAAAAAATATAGACTTTTTTTCACTTTGCCCTCCATGATATGTTTTAATGTTCGTCCTTAAAAAGTTATGGCAGCGGGGCATAAGGTAGCAAGGCCGTCCCCGGCCTTGAATGTAATAGCAAGCAGAGCAAGGACGCCCTGGTTACCTTTTTTCCCCATCACTTTTTAAGGACGCACATTTTAATTAATGATCTCTTAGTATCTCCAAATAGGACTTAATTAGGTAGAGAGAAATGCGCAAGCCAAACTCGGAAACCCTCAGAGAAGAATCTAAGAGATTACACGCCATACACGCTGAATATGCAAAATTTTATGAGATGGCGGATGATGTTGAGCTTAAGGAGATCACGGACGACGTCTTGCAAAGTCCATATACGAAAAAGGCCCAAAAAGAATCAATTCAGACACTTAACAGACGCATCTTAGTCTTCAGCTATCCTAGCGACGGTTTGCGGATCAAGGGTCTGGTCAGTTTTGTCCCGGACCCTGAGAATCATCCCTTGCTAGTTGTTTTACGCGGTGGAAACAAGATTTTTGGACTTTTGAATCCCGGAAGTGACTTAGCTTGTTTTGAACGTTATACTGTGATCTCGACTATGTATCGGGACGGAGTTAGCGAAGGTAAGGATGAATTTGGCGGCGAGGATGTGAATGACGTTAAAAATCTGATGGCGTTTGTTCCGGATCTGGAGAAAAAGCTCGGCTTAAATTTTCAAAACAACAAAAACTATTTGTTGGGAGCAAGTCGCGGAGGTATGCAAATGTTCCTCGCTCTTGCACGTTTTCCGGAGCTTCAAAAGCGTTTTACCAAAATTGTTTCGCTATGTGGTTTGCTTGATTTGCGCCGATCTATCCTCGATCGCCCCGATATGGAGGAAATGTTCATAGCAGATTTTGGATTAGAAAGAGGAAATGAAAAAGAGTGGATCAACAAACGTGATCCTTTGCTGACTGCTGAACATATGGACCCGGCGCTCCCCATTTTACTCATCCAAAGCACTGATGACAACCGGGTAAGTTTAGAAGAAGGGTACCATATGCTTGCACAATTACAAGCGGCAGAAAAAAACGTTACCTATTGGGAGATTGAAGCTGCCGATCATTGCTTAACCAATAGAGAAGATCGTGTAGATTTGCTGCTTAAATGGTTTGAAGGGTAAGGGAAGCTGAAAAACACTTTCTTCTTAAAAACCTACACCTACATATAAGGCTGGTAGACACTCTCCCATGGCGCGTTTGCTAAGTGGCTTTGCAATTTCAAGCTGAACAAACCACGTGAACTTTTCACCGCAATAAAACTCATAACCGATCATCGCATCCAGAGTTGGATACGTTGCTTTTCCATGATGATCGACGTTATCTCCTAACGAAAAGCGGGTGGTTTCGCAGATAATGCCAGCGCCAACTCCTGCATACAATCGTTTAAAAGGATAATACAGAAAGGAACCTTTGAACGACAGCCAGTTGCCGATCCCCCACTCTGTATAATTGATTGAAATATCATAGCCCATGTCGCGATGTGCACGATATCCAATCCCTAATCCCGATCCTGCTTTGAAATACAAGGTTTGGATCATTGTATTCTCGCAAGGATAATCGGAATAGTATGTATATTGATCAGGGGAAGTTGCTTCAAATTGAGAGCTTTCTGCCGCATTCTGAAAGAAGAGCATTGAGAGCAAAACGATAAATGAAGAGGTTTTTATTAAGAATTTCATAGGTCTCCAAAGGTTATGGTTTAAAGATAAATAATGTGAACAACGTTCATTAATAACAAAAAAAAATTATTTTAGATCGGACCCCACGCGGAATCCTAAGGTGTAATAATGAAAGAGCTCTTGACAGAGCTCCAGGGTATCTTGCTCTTTTGCAAAACGAAGTTTATTTTTAAGTGTCAGGCTGCATATTCCATGTAGAGAGCTCCATAGAATCTTAACCGCTCTTTCGGCTTCTACTGAGCTTCCTCTTAAAATGGGATGAAAAATTAAAGCGACCTTCTGAAACAAGGCATTCACTTTATCTTGGTACCAATCGGGCAAAGGCGTTTTAATCGGGTGCTCAAATAGGAGCAACCAAGCTGAAGTATGGTTTTTGGCGAAGCTAATGTAGTTTTCGCTGATTTTTTGAAAGATGTCTTTGGGAGTATCATAAGGGGTGATTGTTTCAAAAATAAAAATTTTTAGGTGGTCAAGAGTTTCTCCGTTAAATTGAATCACTAAATCTTCCATATTTTGATAGTGATTGTAAAATGTGCCAATGGAACATCCCGCCTTTTTGGAAATCTTTCTGACATCTAAGCCATCCAATCCCTCAATTTCAAGAAGGGTACGCGTTTTGGCTAGAAGGTCTCTTTTTAGATGAGCATTGCTGGGTTTTCGAGGCACTGGGTGATTTCCTTTTTATATGAACTATGTTCAGTTTGCAGAAATTGTCTTTTTGCTGTCCAGCATTTTAATGTGATTTTATTTTTTTCGAGCGACTACATGATAAATGTGCCAGTGCTTCATGGGGCCAACTGCCGTGGGAAGCAAACCCTCTTCAATCTGCAAGTACTCAATCACGAAATGATCTTCAAATAGCTGTAGCATTTGCTCGTGGGTGTGAAAGGTCCCTGATGAGCCAGCAGCCCATTCATCCCTGTCGCCAAACAGTTGTCCGGCAAATCGTCCGCCGACAGCTAAGTGGTCCACAATGTTGTTCCAGCATTCGGAGAAGTCTTCAGAGGGGCAAAACGGCAAGCTGAAACTGGCGTTGACTAAGTCGATGTTATCTGGCAAGACCATATTAGCAAAGGAGCTAATAGAGGTTTCGAGGTGTTGGGGATTTTCGGTTTCTGTCCGATTTAAGATAATTTCTATGGAAAGCGGTTCAGCATCGATTGCGTGGACGTTCCATCCCTTTCTTAGTAAAAATAGGGTGTCTCTGCCTGTTCCGGCCCCCAGATCAACGGCTAGTCCGGGAGTTTTATTGTCGAGGTTGAAGTACTGCTGAGCTAACAGCAAAGTGTAGCGAGGTTTTTCTTCATTTAAAGTATTCCGGTAATATTCGTCCCAGTATCCTTCTGTTGAACTCTTGGTTGATGGCTGGGATGCGTCGGCTAAAGCCGTTAACGAAAAGAACGATAGCAATAAAGTGAGCAAGATTTTTTTTGCCATTGTTTTCTCCTCTATTGTTAGATCATAGAATTGTGCCAAAAAAATATTAAGATTTAAGGCATGGTTCAAAAAGGTTCAAATGCGGGTAACACTATG
>Ga0207085_1111_pt1 | contig 11870 bp, 5 predicted proteins | sample Alteio_BWMinHeat_53_FD_153542 | JGI IMG/M metagenome (GOLD analysis project Ga0207085, IMG submission 153542) | Enriched cells from forest soil in Barre Woods Harvard Forest LTER site, Petersham, Massachusetts, United States -... | ecosystem: Environmental > Terrestrial > Soil > Temperate forest >...
CTCAAGCTGCGCCGAGGGCCGCCGCCCCACCACCCAAAGTACCGCGTCGGGAACTTGCTGGCGAACAAGTGGTAGGATTTTATCGACAAAGTAGGAAATGCCGTCCTCGTTCGGCAGCCAATCCATCGAACCTGTGAAGACCAAGGTATTCTGCTCCTCCATCTCGGGGGCCGGTTGGAAGTAGTCCACGTCAACTCCTGTAGGAATCACGGAAATCCTAGATGGATGAAGAAAGGACGAAAACGACTCTCGGTCTGCATCCGACACCGCTAGTACATGTTCCGATTGCTGCAGATAGAACCGCTCCATTCTGGCTATCGTTCGGAATTCGCGATAACAGGCTGCTTTCCACACCGGGTTACGTGCTATTTGGAAATGTCGCTCCCATATTTGCGCTTCGACATTATGGGTGAATAACACTCGCGGGCCAGGCAGATCCCAGGGGATTACAGCCGCGGTCAGGAGAAAATCACAAATAATAATGTCATAGGATTTTTCCTGAAGATGCTTCCGCAGTTCCTCCGCAACATGAGGTTGACAGTATTTCGTGGCAGAGTAGGGTCGCATGGAAAAAAGGTTTTTCCCGTAGGTGAGGTATTCGGCGACGCTGTTCTGCACCGGCAACCTGAGGGGCACGCAAACCACGTCAGAAAAGATCCTCCTGAGTTCGGCGTGCGTGTCATCCGGAGTAGGCGGATAGAAGGTGAATAGCGAGACGTCATGGGTTTGCGCCAAGATACTGGCGAGATGGAAACTGCGAATTCTTCCCCCATGATCCAGGGGTACAAGACCGCCCGACTTGACCCAGAGGATTCGCACGTCGTTCCTTTGCCCTACCAGCAAACCCCGAGATATTTCTCTGGTCCGTCATAACGGCGCAGCTTTTCCAAGTTCACGAGATCGACGACGATTTGTCCCGGCCGGAGGATGGACGCGAGAGATGTCTTTTCCACAGCTTTCGTTCCAACAAGAATGACATCAGACTGGTTTACAACCTCCGATAGATTTGGGGAAAGAAGCGAACCAATATGAGGAATGAACTCCTCAATGAACTGACGGTTCGACCCGATCAAACGACCGAGCGAAACATTTTCGTCCCAGATCTGGAGTTGACATCCCTCTCCGAGGAGTCGCTTGACCAGATGGACCAAGGGACTTTCACGTAAGTCGTCTGTCCCGGGCTTGAAACTGAGTCCAAGCACACCGATCTTCCTCTTGCCCGTGTGCATGATCGTTTGTATGACTCGTTCGATGTGCTCCGTATTGCTGGGAAGAAGCGATTCAATCAAAGGCAGATGAAGATCGAGTTCCTTCGCACGGTAGATGAGTGCCCGAAGGTCTTTGGGAAGACATGAGCCACCGAAAGCGAAACCCGGCTTTAGATAGGCGGTCGAAATGTTTAGCCTCGTATCCGACGTGAAGATCTGGATCGCGAGTTCTGTATCCACTCCCAGTTCTCTCGAGAGTGTTCCGATCTCGTTGACAAACCCGACCTTGAGCGCGTGGAAGGCATTGCAAATATACTTGACCATTTCAGCCGTAGAGGCAGAGGTTTCATAGTGTGGTCCAGGAACCCAGCGGAACAGTTCCCGCAACGGCTCGATTTTCTCGGTATGAGCTGAGCCAAGGATCGTAAAGGGAGGTTCGAAGAAATCGCCGACAGCGCTGCCTTCTCGTAGAAATTCCGGGGCAAAACAAACTCCGAATTCTAAGCCCGCCTTCTTGCCGCTGTGGGCTTCCAGACTTGGTACTACCACCTGATCGATCGTTCCCGGAAGGACGGTGCTGCGCAGCACCACCCAGTGGAAGCTGTTTTTTTGACCTATGGCTTCGCCTATCTGCCGGCACACGTGCTCGATTCCGCTCAGATCGAGTTTTCCATTCCGCTGGCTCGGCGTTCCGACAGAAACAAAGGAGATATCGCTCGCCATGACAGCTTTCAACGCATCAGTAGTTGCGTGAAGCCGGCTGGCCTGATGGCATTCCGTAAGGATCTTTTCCAGGCCCGGCTCGAGGATGGGGCTTCTGCCGGAGTTCAACATTTCCACTTTTGCCGGATTAACATCGACGCCGAGGACGCGATTACCACGATGTCCAAGGCAGACGGCAGTCACCGAACCTACGTACCCAAGTCCAAAGACACTAACAGATTGCGTCATTTTCTCTCCGCAAACATGGGAACCCACACAGCTCCTGCCAGATTCTAGAGCAATCCTAGTACCGAAGGCCATCGAAACAAAGTGGCGATATTCTGTTAAAGTCTTATATTTCAATAGTTTACAAAAAGCAAGCAGCTTCTTTTTGGATGCCAAAGAAGGGCAGGCAAAAGGACTTCCCATTCCCTGAATTGAGGTTACTGTGCGCTCGTATCACGCTGGACCACCTTCCTGATGAGGATGGTTTGGCTGCATTCCGGACGAATTGTTATTTGGTTAACAGCCTGGAATCATGACGCTTAGCAGAGAATGAGATTTTGCATTAAAGTGTTTGGTTTGAGCTCCGAGCGGACAACTGATCGCACAGGGGGATCTAGACTGCATGGCGATCGATCCAGTAGAAAACACACCGGCACAGGTCGAGGTTTCATGGGTTGCGGAGAGAGGCTTTACCCTTGTAGTGATCATGGGAATTCTGCTTGTCCAATTTGTCTTGGTATCCATCTCATTCCCACTTGACGAGTTGCTCTCGAATAAGCCGCTTTTTCACATCGATGCTGCATGGCATTGGTATCACATCAAAATAGCCGAAGAACTCTTTCGATCGGGAAGAATTGTCGGATACGACCCGGCATTCAACGCCGGCTTCCCCGAAGGCGTGACCTACAATTGGAGCGCCAAGTTTCCAGCAGCACTGGCCATTTTGTGCGGGCGATGGTTCAGTGAGATCGTCGTTTACAAATTGTATGCATTTGCGTCGGCACTCATTGCTCCAGCTTGTGTTCCGCTCGCGTTGTACTTTCTCCGAATGAAACGTGGCCAGATATTGGCCGGCGCTCTGTTTGGGATCCTGCTTTGGTGGGTATCGGTGTTTTATTGGTATCACACTGCCGGGATGGTGTCGTTTGTCGCGGCATCGTACGTCGCGCTGCCGTATCTTGCGAAGCTGCTCCACTATCTTCAGGAGGGAGGAGGCGGGGGATCGTTAGTTGGGATGGGATTGCTCGGGGCTTTGGCAATGTTTTGGCACCCTATGTTCCCGGTTCCGGTCGCGATGGGCGTGTCACTCTATTTGGCTACGAGCTTTCAGCAATTGGACTTTAAGAGATTGCGAAAGCTTTTCGCTATCGTACCGGTGTTGGCCCTTCTTCCGAACCTTCTCTGGCTCTATCCTATGTATCACTTTCAGAAGGTATTTGTTCCTGGAATCCCCGATATTAGCCCTTATGGGAAAATCGTAGCGGCTAGTGATCTTTGGAAGGAACTTGTTGGGATCTGGGCCGGTAACGCGCACGGCTCAAAACTTTATGCTCCAATGGCGCTCGCGGCGATCTGGGGCTGGTTTGCCCGCGGGAGATCGTTTACAGAAAGATGTGGTCGTGTGTTCGCCATCCTTGGATTGTTTCTCAATACGTTAGCTCATCTCGGTGGCGCGATTCCATTTTTGCGATTCTTACAACCCAACCGATTTGCCCCGGTCGGGTATCTCGCCTTGTGCGTTCCTGCCAGCCTTGGCGTGTACGTCGCGTGGGAAAACTCACGGACGTCGCATAGAGCATTGGCCCGATGGGCCGCAAAAATGAGTCTTGCTGTCATTGTCATCATGGTTGTCTATTCGACGAATGAAGTTAGACAAGAGGTGTCGTGGACACATGTGGGGCACTACGGCGCTCCTCCTCCCGAGGTGAGGGAACTCGGGGAGCTCTCAAGATGGGTGCTTAACTGGTTAGAGCGCGATACCAGTGAACAAGGCCGGGTCCTGTTTGAAACTTCCGAAGCGAGAATCCATGATGGCGCGCATATGGCCGGTTATTATGCCCACGAATCACGGCGGGAGTTTATTGGAGGCCCGTATCCGTTTGCCAATTTTGCCGGGTTCTGGGATGCAACCGCCTTCGGCAAGCCCATTGAACAAATCTCGCAACCGACCTTTTCGCGATATCTCGACGTTTACAACGTGGGCTGGATCCTCGTTCACTCGACGGCCGCAAAGCGTTATTTGGACAACATGCCGGGAGTCGTTCCTGTTGCCGGCTATCGTGAATTGAAGGCCTATCGTTATGAACGCCCCTTAACCTACTTCCTGGTAGGTGACGGTCAAGTGGCCGAACAACGTACGAATAACCTTGTTCTGGATAACGTTGCCGGAAGCGAGATTGTGATCAAATTCCACTATGTACCGGGTATCAAAAGCGATCCGCACACGACCATTCTGGCGATCCGACTGATGGACGATCCCAATCCTTTTATTCGGATTCTAAATCCGCCGAAACGACTACGTCTCTTCATGTAGCTGAAGTGCTCCTGTTTGCCCAGAGGGGCTACATTCTGATTGCACTGGTTTCGGGAAGAACGTCGCAGGTCGGCGCATAGACTATTACGGGCCAACAGGCACGATCTGAATGCCGTTGATGGGTGCCCGTGGGGTGCCATCGGAAGCAGTCCCAGGAATTGCTGAGATGGTGAAACTCGTAGCATTCACGAGGAACACTACGTAGTTGCCGTTGGAACTGTTTGCCTGCGTGAAAGTTCCGACGAAGTTTGTGTTGGCTGGATCGGTCAGTCCGATGCTGGTTGTGGCGATTGCAGTACCGCTGATTTGGTAAGTTGCCGACCGCGTAGCTACCGCATTGTCACCGTCCGCGTACACGTACACGTTGTATCCGGAAGAACTGGAAGCCAACCCGCTTACCGTCACGGTGCTCGTGTGGCCACTTCCGGTGTCTAGATAGCCTTTCATCATGCGGACGTTGCCCGGCTGATCCGTTATGGGTGTTGACCAGACATTATCGGAGTTCCAAGATACGGTGGCGCTGGTTGCACTTCCGGTCTCATCGACCAGCGCGAGCGGTGAAGAGCTGGAGGCCGCATTGGCGTTGTTCCAATGGCTTTTGGCGACCACACCAGCTAGTTCCGTGCTGGCCATGGCCGTGCCACTGCCAACGAAGTCAATGCTAATCGCTGGGCTTCCAGAACCGCCGGCCGCGTTAACGGTTAGGGTTACGGTCGCAGAATGAGTTAGGGTGCCATTCGTGCCGGTGATGGTGATCGTGGGGTTACCGGTCGGAGTGGTTGTAGCCGTGGTGATGGTAAGAGTTGAACTCGCTCCCGGTGCGATGGAAGCGGGACTGAAAGCGGGGCTTGCACCCGTGGGCAGGCCCGTAGCGCTCAAACTCACTGCTCCAGTGAACCCGTTCAAGGCACCTGCGCTTACCGTGTATGAAGTGCTCCCACCTTGGATGACACTTTGCGCAGCAGGTGTGGCGGACAGCGTGAAATCGGGCACTGGTGGTCCCGCAGGGACGATCTGGATGCCGTTGATGGGTGCCCGTGGAGTGCCATCGGATGCCGCTCCCGGAGTCGCAGTGACTGTGAAAGCGGTTGCATTGATCGTGAAAACAACGTAGTTCCCGTTGGAATTGTTAGCTTGCGTGAAGGTTCCGCCAAAATTGGTGTTTGCGGCATCGGTCAGACTGATGCTGGTTGTGGTAATGCCTGTCCCACTGATCTGATAGTTTCCGGTGCGCGTCGCGCCTCCGTTGCTACCGTCGGCATATACATACACGTTGTAACCACTGGAGTTCGCGGGCAGGCCCGAAACAGTGACCGTTGTAGGATTCCCCAGACGATCATCGAGATAACCTCTCATCATGCGACTATTGCCAGGCTGGTCTGCAATACTTAGGTTATACAGATTGTCCGAAGTCCAAGTCACGGTTGCACCGGTACTGGTGCCTGTCTGATCCACGAGTGCGAGAGGAGTCACAGGGGTTCCACCGTTTGCCGTGTTCCAATGACTCTCTGGGATTACACCTGCTAGTTCCGTATTGGCCATGGCCGTGCCGCTGCCCACGAACTGAATACTGATCACCCCGCTGGATGAACCGCCGCTCGAAGTGACATTCAGTGTTGCAAATACCGTGTGCGACAATGAGCCGCTCGTGCCGGTGATGTTCAGTGGATAGGAACCAACAGGTGTATTGGCGGCAGTAGAAACCGTCAGAGTGGAACTAGCTCCGGCACTTATCGCAGACGGGCTAAACGAGCCGGTTGCCAGCGATGGCAGTCCGGTAACGCTTAAATTGATGGTTCCACTGAAACCATTGAGGGCCACAGACCCGACCGTATAGGTAGTGCTATTCCCTAAAGTCACCGAAGAGCTGGCGGGCGAAGCCGACAACGTGAAGTCCGCCGTCGTGATCTGACCCAAAGGAACAATCTGGATACCGTTGATTGGCGCTCGCAGGGTGTTATCGGAGGCTGCGCCCGGGGTCGCCGTAATGCTAAAACTTGAGGCGTTGATATTCGTGAAGACGACATAGTTTCCGCTCGAATTGTTGGCCTGACTGAACGTCCCGCTGAAGTTGGTGTTCGGCAGGTCGGTCAGGCTGATGCTTGTGGTCGCTATCCCATTTCCGCTGATCTGATAAGTAGCGCTGCGCGAAGCTGCGCCGTTATCTCCATCGGCATACACGAACACACTATAGCCGCCAGAACTCGATGGCAACCCTCCGACGTTGATTATGGTTGAGTGAAGATTGCCGGTATCGAGGTATCCTCTCATCATTCGGGCATTGCCGGGTTGGTCTGTGATTGGCAATGACCACGAATTGTCCGAAGTCCACGAAATGGTTGCCGTGGTGGCGAGGTTGCTTTCGTCGAAAAGAATCAGGGGGCTGCTGCTGGTGGCGCCAGTGGCATTGTTCCAATTGCTTTTGGCAACTACGCCGGCCACTTCGCTCGAGCCCATGGGGTTTCCCAGACCCGCAAACTTTACGCTCATCACCCCCGTGCCCTGTCCTGCGTTGGCGACGTTCAAATAGGCCGTCGCGGTGTGCGTTATCTGGCCGGCAGTTCCCGTGATGGTCAGAGTATATGTTCCGAGCGAGGTTCCAGCGAGGGTAGTGACGGTCAAAGTCGAACTGCCGGGTGGAATACCAGAAGTTGGTGAGAAAGAGACAGTGGCTCCGGCTGGCAGCCCACTGACGCTATAGGTCACGCTCGAATTGAAACCGGCTTGTGCCGTAGTTGAGATGGTGTAGGCTGAGCTTCCTCCGGGGGAAACCGCTTGGACTGCCGGCGTCACGGACATGCCGAAATCTGCAAATTGCGAAAGAAGCCCGTATACGTTCACCACATTTGAAAAAGATGCCATGTATACCTTGCCGTTCATGACCGTTGGCGGGCTATATTTCGGCCAGAGCCCCATGTCATCACGGCTCAAGTTCATCGTTGAATCCCAGAGCAATTTTGTGAGGTCATTGGCGTCAAAAGCTCGAAGTACACCTTGATGGACTCCATGGTCTCCGTCATCGGATAAAGGCATGGAAGACCATACGATGCCTGTACTGGGTGTACTGCCATTCGCCGAAACAGTCAGGACCCCGCCGGAACTCCCACTGGCAGCTCTGACTGTGCTTTCGGAGATCGGTATGATATCCAGGGTAGCCCCGTTAAAGTGGTAGGCTTGTAAAAAGGTGTTCTCCGGCCAGACATACATGGTCGGACCTACTCCGCTGGTGCGGTTCCAGAATATCAATCCGCCTTTAACTGCGCCCGTCCCAGCCGTCGAAAAAACCTGGACGATTTGACCGTTCCCGGTTTGTTCGTGGCCGAGGCTTGCGGAATGCATGACGTATATGTTCGAGTCCTTGCCGCTGGTAACAAGGAGGTCTGTCCCTGGGAGCAGAATTGGACTTGTCGAACCGAGATCCTGGTCGGTGGTGTAAAGCGTTTGATAGGTATCTGGAGTAAACCAATCGAGAAGAGAGAGATTGCCGCCTGTGGTGCCCAGTTTTAGAACACTGTCACCATAGTCCTTTGTGCCGGGATTATAGTCGCCGTTCCCAGTCGACAAGTAGAGGTTTCCGTTCGAATCCACGGTCGGGGCGCGACCCGACATCCAGATTCCACTACCCGTGCCATTGGGCGAGGTACACAACACGGAAGTCTGCTGCAACGTCTGCGCGTTGTATGTCATTATCCATCCATGCCACGGCGCTAGATCTTCGTGCGATCCCCAACCAACCACGATCAGGCCATTCGCAAGGGCCAGGCTCGGGCGTTGATTCTCAAGCTTGGTGTCGAAGTTCAAGGTGCCGCCGGAGCTACCATTGCCTGTACCCGGTACAGACGCCTGAATGGGCGCCGACGGCCCCCCGAACTTCTCGATTCCCGAGGTGATGTCAATGGCATGAAGTCGCGCGACATAGTTCGTCGAAGTTCCGGAAACTTCCTTGGTTCGTGCAACGAGGTAAAGAGTGTTCGTGTTTGGGTCGATGACGGGCGTGCCCTCAATTCCTACGTTCCCGACGATGTTAAGATTGTTGGATCCCACTATATCGACGATCGGAATTGGTGTGACGCCTGCACCGGGATTGCGAAAGTCCACGCTCCACAGTACGCCCCCGTTTTTGTTATTGCTATCGGCGTCAAATGCATACAGCACATCGTTCATCGTGGGGACGTAGAGCACATTGTGCGTGCCCTGGCCTGGAATAGCGACATTAGGTACGTAGAGCGGTTGCGCCTGCACCGAACCATCAACCGAGTAAGAGAAAATCTTGCCGAACTGCCCAACGCTCACGTTTGAAACATTTAGATTCGTTTCGTTTAGATATGCCCCCAGGCGAGAGTTGTCGTATCGTTCGGTGGTAATGCTCGTTTGAGTTTGGGCCCCTGTAGAAGTCGCGAAAATGAACCCCATGAGGAATGGAAGAGTGCAAAACTTTTGCATGACATGATTCATCTAGGATCATCCCCGGCGCGAGATACTATCACAGGCATTTGCATTCTCTCGGACATTCTAACGTGCCAAGAACAAACTCGAACCAACCATCTAGAACTCAATTTGGGTTCTCTCCGAACGGCGGGAGGTGAACAATGGCCCTTGCCGACTAGACATAGGACGAACGGGGTGGGGGGACTCCACGCTCGGTATAGGATTTTGCCTCACACACTTCCGACATCTGGACGTGCACTTGCGATGCCAACCAGAATCGGTAGAAGATAAGATATCTCTTTTATTTAGAATAAGTTAACGAAATCAGTTCGTCTCACCGCATAGAGGTTGCTGGAATGTGACAAGGAAGCTTCCGGTTGTGCGCAAGAAATTTCCTTGCAGTTTCTCTTTCACTCGCCGCGAGTCCACATGCGACCGTTCCCAGCTGAGGATCCCGAGAGGAACCTCTTTCCTGAGATGCCAAAGTCATTGCGCACAGTTAGTGGCGACACTTTGCAACGAGGTCACGTTAATGCGGATACCGTTTGCATCTTCGATCAAGATGCCCTTCACCGCGACTTTTTCTCCCTGGCGGCGCGAAGGGTTGAACATCTTAACGCCCAACAGCTGGTATCGTTGGTTGCCTAACGGTTTCGCCTCAGCAGCCTTCAGAGCTGTCGAAGTTGTGGCCTGCGCATCGGACACAGCGGGCTGACTCGCTTTTGTGAGCAACCAGTTCCCACTCGGAGCCGCAACCAAACAGCCGACGACCTCCCCAGTCTGCAGTGACCCCTTGTCTGTACTGCGCTGTTGCACAGAAGTGCTCGCCTTCTCATCCTGCGATTGGCTGGCTGCCTTCGCGTGCAACTCTGCAGGATTCTGAGAATCGATGCTGTATTGGATGAATGGCGTGAACATCTCGTCCCAGCTCTGGTTCTGGTCACGGAAATAGACCTGCTTTTCAGGGCCAGGATTGTGCATGTTCATCTTTGAATTGTCGTAGTGGGCCGTGACCACGATTTTGCTGCCAGCGGGCAGCTTCAGCGGTGTCTCAAGCTCGTAGGCCATTTGCCACCTGTGATCGTATTGGGGCACGCTTAGCAACGTTTGTTCGTGCCCGTCGGGATACACCACCGAATACGTGAAGTCCTTCCCGCGGTGGTGCGCGTGCGGTTGAAACTGGTAAATCGTCACCGCCTGCGGATAACCTGTCACCCCGACGAGTTCGTAGTGTCCCGCGAAAGGCGGAATCGGGGGAATCACCACTTTCGTGCCTTCTGCCTTCGTTCCCCTGGCATCGGTAAGCAATTCTTTGCCATTAGCCAGGATCGTCTCGCCCGCGCCGTTCACCCGGAACAGTTGATGTTCGGGCGGTCCGGGCTGGAACCAGAAGGCAATACTCGACCGATCCGTGTCCGGCTTCCCGTCCGCTTCGTAGTGAATGTTAAAATCGAGGTACATATTCTTTCCGCCTCGCAGCAGCTTGGCGCTGCCGTCCCCGTACACTTCCACCGTGCTGCCGGGCGTGTATATACCTAGCATGTCGATTTGGTTGAGTATCGAGGGAGTCGTGACCGCGGGTCTGGCAGCGAACAGTCCGTTCGCAATGCCCATTTGTCGTGCGGCCTGACCCAGGTCGGCAGGACCCAGTCCGTCGGGGAGCGCAACTTCTGTTAACGCCATGTGGTGGACCACGGCCGGATTGCTTGGCCGAGTCTGGCTCGCTGTTATCCACCGATCTTCTGACAACGGCACTCTCACCAACAAGCTTACGTAAGGTATTTCGCCTTGAGCTGGCACGTGCACATCCCCTGGCAACGAAATCACAAGGTCTGGCTTCAGGCCCTGAGGATGCATCCAGCCTTCCTCAGACTTTGGGATCGCTGGCAGATCTGCATCGTCACCTTTGGGCGCGCCGCCTCGCACCCAAGCCACAATCGTGTTGATGTCTTTCTGGCTCAGGCGCGCGTCATTGCGAAACCGGAGGCTTCTGGCGGGATCGACTGGCCAAGGCGGCATCTCGCGGGCTGCAACTTTTCGCTTTATCTTGTCTGCCCGAAATCTTGCCGCCTCGTAAGTCAGGAGTGGCACAGCGGAAGCTATCTGGCCTTCTCGATGACACTTTGCGCAGTTCTTGAATAGGATTGACGCCACATCCTTGCTGAAGGTAGGCTCAGGTGCCTGTGCCGCAAGCCCGGCAAGTACAATTGACAACGAAACGACGACAACCACAAATGCCATCCAAGTCACCGTGCCACGAGGCTGTTCTCCAGGCTTATGAAAAAGGAATTTCATTTCAAAAACTCCGGCGGCTTCCAGTTTACTGCGCTCTATCATCTTAAATCTATTTTAAGGCGCTCTTGCGTCTGAGAACTGCTTCTCATTTCGGATAGGTTCTCTCCTTGCCAGGTGTTGGACTGCTTCAAGAATCTTCGAAACACACTCTGTCAACCGCAGTTTCACTGCGTTTCCGAACCTCGCACCGCTGCATGGAAAACCAAATTGGAAGCAAGCTTGCTCAAACGACCTGATGGCGATAGCCTTCAGATAGGCCCTACTCGGACCGTTATATCGGCCTTACGAAAGACTCCGTCTACCGAAGGGCAGCTTCACTCGGGAACTATGGAACAGCCTCTCTTCCCTGATATTGGCGTAGTCGCCCATGTTCAAGATGCCTGGGGAAGCTGTTGGCAGGCGCGCCATCAGGTCCTTTGGCGCCTTTCACGCTACTTCAGGGTCGTTTGGATGAACCCACCACACAATTGGTGGGATGGCTTCACTCATCGAATTCCAACTAGGGATCACAGCGCGACCATCTCTCAATCTGGGTTCTCAATCTACGATCCTGAGTGGTGGCTACCATCCATCTATAGGCCGAATTGACTGAAGGCGTTGATCTTCCGCGAACACTTGCGGCGCGCGCGACGGCAGTTGATTCGTCAGGGTTGTACGACAACAATGCTCTCCCTTTGGCGGCCAAATTTCGCAACGGA
>Ga0207085_1097_pt1 | contig 11865 bp, 13 predicted proteins | sample Alteio_BWMinHeat_53_FD_153542 | JGI IMG/M metagenome (GOLD analysis project Ga0207085, IMG submission 153542) | Enriched cells from forest soil in Barre Woods Harvard Forest LTER site, Petersham, Massachusetts, United States -... | ecosystem: Environmental > Terrestrial > Soil > Temperate forest >...
GCAAGTCAGCGATCACCGCCGATGCAGTCTATCTGGCGGGCGACCCGGACCGCGAGGGAGATTGAGAACCTGTGGATCGCCGCGCACGTAAAGAAGAACCGGCGGATCGTAGATTTGCAGCAGGTTCTGGGGATATTCCGGCTCGGTCCAGTTCAGAAGGCTGCAGATGGCAATCTTTCGAATGCTATCGAGCTCTTTTTCCGCACGCTTGAAGGATTCCTTTTTTGCGATGGCTTGCGCGACGGGCGCGGGGAGATGGCAGGATTCGAGCTCCGGAAGCGATGCTCGAAATACTCCCTCCGGCGACCCGAACTTGCGGAGCACCCGCGCAGACAGTCGGGACGCCAGGCCGGGCGTGAGCGCCAGCGCGAGCCAGGAGAGGGAGGCATCTAGCTGCATCGCGAAGCGAGCCTACGTGCAGAGTAACCGAACTGTCAAGTAGTGTTTATAGAAAGAAAGCGTCAGGTTGAAAGGGCTACCGGGACTTCGGCTGCGACGCTGGCGTGGGATGCGGTTTGCCGAAGCCAATTTCGAGTGGCGTGTCTTTGGGCAGGACGACGTCGCGTCCGCGTGAAAGAAAATTCGAATAGATGGACGCCGAAGCGCCATAAGCACCAAATGCAATCGAAACCGGCGTGGATTTCACGGCAAGACTCAAGACCGCGCCGGTCAAGCGGAAGCCAGAGCCGCCGGCCGCGGTGCGCACGCCGGGATCGCCACCAGCGTCCACGGTCCCATGCTCGGCATCGGGATGTGCGGCGGCCGCAGCCAGCAATACCGCCAGTCCGGTGGACAAATATCGCGTTTTGCTGTCCGTTGTGTGCGCCCCGCCTTCTTCATCCAGTTTCATGTTGGCGCTGCGGGCCACTTCGAGGCCTTCGAGGTTGCCGATCATGCCCTGCGAGCTTTTTTGAGCATGCTCAGCCTGAGCTTGCACCTGCGACAATGCCTGAAGCGCTTCCGCGGAAGTTTCAATGCGCTCGAAGATCACCCGCAGTTCGCCATTGCGGTGCAGACTCTGCGCGGGCTTCGCTTGCACAACTCTACCGATGAGGCGGCTATTCGCGGGAAGAATCAACTGGTGCATCGGAGAATAAAGCGGCTCGGTCAGGACGGCGGTGACTGCGGTGCCGTGCGTGGCCGTCGCCGAGCTGACCTCCGCAGCCAGCCGTGCTTTGAGGGTGCTGTCCGATACAGGAGTCCCTCCCACACCGGCAAGCTGCTCGGCGGTACGTGTTGTCTCGCCAAAATCGAGAGGCTCATCGAGGTCCGCGACAAAGCGGGTGCCCGGCTCCAGGTACTGCGGGCGATACGGCGATTGCGCGAGCAGGAATTGTTTAAGGCGGTGCATGCGGCCCGGTGCGGTAATTTCTTGCCAGGTTTCGTGTGCCTGGTGGGCTTTGGCCTCTTGCACTTTGCCTCGGGCTTCCCGCTTGGCTCTGTCTGTAGCCTGGCCAGCCGCTCCCTTCCGTTTCGCTTTATCAGGGTTACTCACGAGATGCACGACCTCAGCCGTTGCTGGCGAGACCGTGGTTCTTATCTGGAATTGCTTGCCATCGGGGAGAGTAAGCGCATCGAAGGTTACGTCGTATTTGTGGAAGGGCGAAAAATTGCCATTGGCGTAGGCGAGCGTGCGCTTAACTCCAGGGACAGGCATGATGCTTATCACGCGGCCGCTGACGGTACTGCCGGCTGGAATTACCGGTTGATCAAAGACGTATACCGCATCCACAACTCTGCCATGAACAATCTCACCGGGGTGATCGATGCGCGTGCGCCGGTCGAGCGCGATGCGAAGCGCCGTGCCGCTGGGCAGGTCGAGAGCGATTTTTGCGACAAACGCGCTGGCTGGCACGGGGGCATCCTCTTCGGGGAAGGTCGGCGGCGCACACAGGAAGATCAGAGCGTCTTCGCGTGGTGCTTCGTCGCACATCACGTTAGTCGCAGGAGCAGCGGCACGCGGAGCATTCGCCGCAGGATTGGATTGCGCCGATGCCACCAGAATACTGCAAGGTATCAGGGAGATAAGAAGAGAGATGCGCGGGACAAGAATCATGGTGCTTACACCTCAGCACGACCTAGAGCTGACGAGTCGAAGCCGCACCGATTGCCAGTGGGAAAGATAGCGCTTTGCCGGCCGCCTGTCTATCATCCAGGGCTTGACTGGCACATGAGACGCGCGGAGCGACAAATAGGATGGCCGCTTGCTTTGGCTCAGCGACCAATGAGGTAAATTAGCGGCCGGGTTGCGCGGCGTCTTCCTGAAGCACGGCGTCGAGTGTCCTGACAAAGAGATCGGCGTCAACTTCGGAGAAAACCAGCGGCGGGCGGAGTTTGATGACGTTGTGGCGCGGGCCGTCCGTCCCCGTGAGAATGCCGCAGTCGCGCAGGCGATTGACGACATAGGAGGCCTGCAGTGGCGCCGGCTCCCGAGAGTTGCGATCGAGCACCAGATCGATTCCCAAAAAAAGCCCGGAGCCGCGCACATCGCCAATCAAATCGAAGCGTTCTTGCAAAGCCTTCAAGCCGTTCATGAGATGTGCGCCTACGCGCAAGGCGTGCGCTTGTAATTGTTCGCTTTCGAGGACATCCAGCACCGCGAGGCCCGCAGCGCAAGCCACGGGATTGCCTCCGAACGTGCTGAAAAACTCCATGCCGTTGTTAAATGATTCAGCGATTTCCGCCCTCGTGATTACCGCTCCCAGCGGAAATGCATTGCCGATCGGTTTGCCAAGGACAATGATGTCTGGAACCACTCCTTGCGATTCAAATCCCCAGTAATGAGTGCCTAACCGCCCAAATCCGACTTGCACTTCATCGGCGATGCACACAGCTCCCACGGCGCGAACAAGAGCGTAAGCCTCCGCGAGATACCCGGGAGGAAATACAATCTGGCCGCCAACGCTCGGCAATGTTTCAGCGATGTAGGCGGCAACGCCGCGTCCTTCCGACTTCGTGCGCGCTAGAATCTCTCCAACATGCCGCGCGTATTTCGCGCCGGCTTCTTTGTCGTCACTACGATAGAGGCCGCGGTAGTCATCAGCAAGCGGCGCGACGTGAACCCAGGGCTTCTTTCCGCTGCCGCCGGGGCCTTCAAATTTATAAGGACTAATGTCTATCAGCGTGTTGGTGTGGCCGTGATAAGCGTGCTCCAGGACGATGACGTCTTCGCGCTTCGTGTGCGCGCGGGCAAGGCGCAGCGCCAATTCGTTCGCTTCGCTGCCGGAATTCACGAAGAAACAAACGCGCAACGGTTCGGGAAGCAGGCGCGTGAGCCGCTCCGCGTAGCGGTTCACATTGTCGTGGAGGTAGCGCGTATTGGTATTGAGCAGGGCGAGCTGTGCCTGCGCGGCTTCGACTACGCGCGGATGGCTGTGACCGACGAGCGGCACGTTGTTGTAAACGTCGAGATAGGCGCGGCCCACGTCGTCGTACAAGTATTGCATCCAGCCACGTACAATCTTCAGCGAACGCTGGTAAGAGATGCTGAGGTTTTTTCCTAGCAGCGCGCGGCGCTGTGCCAAAGTCTCCTCAAACTCCGGCTCTTGCTCGGGAAAGCGTTCGGCCGGAATTCCCAGCAAGAGATTGGGGTCGGGCGAGAGGCTCGTCCAAACGGATCGTTGCGAAGCGTAAGCCACACCCGGAAAATCCGCGCCAAACTCGAGCAAATCGAGAATGATCTGAAAATGGAGGTGTGGCGTCCACCCGCCGTTTTCCTGCGCTGATCCAACGCGCGCGAAAGACTGGCCGCTTGCAATATGCTGCCCGACCTTGAGGCCTTGGAGAGTATCTTTCGTCAGATGGCCGTAGAGCGTAAAGAATCCCTCGCCGCTGCCGGTTTCGTGCCGCAGGACGACCAGCGGCCCGTAATCCAGCGGAGCGGCATTGTTCGCCACGATGTGCACCACGCCATCCAGCGGCGCGCGCAGTGGCGTGCCTGGCTCGACGAAGAGGTCGATCCCCAGATGAACGGTGCGGCGCTCTTGCGTGCGGTCGTCACCGGGACCAAAGAGTGGAGACGTATACAAAAGACGTGGCTCGTTGTAACGCCCTACTCCGACAGTTACACCCGCGTCCTTCATATCACTGAATACTTTCTCGGTGAGTGCTAGAGTTTCCGCGCTAGCTGGATCAGCACCGAGAAATGCGCTGCCAACGCTCAGGTCAAAGACAATGCTCGGCGCCGTTCGCAAGTTGATGTCCAGAATCGACGCGCTGGAGCCAGCGATCACTCGCAGCCACTGCTCTACCGCCTGGCTTTGCGGAACTGGCGGAAATCCGCAAGCCGCGCGAAACGTGTAGTGGGCAAACCGCGGGTGAATTTTTGCGAGCCGTTCGACAGCCTCCCATGCCGGAGCTTCGCTGACTGTGACGTAAGAGTCGTCCGGCTTCAGCGTCTTGCGATGCGCGGAATTGGTGACGCTCACGGCCAGCCGCGCACAAATCAACGCATAAAGGACAGACAGTTCGTGTTCATCGAGCGGAAATGCGGCGTGGTAACCCGAAACCAGAGAAGCGGCGGCTTCCAATGGATTCTCTTTCCCGAGAATGGCGTAAGCCGCGGCAATTGCGGGTTCGGATGCTGTCAGTCCGTGGTGTATGTCGCCAAAATCGATAACGCTGGCGACCTTGCGCGGCTGTGGCCAGGGAGGACTGACGAGCACGTTGTGATCGTTGCCATCGCCGTAGATGACCCCGCGGCGCAATCGCGGAAGCGCGGGAGCCACTTCCGATTCGTAAAGCGCGAGGAACTTTTCGACCAGAGCGCGCCGCTTCGGATCGGCGATTTCCTTGATGTAGTCCTTGATCCACAGGACGCGCGAAGAATCCCATTTGAGTTCGCGGTGCGCGGCCGGATGCGTAAACGATTGCAGCGCAGCATCCATCTCACCGAGAAAATGACCGAGATCGTGCAAAAGCTCCGGCGGATGCGGGCGCGCTTCGGCGAGAGTTGCCCCTGCCACGAAGGTGAGCAGCCAAACGAGGCGATTCGAACCGTCAGCGCCGGCCGGGGAAGTAAACAGTTGACCGCTGCGATTCGGAATGACGCGAGGTAAAGCAAGTTGCGGGGCCCGCTGCGCCAGATGCCGCAGCGCCTGGCATTGCAGGTCGATGAAGGCACGCTCCCGCGCCGGGTGCATGACCTTCAGCACATACGAGCGACCATTTGTTGCTGTCAGCTGGAAATTGTCGTCGTATTCGCCAGGAAGTGCACGCGCGGACGCATCGAGCCCGTAGAGTTCGTGCGCGATGCGAACCGCTTCTGCTTCCGTGGTGGGATGTTCGACGCGCGCCTCAAGCAGCATGCGCCAAATCTTATCCGCAAGCCCTAGAGCGCGTCCATCCCGAACGGATGGAGTGTTACAGCGCCGCAGGCCTACTTTGTTACTTAAAGTGTCTCTCTCGAATCGCGGACGGACACCGGGCCATTCACCGTGGAAAGCCGGATCGTCGCCGGCGCGTTGCCGAATTCGATGCGGCGATTCTCGTCGTCCCAGGTCTTGCGCGCATTGTCGCAAATGCTCGCCTTACAGCTCACCGGCGAGTAGTTTCTCGATTCCACGACGAAGCTGGACTGGTAGTCTCCCGGCACCGTCAACGTCAACGGGCCGTTCTTCGCATCAGCCGTCAGGCCTGTGCCGCTCCAGGTCTTACCCGTCAGCGCCACGGAAATCGGGCCATTTTCCGTATGCACGCGGACGTTGCCGTTGCTTCCTTCCACGCTGATGGGACCGTTCACTGCGGTAATGTCCGCATCGCCGGAAAAGTTCTTCAAGCTGATCGGGCCGTTGTGGGCGCGCGCGGTAAGTTTGCCGTCCACGTCGTACAAGGAAATCGGCCCGTTCTTCGTCTCGAGATCAAGCACGGCGAATTTCGGCGCGCGAATCAGCAGGTACACGGTCCAATCATCATCATAGCCGGGGCCCTGAGTGGAGATCCTGCCCTTGTCGGTGGACATTGTGATCTGCGAAAGGATTCGCTCCGCGTCGGCGCCAGAGCCCGACGCGGCCTTGCATGCCGTCACGGAATAAGTGTCTTTCTCCCAGCCCACAATCTGCACTCCGCCATTGGCGTGCGGTCGGATTTCCAGGGTGGGGGCCTCCGCCTTGGCCAGCGTGCGCTCTTCGGAGCGCACCACCGCATCCCGCTCGTCAAACCGGATGCGCAGATCGGAGCAATCGGCCGCAGGTTGCCTGTGGCCGCCGGAAATCGATACGGAATGATGGCGCGAGGCCGCTCGCGCGCCAGTGAGAACCAATGCAAGCAAGGCAGTCGCAGAAATCAGAATAGCTAGGTCGCGTTTGGACATAGGGCCCCTCCCTGCCGCTTTAGACGATAGAAGACCACATCGGTCATGTGCCCCTGAAAATAAATCATTCCCAAATCCCCAGTGAGGCCGCCCCCAAGGGGGGCGGAAACCTCTGCCGGGGACGTCAGACGCCATCCTCTTCGAATCTTTCTGAAACGACAGAGTTTACACGGCGATTGAAGTGGAAAAATCTCCTTTCTCGTAACTTTTTGGATTCCATGTCCCGATCCTCTGCCCCCTCCGTCCCTTTCAAATCGGACGAATCCTCCGCAATCACAGAAGCTTGCCGCGAAGAAAAATCTCCTTTGTTATACTGGACCTTCCATGCGAGCTCTCAAATCGTGACGAAACTTCGCATCTCCATCGTTCAATACCTAAACACCGCGCCGCTCGTTTGGAGCTTCACCAACGGACCGCTCCACGGCAAATACGATTTGTCATTCACTGTCCCGTCCCAGTGCGCCGAGGATTTGCACACCGGCCGCGCGGACCTCGCCATCATCCCAGCCATCGAGTACCAGCGTATCGGCGATCTCGTGGTCTTGCCCGACATGTCGATCGCCTCGAAGAAGCAGGTACGCAGTCTGCTGCTCATTTCGAAAAAACCTGTCCGCGAAGTGAGAGGGCTCGCACTGGATCGCAGCTCACGCAGCACGCAAGCCTTGATGCGCATCCTATGCGCTGAGAAGTGGAAGATCGCGCCCGATTTTTCCGAAGCCACTCCCGATCTGGCAGAAATGCTATCCCAATCTGACGCGGCGCTATTGATCGGCGATCCGGCACTACGTATTTCGCTGGGGATTGAAAAAGAAAGCCGGTCCGGCGCGGAGGGAGAAACCATCTGTACCGCTGCCCTGCTCGGAATCACCGGCTCGGAATTGCTTTATGTCTACGACGTGGTCGGGGAATGGCGGAGCTTGACGGGCTTGCCTGCCGTCCTGGCGGTATGGGCTGCCCGGCGCGGTGTCGCCACGCCGGACGTGGCCGCCGATTTCATCGCCTCCCGCGATTTCGGGCTGGCTCACATTTCCGAAATCAGCTTTGAGTCCGCACGCGCACTGGAATTGCCGGCCCCGGCGCTGGAAGCCTACCTGCGCCGCAACATCGACTTTTCTCTGGACCAGGAGAATCTCCGCGGGTTGAATTCATATTTCGAATACGCCGCGCGGCTCGGCCTGATCCCACGTGCAAAACCCGTGGAATGGGCCGAAACAAAGGCAGTGCCGGTGAAGTTGTAGACGCACGGCTTTAGCCGTGCCCGCCCGGTTTCAAGTTCTAGCGAGTTATTGGCTACAATGGAGTGGAACGCTCAAGAAGGAATCGCGTGGGACTGACGAATCAAGAAGCTCTGGAACTGCTGCAATCCGATGACCTGGTCGGCATCGGCATGGCCGCGCACCAGCTGCGCCTGAAGAAAAACGACCCGCGCGTCGCCACTTACCAGATCGACCGCAACATCAACTATACGAATTTCTGCACGGAGTATTGTTCCTTCTGCGCGTTCTACAGCCCGATCGGCTCGAAAGACGGCTACATTCTATCGTTCGAACAGATCTACCAGAAAATCGACGAAATGGTGGAGCTCGGCGGCACCGGAATCCTGCTTCAGGGCGGGCTGCATCCCGACTTGCAAATCGGCTACTACGAAAATTTGCTGCGCTCGCTGAAAACCCGCTATCCGCAAGTCCACCTGCACTGTTTTTCAGCGCCGGAAATTTTGTGCATCGCGGAGGTCAGCGAACTCAGCATCCGCGAAACGATTCAGCGCTTGATGGACGCGGGGCTGCAATCCATTCCCGGCGGCGGCGCGGAAATTCTTGACGATGAAGTCCGCGCGAAAATCGCCCGCCTGAAATTGCACAAGCGATGATTGGGAAGAAATGCACCGCGTGGCGCACTCCCTTGGGCTCCGCACCACCGCCACCATGATGTTCGGCTGCGGCGAAGAGCTTCGCCATCGCGTCAACCATCTCGAACGCCTGCGCCGCATTCAGGAAGACACCGGTGGGTTCACCGCCTTCATACCCTGGGTATTCGCCGCGGAGAATACCGCGCTCGGCAAGAAGATTCAGGAAACCACCGCGGTCGATTACCTGAAAACGCTGGCCGTCAGCCGCCTGTACCTCGACAACTTCGACCACATCCAGTCGAGCTGGCTCACTCCCGGCATCAAGGTCTGCCAAGTCGGCCTGCAATTCGGCGCCGACGACGTCGGCAGCATCCTCATCGAAGAAAACGTCGTCTTCGCCGCCGGCGTGAAAAACCGCACCAACGAAGGCGAACTCCGCCGCATCATCTCCGACGCCGGTTTCATCCCCGCGCAGCGCGACACGCTTTACCGTTCCTATTCCTTGAAATAATCAGGGCCAGGCTTAGGCTACGGGCTTCGGACGCACGTGGATGGTAACGTCGACCACCATGCCGTCCGGCAATTCGACATCTTCCAGAAGATAGAGAACTCCGCTGCGAAAACGCGCCTGGACTTTGCGAGGTTCCGGCTTTGCGCTGACCACTTCGGCCTTGGCCGCGGGCGCTTCGGCCTTTTTTGCCCGTGGTGCATTGGTGACGACACCCTCGGCTACGTCTAGGGCTTCGTTCGCCAATGCATCGGCCTCGCGGTTCTGTTCGCGATAGACATGATCGATGCGGAAGGATTCAAATCCCTGCGACATTTTCCTGGCGCGTTCGAACAGCGGCTGCAAATCGGCACTTTTTACTTTGTACAGCCCGCGCATCTGCTTCACCAGCAGCTCCGAATCACTCTCCACGCGCAAGGCGCGAATCTTGTGTTCCTGCGCATAATCGAGTGCCGCGATCAGCCCGTAATATTCGGCAACGTTGTTGGACATGCGGCCGATGTATTTTTTCAGGCTGGCCACGAGTTCGCCGCTGCCGTCGCGGATCACCACTCCGTAGGCCGCCGGGCCAGGATTGCCGCGCGACCCGCCGTCGATGTTCGCGCGAAAGGCGGCGGCAGGTGTTTTCGGCTCGGCAGATGTTTCCGGGAAGAGACCTTTGCCGCGAGAAGTGGGAGCGCGTCGCGGCATCAGGAATTGTTTGTTGCCGCCGAGGAGGAATTCGCGGAACCGCTCGCTGCATTCGCCACCGGAATCGGCTCCAGCGAGTATTGAATCAATCCGCAGCTCTCGCAGCGGTAGACTTCTTCGTTTGTTTCCGTGCGAAGCGCCTCAAGAATGTGCGGCAGCACGCGCATGCCGCACCCTCGGCACTGTCCATCGCGCGCTTCGGCCATAGCCGTTCCGCTGTGGCGCTTGGCGATCCGTGTATACAGCTCGCGCAAATCTTCCGGCACCGGCGCAATGATGCGCTCGCGCTCGGCAAGAACGGTATCGAGCTGTTTTTTCTTTTCCGTCGCCTGCCCGTGAATCACTTTCCGCTCCGCGGCCACCACTTGCTCGGCTTCTTTCAGCCGCCCCTCCGCTAACTTTACACGCCGCTCGAGGTCTTCGCCCGCCATCATGACTTCCAGTTGGCGATCCTCCGCCTTGGCCACCTCCGCCTCGGCGGTGGCAATTTCGTGCTGGAGTGCTTTGAAAGCCTCGTTGGTTTTTACCGCGCCGCTCTGATCGCGATATTTGCGCGCGCGGTCTTTCCATTGCTGCACGTCAAATTCAAGTTTCTTGCGTTCCGCCGCGCCCTGCGCGTAGTTTTCCTTTGCGGCGGTGAGTTCCGCGCGCGCGCCGCTGAGCCTGGCGTCGGCCTCCACAACTCGCTTCGGAAATGCATCCAGCTCCGCGCGTAAAGCGGCAATCTGGTGGTCAACCCGTTGGAGCTCTATAAGGTGCGGAATCGCAGGATGCATGGGTACGCAATTCTAGCACAGGGGCGCACCAGGCTTGGTGGGAAGCCCCTCGACAGATAGAATGCCTCGGTTTTCAAAGAGACCCGTTCAGAGCCGCAGCAGCCGAGGAGGGCAACCATGCCGCACGTGCAAATCACCTGGGTGGAAGGACGAACACCAGATCAAAAACGTAAAATCGCCGAGCGCGTCACTACCGTGTTGATCGAAGACGGCAAGGCCAAGCGCGAAAACATTCACGTGTCGTTTCACGATGTCCCGGCCACGAATTACGCCGAGGCCGGCATCCTTGTGGTGGACCAGAAGCGCGCGCCATAAGCGCTGGGAACCTAACAAATCAGAAAGGGCGAGCCGCCTCCCCAGCGAACTGGGAAAACAACCCGCTCTCGTTTGAACTGATCCCGTTTAGTTCGAAGCCCGTGCGTCGCGCCGGATGAAGGACCAATCCAGAAAATAACCAATTCCCACCGCGAGCGGAATGATGCCAAAGGCCGCCACGGTCCAGATATCGCGATCTGCCTGAATCTGGGCAATCAATCCGAATGTGGCAATGTAGCCAAGTGCCCCGCTGACGAGCAGAATGCCCGCGCGGCGCGAACGCCCCGCCTGGTTCAACTCCGGCTCCATCGGAATCTCCACTCCTCGCGCGATGGCCGCCAGGCGCTCTTCACTGCGAAGCTTACGTACCCGGTAATACGTGTACAGTGCGCCGAGGGGAACTCCCATCCCCAGAATCACGGCCACCAATCCAATCAATTCTCCGCCCATATCGTGCTCCTTCTTTCTTTAGTGCGCCGTCGAGGCGCCAAATATCGTAGGAACCGCTTTCATAGGAAAGTACGGCAGGCACCCCAGGAAAGTTCCAGGAATTTAGAGAAAGTCCTCCTTGCCTCCACACTCACAAGTGATGGACCCTTGAGCCGAGCACTTAATTGATTTCGTGAACCTGCATATTCGCGTCTATGGCGAGGTTGGGATAACGGATGGGAGACCCGGGTGGGGCAGGAGCGTGCCGCGCCGTCGAGGTAAAATCGGCGCCCGAACATTCGACCGAGTAGGAATACCCGTCGCGCTGGGTGCGGGCCATCGACAGCGAGTTCGAAGAAAGCAGCTCGTCAAGCGAAGTACAATGGCCGTTCGTCGCTATGTACAGGCGTTCCGCTTGAGCGATTTGCAGCAAGTCCGCGCGCACGCCGGTCAGGCTGATCGCTTGCGTCGGAGTTGTGCCTTCATCTGTCACCGGCATCTTCTTCAAATAAAAATGGTAGATGCCGAAGAGCAGAGCCGCCGCCACCAGAACTCCTGCAAGTGCGCGCATAGGAGAATTGTGGCCGCGGCCCGTGCCTCTCGCAAGCCAGGCGCCTCGCAGCGTGCGCAAGGAAACAATGCCGCTCTTTTTCGAGTTGCGTACGAACCGCTCTGCTAAACTTCACGAAACCGCCGAATTCCCCTTCCCGGTATAACGCTTTCGCTTTGGACTTACGAATGAATAGGCTTGCGCCGACGCTCGACTTGCATGCCATTGAAAAGCTGCGCGAAGAAGAACTCGAAGAAGCTCGTTCCATCCAGGCGGAAATGCTCCCCGCAGAATCCCTCTGCGCTGGTCCGGTCACGATTTCCCACGGATTCCAGCCCATAGCTGCCGTGGGCGGCGACTTCCTGGACTATTTTCAGCTCATGGATGGCACCGTCGGCCTTTACCTCTGCGATGTCTCCGGCAAAGGACTGCCGGCGG
>Ga0207085_1114_pt1 | contig 11748 bp, 8 predicted proteins | sample Alteio_BWMinHeat_53_FD_153542 | JGI IMG/M metagenome (GOLD analysis project Ga0207085, IMG submission 153542) | Enriched cells from forest soil in Barre Woods Harvard Forest LTER site, Petersham, Massachusetts, United States -... | ecosystem: Environmental > Terrestrial > Soil > Temperate forest >...
GCGCTCGAGTCCGCGCCTGCTCTCAGAGGATATCGCGGCCAACAAAAGCGCGAATTACCACTTGCGGTTGAAAAATTTCTTGAGCCAGGCTTCGGGCGGATTCAGAACAAAAGCCATGATCAGCACCAAGGCAACAAATCCGGCCGCGATCAGAACAATATCGAGCAACATCGGACGCCTCAACCTTACTACAAAGCGCACAAGCCGCCCCGGCGGCTCACAGCAGTCGGCAAACGGACCATTGCGTAGCCGGGGCGAGTCTGTTGTGCGCGTTTACGGGAGAGCGCACAAGCCGCCCCGGCGGCTCCTCATGGTCGACAAACGCATACCGATCCTTTAGCCGGGGCGAGTCTGTTGTGCGCGTTTACGGGAGAAGGCTGACGGGCGGAAAACGCGCTGAAACGACGAAGCCCAATTGTCGTCCAGATAGTATAGAAATGCTGGGGATCCACCCCAGGCACGAAGGCCGTACCCTCCCCGTCAGGCGCGTTACACGCAGGAATTGGGGCGGAAGAACGGATTGAATGGCGCTGCAAAAAGAACAAAGGAAAATAAATGGAAAAGCTTGCGCAAAATATTCAGGAGGCTTTCCTCAACAACGCGAGAAAAGACAAAACTTTTCTCACGATTTATTTGATGAGTGGGGTAAAGTTGTCGGGACGGATCAAGAGTTTTGACAAGTACTCCGTGGTGCTGGAGACAAACAACCAGGAGCAATTGATCTTTAAACACGCCATCTCCACCGTTGTCGTCTCCAAACCGTTGCATTCGGGTTCAGGGCATGCCGGACCGGCGACAAACACGCCCGGCGCACCGCTACCCTTACCAGATCAAAACGAACATAGCCATTAGGTGAACGCCCAAACACCGCGAGAAAAAACGCTCATTGTCGGCGTGGAACTGACCGGCCGGCGGCGTTCCGATTCGACCGGCGCTCCGCTGGAAAGCGATCCGGAAGAATCTCTAGACGAGTTGGCGGTGCTCGCCGAAAGCGCGGGAGCCGATGTCTTGGGACGTGCTCTTCAGGCGCGCCCCTCGCTTGACCCGGCAACCTTGGTGGGTTCAGGAAAAGTGGAGGAAATTCGGCAACGCGCCTTGGCGGATCAGATCGACACCGTGATTTTCAATCACGAACTCTCCCCCACGCAGTTGCGTAACCTGGAGCGGCTGTTACCGGCCAAAGTAGTCGATCGAACGCAGCTTATCCTGGACATCTTTGCTCGTCGGGCGCGCACCGCCGAGGGGCAACTGCAAGTAGAATTAGCCCAGCTTAATTACTTACTACCTCGTCTGGCGGGCCGCGGCACCCAGATGTCACGGCTTGGCGGCGGCATCGGCACTCGGGGACCGGGCGAAACTCAACTTGAAACCGACCGGCGGCTCATTGGAAAGCGCATTGCCAAACTACAGTCGGAGATTGAACGTGTCCGTGCAACCCGTGGAGTGCAGCGCTCCCAGCGTCAAGCCGTTCCGTTGTCGACCATTAGCCTTGTCGGCTATACAAACGCCGGCAAATCGACGTTGTTCAACCGGTTAACGCACGCCGATGTCCTCGCGGACGAGCGTATGTTCGCAACCTTGGACCCCATTGTGCGCCAAATCCGCCTGCCCTCCCAGCGGCGAGTCTTGTTGAGCGATACCGTTGGTTTTATCCGCGATCTTCCGACCACTCTGGTCGACGCCTTCCGGGCCACTTTGGAAGAGGTAACGGCGGCGGCGTTGTTGCTGCACGTCGTGGATGTGACGTCTCCTGTTGCGTCGGAACAGACGGAGCACGTGCTTCGGGTGCTGGCCGAAATCGGCGCAGAGAGTACCAAACAGATCCTGGTCTTAAATAAGTCTGACCGGCTGCCCGAACCCGACAGACTGCTCGACCTTCCTACGTTGACCCATCGCATCCTGGGTGAAACAGCCCGGCAGAGTGCTACGGAGGCCGTGCTCGTGTCGGCCCAAAGCGGAGTGGGCATCGATCGCCTGCTGGCGGTCATCGACCGGGAGTTGCAGCAGGACCCGGTGGCCCGCCAAATGTTCCGGTTGCCCTTGGGGGAAGGCCGCGCCCTTCACTTACTGCACGACCGGGCCGCGGTTATATCGAAGGTTTACAAAGACGAGTACTGCGAAGTGGTGGCGGACGCCCCCCAATCTCTCCGCGATAAATTGGCGGAATTTGCGGTTGAGCCGATGGCATAAGTCCGGCCGATGAACAAATTCTGTGACAATCGCGTAATCATGTTCGTGAAGTTTTCCTTTTTGGCCATCGTCCCCGCTCTATGGCTTGCTGGCTGCGATTATCATCCTCCCGATACGGGCCCTATACGTGTCGACACGATAAACATTGATCGAGGAAATGCGGATCACGCCAATATCGAATTGGATCTGGGGGCTGGCGAGTTAAACCTGCATAGCGGGTCCGATCAGCTAATCGTGGGAAAGTTTGAGTACACCAGCGCCTACAAGCCCTTGGTCGAAACCAAAGCAATGGGTTCTCATGCGGTCGTTACCATTCGTCAGGCGGGTCACGGCGGATGGGGCGGAAATTCACGCAATACTTGGGATCTGAAGCTTTCGAACGAGGTGTTGCTTGATCTGATTTTGAATTGTGGAGCGGGACAGGCAAACATGGTGCTCGGTGACGTGAAACTGCGAAGCCTGGAAGTCCACATGGGCGCCGGTCAGGTCGATTTGGACCTTCGCGGACGCCCGGCACGCGACTATGACGTGCATATCTCCGGCGGCGTCGGGGAAGCGACCATCCATTTGCCGCAGGGTGTTGGAGTACGGGCGGATGCACACGGCGGCATCGGAAGTATCGATGTCAGTGGCCTTACCAAGCGCGAGGACCATTACGAAAACGACCTCTTCGACAAGGCGAAAGTAAATGTTCACCTGAAAGTCGAAGGAGGCATCGGCCAAATTCGCATCGTCGGCTGACTGGCTGAGCAATTGCCCGAAATATGGTAGAGTTTCGGGCAAGTAGCTCGCCGACGAATGCAACCAGTTCGATATCTTTTCCTGATTGCGGGCGCAGCAATGCTTGGATCGCCCGTCTCCGATACTGCCGGCGACGTTGTTCAGATTCAAGGAACTTGGTTTATCGGCGATCGCTCTTCGCCTTTGCTTGCCGGCGAAAGCGTACCGCTTGGATCGCTCATCAAGGCTGACCCGGAGAAAGGTCAGGGGTTTGTTGTCGTCGCTCTTCTCAACAAAAAACAGTTGAGCGGTGTCTGCCCTACCACGCCGTGCACTGCAACCCTGCAAATTCCGACGGAAGCGATATCGCCGGATATCACGTTCAAGAACATTCTTGCTGCCGTTCAGTTTGTTCTTCTGAACCGCGGCCCGCAGGTAGCGGCTGCCTATGAATCCACTTCCAGTCGCGGGCCCAGCACTCCCCGCGCCGAAATTCTGCTTCCCTTTTACAAAACAAAGAACCTTTCGTTTCCGCCCGAACTGAAAAACCTGTCGAATGCCCATTATGACGTAACAGTCCTGCGCGTGAGAAACCAGCAGATCGCATACACAGGCGAAGCCGATTGGGACGGTGCAAATCCGCAGCTTTCTTTTGTGCCATCAGAGCGAGGACTTTACGTCATTTCCCTGAAGAATCGACTTGGCGTTACGGCGGCCGACATATTGGTGGACCTGATTCCAGCGGCCTCCTATGACAAGGTGCGTCAGGCTTACGACGAAGCGCGCCTCACGTGCGCGCAATGGACCGGACCGCAGGCGTCGGAGGCTGCCCACCTGTTTCTTCGCGCTTATCTTCTCGCGTTGGAGGAAAATCCGTGAGCCCCGAGGATTTACTCGAACGCGGTTTAGGTGTCTTTGAGAAGAGTGTCGAAAACAAGCCCGGCACGGTCTGGGAAAAAATCCGCCGGTCTCGCGCCGCGCTGCTAATTCTCGCTCTGACCACTGCGTTTATGCAGCTTCGGAAGCTGCCCGAAAGCTTCTCCAGCACTACGATGGACGCAGCCGCCATTCTTCAGCCTGCATTTCCGGCGAAAGATGTTCGGCTGGTCGCGATCGACGAGCAAGATTACCAGACTACCTTCGGCGGCCGAAGTCCGCTGGATCCCGCAAAGTTTTCTGAGCTACTCACCGATATCGCCCGGGGGCAGCCCAGCGTTGTCGTGGTCGACTTCGACACATCGCACCCAATGTTTCAAACGATGAAGGCGCCCCTGACAGCTCCGTTCGTTTGGGCAGTCTCGAATCGCCATGGAGGCGACCCGCCGTTTGAGGCAGAAAAGCCGCTCGGCGGAATTCCTATGCCTCCCAACAGCACCGCCGCTCTCGATCTTATTCCGCGAGACGGCCGTGGCATTGTGCGCAAATATGTTCGACAATTTCCGGATCTGCACGGCGGATCCATTCCTTCGCTCGAGTTCGCGGCAAGCCAACTGTACAAGGGGCAACCGCTTCCAGCGGTAGTCAATTCAACAAATAACGAGTTGTTGCTGGATTTCCGATATCGAGTGCCCTCTTATTCAGCACAGGAAATTCGCCAGCGAGCCCCGTTGCCCGGATGGCCGCGCGGGGTGCTAAATGGAAAAGTTGTCGTATTGGGCGGAACGTTTAAAGAGGCGCGGGATCGTCACTCGACCCCAGTCCGATTGATAGATGGCGCCGAGATTGTGGCGCAGGCGACCGAAGCCGAAATTGAGAATACCGGTGTACTTCCCGTGAGCCCTTGGTTCGCTGGATTCTTGCAGCTTGTTGCCGGGTTGGGATTTATCGTCTTATACCGGTACGTCGGGCTGCGAACCGCGTTTCTGGCGTCTCTCATTTTGGTGCCGGTGCTGTCGGCGGCAGCAAGTATGATCCTGTTCCATCGCCTCGGTTTGTGGGCGGCTCTGATACCGATTCTGATTTCGCTTCTTGTAACTGAACTGTACAGTAACGCTGCCTTATATTTAGCTTTATGTAAGAAATTCGCCGGCCAATCCATCCCGAAAACAACAGCAGAAACACAGGAGATACCGGTTGAAACGGAGAAAAAGATCGGCGCCGCCGGTTCAAGGTAGGGTATTCTCCGTCGGTCTCGTCAGCCGTGCGCCAAGGCATGCATCTTCTTTTTGATTCTGCTGCGTTGGCTTCGCACAGTCGCGTTTGGCAACGCGCGCTTGTATAGCTGTAACGCCTCGGCATGATCGCCCGCATCAGTCGATTCCGCCTTCAAATCGCCCAGCATTTCGCATGCCTCGGTATTGTCGGGGGACGCCCTGCGCAACACTTCTAACTGGGCAGCCGCCTCTTGCCTCATTCCCAGATTGACAAGTACGTGTGCGTACTTCAGTCGTGCACCCGCGTATTCCGGCTTCTTACCCAATAAATGGGAAAAAATGGGTTCTGCGCCAGCGAAATCGCCATATTGATAAAGGGCATCACCAAGGCCGACGAGCGACGGTAGATCGTCCTGGTCATCTTTCAGATTCGTGCGCCAGAGAGCCAGCGCTTCATTGGTTCGTTGTTCTTTCACAAGAAGTAAAGCAAAATCGTGCCGGGTCGGCAGGCAATCGGTCTTATCGAAATTCGCGGGCGTACAGGCCATCTCCAGAGCCGTCCTGTACGCCTGCTCAGCACTTTTGTTCCGTCCTTCCAAGGAATAAGACAACCCAATGGCCGTCCACGCCCGCGCCATATTCGGTGATGTGCTCAATGCATCTTGCCATGCCGCCCGCGCGTTCGCAGGCTGGTTGAGCCGCTCGTACAACAGTCCAAGGTTAAAGGGTATGTAGGAGTATTGAGGTCCTAACCTCATCGCCGCGCGATACGTCGCGATTGCCTGCGCGTATTGCCCCTCCTCCGAGAGCGCGAGAGCTAGATTGTGTCGCGCGTATGCCCAATTCGGAGCGAGACTGATCGCATCTTGAAAAGCGGCAATCGCTCTGTTGAAGTCCGGCTTTTCTAAATATGCGATGCCCAATGCGTTGTAAGAGTAAGCGCCTAAAGGGTCCCTCCGGATAGCTTGTTCTAAATTCGCCGATGCTTCCGCCAGCCGCTTATCGTAAATCAGCTTGCGGCCCGTGCAAAACAGCAACTTTGCCTCCGTCAGGCGGTCGCCGCGGCCTTGTAACTTGGACGCATTGGAAAACGATGTTTCGCATTGTTCGAAATCATCGCGAGTCATCGCGACCTGCTCGCCTTTCAGATAGCGCAAGATTACCTGCTGCCCTGCATTTAAATAAGCTGCAATCTCCTGACTGGTCTGGTCCAGCAAGCTTGGTCCGGACGGATGGGGAGTAGGAATCTTTTGCGGAAGGCCTCGCGGTATATCGCAGCTCACGGCCGAATTTTGATCGGCAGGCTGAGGATTCCCTGGCAGTTCCAACCTAGCCAGCACCTCATCGTCGTTTATGTTGTTGCCTATTTTTTGCGGCGTTTGATGACGGCGCGGAGCTTTGGTTACCTTGACGACGTTATCCCGGACATACTCAAATAAGCTATATACCGTGATCTGATGTGTTGTGTCATCCACGGCATCTTTGTCAGAGTTTAATCCTCGCACTAGAAAGTAGGTAAAGGCGCCGTGCCCGGATTCAAGATTTGAGCATTCATACGACTGCTCACTCTTACTGCTCGCTAACAGCCCCAAGACCTTTACTTCCGCTCTTCGTTTTGATACGAAATCAGTAAGAAAAAGATTTTCGCTGTGCGTATCGACGCCCCCGATGTTGGCCGCATAACAGGCGTCGGCGATCACCTGGACATTGCGTGGTCTCAACCTGTCCTGCGTCACTTCCTCTAGGTTTGCCATCGGATACATGGAGTCCGGATCTTCTGTGCTGGAGTCATACAACGCAATATAAGCGCCGCTATTCGCACCGCTGTCGATGGGAATTCCATGGCTGGCAATGTACAGGACGACCTGATCGTGAGGTTGAGCCTTTGCGAAGGCGTTGTTGATCGCCAGCCGAACCGCCGCGAGCGTCGCTTGCTCATTCAATAAGAGTTGGATGTTTAGGGGTCGCGCCCGCCCGCGTGGGGTGATCAGAAAGTTATAGAAGTATTCGGCATCGCGATCGGCAAAATGAAGGTTTTCTTGGGGGCTCAGGTTTGGATAGTCCGAAACGCCGACCACCACGGCAATCATCTTGCCCTCTCCGCCAGAAGTACGTTGGTCTGCCGCAAGCACTGCTCGCATCTGATCGGCAGCCCAGAGTGCATCAGGGGCGATCTCCGTGATGCCCTGATAATCGAGCGCCGCCGCTTTGAACTGGTTTGCCCGTTCCCATTCGATTGCCCGTGTGGTAATCGCGGTTAAATCGGCGGGTTGGTTCTTTATAACTTGGTTGAGTTGCTCTACGGTAGGATTCGGAGCGGCTAAAGACTCCTGCGCATGGCTCAGGTCTATCGGTGCGGCCTGTAGTCTGTCCGCGCCTGTTTTTACGTCGCGATAGGTCTTATAAGTAATTGCCGGCGCCTCGCAAGGGGCTTCCAGCGCTGTTCCGCTGCCGGCCTTGCCGTTCAAAGTCACCCGCTTGGCTTCCACACTCATTTGGCCGTTCGTTAAGACGTAGGACTGGCCGTTCGGACAAAATGAAATGGCGACCTTCGTGCCATTTGGAAATAGGGAATCGCCGGGAAAAACCAACTCGCCCGCGTAAGTGGGAAGAAGCGTCTGTGTGTTCGCTCTTTGAATCTTGGCATTGCCTCCGGCTTCCGTTACCAATCCAACCGCCAGTGGAAAGTCAGCAGCGTGAAGCGCGGATGCAATAAGGAGCCAGAACGTAAAGCGGCGATAAGAGATCACTGCACCCCGAGGCCAGTACGATGACTAGTCATCGTCGCAAGAAAAGAAAGGCGACGACACGTTATCATAGCGGAAACAAAAAATGGCGGCGTAACAAAGTCTGTTTGGTATTTGCGCTTCGCTATGCGGAACCTACTCCGGTGTGTGCTTACGATGCTTTCGTTCGCTGGCGTGTGCGCTGGTCAAAGCACCCAGGGCATCATCACTGGCCACATTCGTGATCAACTCACTTCAGCTCCAATTGGAGATGCCGTCATCGAGTATGAAAATCTGGACTCCCACGCTCGGGGAACCCAGAACTCATCACCGGACGGAAACTACTACATACCGCTTCTATCGCCCGGATCGTATCGGGTCAGAGTAAGCCCGTCGGCCGACCCCGCCTCTAAAAGCCACCCATATCAAGCGCGCGAAGTGTACGACGTCGCAGTTTCGGTTGCCGGATACGTCCAGCTCGATTTCGATCTTCGTCCGCTTAGCGATGTGTGGGAACGCAACCGGTATCGCAGCTACCTCTTTCGCAACAATACCGTCGTTCCGTTCTTCGGCCCCGATGTGGATCCGTCATATCTCGGCGACTTCGAACCGAATCGGTTTGTCGAAGGCCAACTTGAGCCAAGTGTTTCCGCAGTGATAGATCCGCGAACAATTGCCTCGCTTCCACTAGTTGGGCGCGATGTGTATTCCGCGCTTGTGCTACTGCCAGGAGTTGCTTCGGATACTGCAACAAATCGCAGTCTGGGACTATCTGCGAACGGGCAGCGTCCTTCATCCAGCAACTTTCTGCTCGATGGCGTCGAAGAAAACGATTTTCTGCTGAGCGGTCCTGCAATCCCGGTCGCGCCGGAAATGGTACAGGAGTACCGCGTATCCACCAACAATTTTTCGGCTGAATACGGGCGAACCACCGGCTACATCGCAAATGCCGTCACCCAATCCGCCATTTCTTCCTGGCATGGCATTCTCTATGGCGATTTGAGCAACCAGGTGCTGAACGCCAACACTTTTGCACACAATACGGTTGGTCTGCCTCGAGATAGCCTTCATCAAATCGAAGGCGGCGGGTCAGCGGGCGGAGCGATTCCTCACACGCCCATTCTCACCTGGACTTCCTACGACTACTTTGGAAGCCGGGGGTTTTCAGATCCGACGACGTACACCTTGCCGACGCATGCCTTTGCAGAATCGCTTCCGCAAGGTTCGCTCGCCAGAGAGCTTCTGCAGGATTATCCGCCGCGGCATTGGGCGGACGACAGCTTCGGGGTGCAGGGGCCGGTGCAATTTGATGTTCCCGTAACCCTGCGCCGAAATACGGCCTTGGAGCGCATCGATTATGCGATCAGTCCTCACCAGCGCCTGATGGCCCGAGTGGCCGGAAGCGAGTTGCTGCGTCCCGACTTCAATTGGAGCCCGTACGGCGAAGCCCCCTTCCACCAACAAAGCGTTGGCGCGGCGGTCTCGCTAAGCAGTCAGTGGTCGCCTGTACTGGTTTCCGAAGTGCGTACGTCTTATCTCTCTAACTATCGTTCCTGGGATCTGGTGCTTGCGGACCTGCCTCAGATCGTCGGCCTCGGCAATATTCAACTGCCTGGCTTTTGTTGTGCTGTCGATAAGACCCAGCAAGGTTGGAAGGACCGCGACAACACAACGGAGATCCTGGCAAACTTTGTATACAGTAGTGGAGCAAACGTATTGAAATTTGGCGGTGGAGTGCTCAACACCCACACCAAAACTGCGTTCAAAATTCCTTCTGCAGGCGAGTTCGCATTCGCCGGCCTGCAGAACTTCGCCGCGGATAACCCGTTTCTATTTGAGACCACTCTTTCGAGCACGTCACTGGGCAACGGCAGCTATGAAACTCCCGATACGAATCGTCAATATCGCGAGACGCAGCCGTATGCATTCATCCAGGAAGATTGGCGCGTATCTTCTCGACTAACCCTGAATGCCGGGGTCCGGTATGACAGGTTTCCCGCACCGGTTAATGTTGGACCGGTGCCGGATGTAGTGGTCGCGCTGGGGCCAGGAGATACGTTCGCTGACGAGATCGCCTCCGCGCACCTCGTCCAACACACTGGCAGTCTCTTCTCTTCGCGCCCGAACAACTGGTCAGTCCGCCTCGCATTCTCGGGGGTGCTCTCCCCAACGCGCGGTACGGTTCTGCGCGGGGGGTTCGGCACCTTTCACGACCGCCTGTTGGACAATCTCTACCTCAGCGCCAGCGCGAACGATTTTTCGATTGATGCCTTCACCAATAACTCCTGTCCCATCGCCGCCTTCTATGCCGACCGGCAGAATACGGGGCTGCTGTCCCAGTGTCCCGCGCAGCCCGGCAGCCGCACCCTCTTCGATCTGACGATGTTCCAGCCTAAGCTCAGTTCTCCGCGCCTCCAGAGCTTCTTTTTGTCACTCACCCAGCCGATCGGGTCGAAGCTGGCAATTGAATTGAGCGGGATGGGGTCTCGCGGAAGAAACCTGTACGCCACCGATGTCGTGAATCGGGAAACCGGATTGTTTCCGCCTGAGAACGGATTGCCCGACATCGACGACCGCACGAACCAGGCATTCTCCGACTATGCTGGCATGTCATTGGCCGTGCGATATCAAACCGGCCGGCTCACTTTAAATTCGTCGTATACCTGGAGCCATAGCATCGACAATCAAAGCGATCCACTGGAAGGAGAGTATTTCGACTTCGGCTTCAGCAATCAAACCGATCGCACTGGACAACAATATGTGGGAGCATTTTCCCTGCCGGGCGACACTCGGATCGATCGGGGTAACTCGGATTTCGACCAGCGCCAGAATCTTGTGGGCTGGGCCATAATCGCTCTACCCGGACCTGCAAGCCGTCGATGGCAACCGCTGCTTGGCAAATGGAATGTATCGGCAGTCTTCGCGCTCCGATCGGGCTTACCCTACAGTGTCTATGCCGGACCCAATAATTGCTTTCCGGTTTGCAATCCGAGAGCCAATATCGTCAACGCGGCAGATGCCAGAGTGTATCTACCCATTCCCGGCGGTGTTCAACTGCTGAACGCCGCGGCTTTTTCGTTCCCCGCAGAAGGGACTACCGGCGACGGCGGCCGAAACACATTTGCTGGACCCGGCTTCGGCAATCTCGATCTTTCGCTCTCCAAAACCTTCAGCGTCCGCCGTCTTGGCGAACAGACACGCATTACGGTTCGGGCCGACACGTTCAATCTGTTCAATCACGCCAATCTGCAGAATCCAGAGGCAAACCTGGGCGGAAGTCCAGCGAATCTTTCCTCCGTCTTCGGCACCGCACTCTACGGGGCGAGCGCCTCAAAGAATGGTTTTCCATCGCTAACGCCGCTTGTTAGCGGCTCACGGCAAATCCACTTACTGCTGCGGTTTCAATTCTGATAGTGAGTAACTTCATTGCAAACTCTGTAACTTATCCATATAATTGGAGTCCAAATTGCTGATAAACTCGCCATGAGACGGGGCATACTCGCATTCTTCATGCTCTTTGCGGCCTCGCCGGCCTGGGGTCAGATAACGCTGAATTTAACTGCGCTATCGACGCCGGACAACCCTTTTTTTCCGCCTGACAACGTTCCGACCACTCCCGTCTTCGTGGGAACCGTTCAAACCAATCCGCCCGGTCTCACCGTCACATTAGCAACTTCGGACTTTTTGTGGTTCTCCACCGATGGAACTTGCGATCCCACGGCCATCTCCCAGCAGGTGCAAATCGTTACCAGCCCACTCGGGCCATCTGACATTTCGGTATGCCTGATTAATCTGCCAACCGGTGGAACGTTCTTCGCCCTGATTACAGCCACCGCGCCAACCTTACCGACCGTGTCCGCCGCCGCTGCGGTGACGGCATTCCCTGGCGGTGAAGTCACTGCAACACCAAATGTAGCTAATATCTCCAGCGGCGCGCAGCAGTTGGTTATTCAGAACTTCGCCTCTGGAAACCTTAGTGGTGCGACGATTAAATACGCGGCTGGCATACCAACCGATTG
>Ga0207085_1115_pt1 | contig 11697 bp, 11 predicted proteins | sample Alteio_BWMinHeat_53_FD_153542 | JGI IMG/M metagenome (GOLD analysis project Ga0207085, IMG submission 153542) | Enriched cells from forest soil in Barre Woods Harvard Forest LTER site, Petersham, Massachusetts, United States -... | ecosystem: Environmental > Terrestrial > Soil > Temperate forest >...
GGTTTGGGTAATTGCTAAGAAGATAATCGCCGACAAAAGCCTAATGGCACCGACAAGAACACAACGAATATCTCTTCCCCATCTATCTGGTTCTAACCTTGAATTTATTACGCTGCCCTCTATGAAGTCGAGCCGTCGGACCGAATTCTTTGGGTCTCCGGGAGAATTCGTGTGTGGTTGTGCGGAGCCGTGCAGCGAAGCAAACACGATGATGAAACCCTCCGGCAGTAACACTTTAAAGATTCTTTTGGCACCAAGAGAGATGTTAGCGCAGTCAACCGGTCGAGGTCATCGTAAGTGAGACTGGTGGATAGTCCGTTCTACGGCGCAAGCAGCCCTTCCCAACTGTAAAGTTCCGCGCGTTCATAGCTTTATGGATCGGCTCAGCCGCTGCCCAACGCCGCCTCCAGTCTCCATCCCGAACAGGACTACCCATCCAGAAACATGCACCAATTCTGACCCACTCTCTAGACTGGGTCAATTTCGTGCCGCCTTGGGTCAATTTTCATGCTTGTTTTCAAACTGGGAGTTTCGCTTGGCATACACCTAACCTAGAAGGCCGCTCAATTTTCATGCCTGCTGGTCCGTCAGTTTCTCCTGGTGGTACCTGACCTACGAGGTTTGCGATAGTTAAGTTTCTATCACAATTCCGAGACTCAGAAATTGTTGGCTTCTGGAGCCGCCAAACTTAGCTACGCTTTATGAGCGTAGGATGTTCTCCTTAAGAAAAACGAAATGATAATCCGAGTCCCATTTTAGACCAATTCTCTTACGGACCCTTGAGTCAATGTTATACAAGTGGTATGTGGATGGAAGTGGATCGTCGCTTGGCGCAAACAACACAAGATTGCCAGCCACAGGGTCCATGTCGAGAACCTCACAATTAATAGAACATGGAATCTCCCCTCCGCTCTCTACCTCGAGCGATCCCGGTCGCTGCTTGTACACGTTATACTGGATTTTGTCGTTGAGCGATCGACTAAAGAGATAGACCCTCTCGTTGGAATAAAAATGGCATTTCCGGCAAACGGTGCGTGTGCGAGGGGCAAAGCGGGACTGTCGCTTTTCGATATTATCGTGGCCTCTTGCATGAAATATAGTCCTCCCGGGGCGACTCGCACGCCCCCAACCTCAAGTGGCAGTTTCTCTCCGTCGTGGACGTACAAGCCCTTGCCGCCGCTTTCCCTGGGCGATTGCCAAACGACTGGCTGCTCGTTTTCGTCAAAGAATACTCCGTCGCTACGCAACGGTGTTGGTTTCTCGTGTGGACGAGCCATGTAAACTTCAACGTTCTTTTTCGGATCGGACGAAGTCACGTGCAGGTAAAGACAAGTTCCGCTGGAGTTTCTCTGAACCTCTCCTATGTGGCCCGTGGTTATTCCCACGCTCGCGAGATAATCGGAGATCTCCTTGTCCTCGTACACGAACAGCCCCGGAACGACTGTACCGTCCGCGGTGCAGACCTTGTTCCCCGATCCACAAGGAATCGAGCCACAACCGCTAACGGAAACAAGAAGTAGGAGGCACAATGAACTAAACACAAACGAGCTCTTTCGCCACATCTTTCAACCTCAGGGTGTTTTAGATGATTAACTCATGCTCGGGGCGCCGTGCACGATCGTGAGAAGCAGCCTAACGCGCTGAATCCTCGCTGACTGAAAACCCACGAAGGACGCGCGGCGTGACCTGGAAAGCCACTGGTCACGCTCTCCTCTACTTCGATGCTCCAGTCAACACTCGGGCTTTCTCTTGCAGCGCCTTCCGGTAGGCTTGAGATTCAGGGGCTTGCGAGGCTTTGGACCATCGGACGCGAATCCCTCCGGGCTTACGGCCATCGGGTTCCAGACGCATTGAATAAGTTCGACGCGTACAGGGCGCATATAACACTACCCTGGTGCCGACGTCGGGCTGGCGCGGATTCGTACCCGTGTACATGATACCTTCACAATCGTCGCCGTCGACATGTTTACTCTCAGCGACCCAGGATGCTCCCCGGAAATCCGGCTCGTCGAGCATCGCGCGGCAAGTGACGTGATATGCGCCGCCCTTGCGCTCTACGGCATACAGGTGCGAAGTGCCTTCGCGGCGCTCGTCGTGTAACGCGACTATCCCGACATCGCGACCCATCCGAACGACCTTTATGTCACCCAGCTTGTCTTTTGAGAGTGTTCCGAGAATGCGCCGGGCCTCATCAATAGGCATAGGAGAAGGCGCGGGCGCGGGCGCGGACGACGACGTATCAGCCGATGTGGATGTTGGCTGCGTCGAATGCGGCGTTGAATCGCGCGTCGGGGCGGTGACGGCGAAGTCGTTTCGTAGCAGCGCGGCGGCGGCCGACTCGTCGCGTGCCGTCGTTCGTCCCCAGGCGACGAAAAGAATCGCTCCGAGCACCGCCAACAATATTAGAGGAGTAAACATCCGAAGGACGACTGGCCGGCGATGACTCATGGCGGCGACTGTCGACGCGAACGGCTGCACTTCGGGTGAGTCCTTTGGCGGCGCGACGATACTCCTCTCGAGCAGAGAACAGGCGGCGGCGGCGCTTGCCGGGCGATCCTCCGGACGCTTTGCCAGCAGAGTATGGACCGCAAGAGCGAGCGACCGCGGAATATCCTGCCGCAGGCGGGGCAGCGGCGGGGGGGCGACGCTGGCTTGCTTTACGAGTACGGCGGACGGCAGCGCATCCACGAAGGGCGGACGGCCCGCCAGCATCTCGTAGACGAGTACGCCCACACTATACAGATCGCTTCGAGCGCCCACGGGCAGGCCGAGGCATTGCTCAGGCGACATATAACGTGGCGTTCCGATGATTACTCCGGAGCCGGTCGTCGCGTGAGTCGCCGTAGCGTCCGCTGAGGTTGCCAGGACCTTGGCCACACCAAAGTCCAGAACACATACGCCCCTCTCGCCGATCATGATATTCGAAGGCTTGAGGTCGCGATGGATGATCCCGAGCTCGTGCGCCGCGGCAAGCACGTCCAAAATTTTTGAGGCTATTCCAACCGCCCTCGCCGGACTAAACTTCCTGTCGGCCGCCAGGGTCTCGGAGAGCGTAACGCCCTCCACAAACTCCATCACGATGAAGTGGCGGCCGTCGGCCAGGCTGCCGGCGTCGAATATCATCGCGGCATTCGGATGGCGCAGTCTTGCCATCGTCCGCGCTTCGCGCATGAATCGGTCGCTCACATCCGGGTCGGCGGCAAACTCCGGCTTGATGATCTTGACGGCGACGGGGCGCTCCAAGCCGAGATGGGTGGCGCGGTAAACTGTACCCATGCCACCCTTGCCTATCTCACACTCGATGCGAAAACGGCCCGCGATTATCTGGGGAACATCCATGTCTAGAATTCTTCCAGAGACGCTAAACTTCGCCCGGCCTGCGAAAGCAAAATACGAGGAGTCAAAAACTTGCTTCCCGGGCGTGACCCGGAGATCAGTTTTTAGGGACAGGGGGAGAGTGGCGCCTTCAGGCTACGTAATGTCCAAAAGCGAGGTTTCAGTTTAGCACGTTTTTACAAGCAAAAAAAGATCAAAACGCAAGGAACCGGATGCCAGAGATCAGAGATCAGAGATCAGAGGTCAGAGGTCAGATGCCAGATGCCAGATGCCAGAGCTAGCGTCTACACGCATCCTAACATCTGCAACCCAGCACCACCATCCCAATCTAGCATCTGACATCTAGCATCTAGCATCCGACCTCTGCCTTCTACTTTGTCACGTAATAGATCTTCGTCTCTTTCTCTCCGGTGATTCGCCAGCGGCCGCCGATATTGGAAAGCAGGACCATCTCCTCAACAGAGCCGGACGATGTCTTCTCACCTGAAAAGCTGTAGGTCTTGTCGAAAACTGCCGTGGCCCTTTGTCCGGTCGGATCTGGAGTGACCCTCACGTTCGTCAGCCGAATATCCAGGGAGGAATAGAGCGAGAAGGCCCGTTCCGTATCAGAGCGAACCTTGCTGGAGCTGACGTCGGTGGCCCTGTAATAGATGCTCAGCCGGTCGGCGTAGTAGCTCATGTGGGCGTCAAGATCGCGGGCCGTGACGGAAGCCGTCCATCCGTTCAAGACCGAGACCACTTGTTGCCGGACGGCGGCCACATCCACAGGCGACGGAACGGGCGTAGGACTTGGCGAAAAAGAAGGTACATAAGAATTAGTTTTCGCGTTTCGATTGTTGGCGTTCGCGAGTTGACTATTACGATTCTCCCTTTCGCCCGCGTTCGCGTTGCCTGGTGTAGCTTGATTCAAGTTCGGGGTAATACCGTTGTTTCGACTGAAGAAGATCCACGCTCCCCCGCCAACGAGAGCAATCAGGAGGATCAACACCATTGCGGAAAGGATGACGATCGCTGCCTTGCTCGATTTCGAGGAGCCTATCGGCTGGGTGGCGTTGGTCCCGCGATGCGTTAAAGGCGAGGCGGGTGTCGAGCCAGTGGAGGCCGCCGTAAGAATCGCCGTCGCGGGCGCTTCGCCAGGCCGGACCTTCGTGGCTTCATAATCAGCTTGTCTCGAGAGTAGCGTCCCATCCTGCAGGCAAAAATTGAGGGAATCGTCGGTAAAGGACTGATGACACACCGGGCAGTATTTCATCTTTTCGCTACCGGTTTTCCTATTAACGATCCAGCACCCTACGCGCCCGCGAAGGCATGGCGTATGAAAACAAACATATCATAGAAGAGCCTATAATCCGCACCCCTGTCCTTTCCGGACGAAACTCAAAACGATCGGACCCTGTAGAACGCGCTTTAGCTTGTTCCGATGCCCCGTTCGAGCCTCGCGGGTGCGCCATGTCCTCTCTTGGCTTGCACCGCTCGTCTTCCGTAACATGGTCGAATAGCTCTAAGCAAGTCCAGGCTGTCCAACGGTAAATTGGAGGAGTTTCGTTATGAACGCACCGTCCTACCTCGATGAAGCGCGACGCACGTTTCGCGAATACAAGCGGTTGGCTGAAGGCGCATTTGCACAACTTCAACCGGATGATTGGCAGCGCCTGATAGATCCGGACGCCAACAGCATCGCCGTCATCGTAAAACATTTGGCTGGCAACATGCGTTCACGCTGGACCGGCTTCTTATCGAGCGACGGAGAAAAACAAGACCGCAATCGAGACCAGGAATTCGTAATCGATGCCTCGACGACTCCTGACCAGTTCATCGAATGGTGGCAGGCTGGATGGGACACTGTTTTTCAAGCCCTGGAACCACTGCGGGACGACGACCTGGCGCACGCCGTCCGAATTCGCGGCCAGGAGTACACGGCGCTGCAAGCGATCAACCGCCAGATTACCCACTACGCCCAACACATCGGCCAGATCGTGCTGCTGGCTAAGCATTTTCGTGGCCCGGACTGGAAGTCTCTGAGTATCCCCAAGGGGCAATCGGCGACTCTTGGCGTTCAAGCAGAGGCTGCGCGGAAAGAGCGCCGGCAGGGATAATGATGTTGTCTACTGATTAATCGCACGCTGCGCGATCGAAAAGTAGGCGGACAAGCGCACTTCTGGCCGTTGTATGTTGCCGGCAGCGATCTTAGCTCTGTCAAAGTCCGCCACGGCAAACGATCCCAGAGTGTTGACTAACTGGTTTGCGATTTGGCCCACGTTGTTGCCGTTCGACATTGACAGCTCGCCATCCTGGAAGTATTCCTGGCCAAAGCCGTTGAGGGCTTGTGCGGCATTGCTCATCTCGTTGAACTGGTCTATCAGGGGCTCGACGATATCGAACGCGCGCTTTGAGTCGTGACGCGCATATGCTGTCGCGACGGCAATCAGGGCGTTCATCTGCTCCTGATTCTCCGCCTTCGCGGCGTCGCCGAGCATTCCACGAGCTTGCTCAAGAAAATTAATGATGTCCTGGCTTGTTCCGTTTGATCCAATCTGGCCGACTATCTGAGCGATCATCATGGCTCGCTCCCTGGACGTGCGAAGATTGCCGGCGCTGCGAAGCGCATCGTCGATCTTGCCCTTACTCACCGAATATTGAATGGCCCGCTGCTCGAGGTATCGCAGACTCTGTTGGCGCTGGATCTGATTCGAAACATGATCGGTCAAGATCTGCGACCCGAGATTAAAGTCGCCCTGGTCCGCTGCCTTTACCGCAACCTGCTGATAAAGGTTGTCGCGCATCTGGGCCGGCGCGTGGCCAACGGCCTCCAGAGCATCGTTTATCGTTCCAGTGTTCATGGTCTCTTGAAACTTTTGCCAGATCCGCTGCTGTGGACTTGGGTTGGTGTTGAGCTCATCCGAACGCCTGGCGACGAGCGAAACGCTGTCGGGAGCGTAAGTCGAGATCCCGGGGGTGGATTTGAGCGCATTCATTAGATTCTGCGCCGAGTTTCTTTCGGGCGTGTATTCGTTCGGGTTCGTCTTTGACGGCCTGTACGAGAGGGCCGTTGAAAGCGCCTTTTGAAATAGATCTCGATATTCCTGATCGGATAGCAACGGAGTGTCTACCCTGATGTCCGGCCCCGCGTTTCTTGAGCCTCGACCATTCGGAGCCGGCGCTTGGGCTACTTGCAAGAGGTAGCCGGTCAGGTTCGCGGCCTCTGGATTTTTGAGCAAGTCTTCAGCCTGGAGCCTGGAGACCATATCCTCCGCCAGTTTGACGGCGGACTCAGAGTCCATCCTCCGAAGCTGAGCGAGGGTCTCCATCAGGCCGTTTGAATAGCCCTTCTTGAGCGTTTCCTCCGCAATCTGGAGGGCGCGTTTCGGATCGGTAAGCGCAATTTGATTAGCGATCGAGAGCTCGATCTGCAGGTCCTGATTTGAGCGCCCCGAGTTTGGTCCCGCATTCGGATCGGCGAGACCGGCGGTCGAAAGCAGAAAACTCAAAGCCGTCTCCGGATCGTGCGCGACCAGCGCCTGGACTACATCGGTGCGAAGCTGCAGCGATGTTTGGTAAACCTGGTAATAGTTTTGGTCGCTCCCCGGATCGGCCTTCCCGATATACTCCTTCACGCCTGCCATCGCGTCTTGGAGCAGCTTTCGGGCGGTCTTCTCGTCGTAGCTCCAGAGCAGCCGGGCGGCCGCTACCTGATCGCGAACGCGGATCTGAGGCTGACGGATCTGGCTCAGGCTATCGGCGATTTCGACCAGCAGCGCGAGCCCCTTCTCCTTTGCACTATCCTTGTTGTGCTCCGCTTTCAGCTCCTGTTTGGTTGCGGGCCGTACCTCCAGGATCTTTATCTCGTACTTTCCCGCGACCGGGTTCGCACCTTTTTCCGCCTCGAACGGCACTACGTCGATCCGGTAGACACCCGAATCGCGAGCCATCACCGAGACGTTCTCCGGACCCGTATCCCCGTTCGGGCTATCGAATTCACCAAGGCTCTTGCCGTCCGGCGCGAAGACCCTGACCAGGACGTCGACTCCACGCTGGTCGACGACCAGTTTCAAATATTGGTTCCGCTCCAGGCTTATGCCGAAGCTATGTGTCTGGCCGGTAGCGATGGTTCGCTCGATCGGCTCCCCGAGTTTAAGCGACGAGGCCTCGGTCTGTGCCCTGACCGCTCCGATTAGTACAAAGCAGGTGAGGAGAACGAACGAAAGGCGTATGGATTTGGACGGTTGCATGGTTCTTGAGGACCTCCTCGACTTACTTGTTCAAAAGCAAAGCCCGTTGGTCACCATTGGTGGCCTGTTGTGAAAACGCACAAAGTTGAAGCAGGTTCCTTAGATGGCATATCCTCCCACATTTGTTGCCCGGCAACGGGTCCGATAGACTGGTCTGTAGTTGGCTTACGTCATCCGGCTCGATCGTGAAAAATGCGAACTAGAGGATGTGTTAGTGGTCTCAATACATACGGCACGGAGGGCGACGCTGCGCGAAATGGCACTACAACGAAAGAGTCTATCGATAACACTACGCCGAGACGGTACTTGGCGATTTTACGGTTGAGGATGACCAGTCGCCTTAGCCTTCGGGGCTCCGATCGTCTGAAGGGACCGCCGAGCCAACAGAGGCAACAACCTGGCGGCGTACCAGCCAGCCCGCCAAACAGGAGAAAGGTAAACGGCGATGAGAATGAATAATGGACATTAACGATTTAACGTTGTACGTGTAGAGCCTCGTCACGGGAGCAAAAGGTCAGTACGTGCCAAAGTTAACCGAGAGATGTAACACATGTTGTTCCTTCGAGTAAACAAAAGTGTTGGTCTGCTATTGATTGTTGCGACTCTAGGGATGTCACACTGCGTGGTTGCCGCTACTTTACGAGTACCATACAAAGTTGTCCCGCCAATTCAAGAAGAACGCTTTGTTATGTTGGGTGGTATCGAACAGTGGGTCACCATTCGCGGCGCGAACCGTGCCAATCCTGTGTTGTTAGTCGTACATGGTGGACCAGGCGACGCACAGTCTTCTTTGCGCAGCGCGTACGCGGTGTATGAAAAGGATTTCACGATTGTGCAGTGGGACCAGCGCGGCGCCGGCAAAACGTACGGAAAGAATCCTACCTCGCCGCCAGAGCCTGAGCGAGTCGAGTTGGACGGCATCGACCTGGCCCAGTACCTGGGCAATTACCTCGCAAAGAAAAAAATCTTGGTGCTCGGCCATTCCTGGGGCAGTTATCTGGCCGTCGGAATGGTTCAACGCCGTCCGGAATTATTTGCCGCCTATATTGGAACGGGGCAGGTAGGAAGCTGGCGCGCCAATGTTCAAGCACAGTTCGATTTTCTCTTGGCCAAAGCCCGCGCCGCCAATGACCGCAAGAGAGTGGACCAACTTGAAGCCATCGGCAAGCCCGACCCAAGGAACGCTGAGCAGTATTTCTCCTGGTGGAGCATGCGCAACCCCTATATGCCACCGGACGATTCCAGGTGGTTCCAGGAACTGAGAAAGATTGCTCGATCAAACCCGGACGTGTTTACCGAGTCGTTTATGAAGACTCTGGGCGACGGCATGGGCTACTCTGGGCGCACTACCGTAGGCTCGATGTTAACCACGGAGCTGCCGACAACAGCCAACAAATTCGAGGTTCCCTTCTTCGTGATTCAGGGAAAGGAAGACATGGTGACGCCCGTATCCGTAGCAGTGCAGTATTTCAATGTCGTAAAAGCGCCCAGGAAAAAACTGGTCCTCATCGACGGCGCGGGCCATTTTGCATTAGTCACGCATAGCGAGGAATTCCTCGCAGCGCTTGTTAAGCATGTGCGTCCCCTGGCACTAAAGAGCGAACGGCACTGATACTTAATCAAATCTGTGATAAAGGAGATAAACGGTGATCAGAAGAGCGTTTCTCATCATCATCGTTGCTGGATCTGTTCTCTTGCCCCCCTTGATCAGGGCGCAGTCGATTCAGTTGGCAGGATTGAACGGCGCTCGATTTAGCGATGCTGACTTAGCCAGAGGAGCGACTATAGTTCTGGTTTGGGCGTCCTGGTCACCGCGTAGCCGGTCGATTGTTGAGCGCACCAATTCGATCGTGAAGCGGTGGGAAGGCAAGGCTAGAGTGGTGACAGTGAATTTCCAGGAAGAGCGTCCAACGGTCGAGAAATTTCTCGCGGGGAAGCCGATAGAAGCGCCAGTGTTCCTGGATTCGGACGGCGCCTTCTCAAAGAAGTACGGTGTTGCCACGTTGCCGGCATTACTCGTCTTTAAGGAAGGCAAAATAGAGTATAGAGGTCAGCTCCCTAAGGACGCTGACGCCGTTATCGCGAAATTTCTGGAATAGAGCGAGGATGAGCCCAAGTCCGCGGGGCTCTCTAGCGCAGTCCACCCACCCGCTACCGCAGGTATGAAAGTCGAAGTCAAGCACAGAAATCTCCGTCCCCACCGGAGACTCTTTTTTGCGAGCTTCGGAGGGCCCCGTTCGACGCGCCGGATGGCGGAAGAGCTGTCCTTACCACTTACGTTTGGTCAAATGCGTCGCGTACCATTTCTTTGGTGCACTTGTGGAACCAGTCTGTGACTTGGGCTGTTTATCCAGCACTAGCCGATGCAGGTATATGAGACTTCGCCGTAGACCCAGCTCTTGCCCATCATCAGGATCGTGGCTAAGCTTAACTGGTCGGGTGAAACGGAAGCCGGCTCTGCTGGGAAGCAACCGTGCCGAGGGATAGCCTGGCGGCTCATCAAGACGATGGGAGTTGGGGCGGACCGCATAAGGGTTCGCCCTTTGTTCCATCGGATTGAAAGCCCCATGCCTTGAAAATCCCACCCCGACGAGCTGAGCAACTCTCCCATCTATTGAAGAGCTGCGCAACTTAGCCAAAGATTTGTCTGACGATCCGATCATATAATCAACGGCGGCCTATGGTTCGATTGGGCTTTAGTTGATGGAGGCCTAACCAGACCCGGTTGGGACTCGACCCTTCCCGTTGCTGACACGGAAAGGGATCGGACCACTGCGGTAGTAGAGACTTCTCCAATCACCCGGTCACCATTCTGGTTCGTGACACATTGGACTAGTCCGTGGCCGACAAAAAAGCTCGATCACCCTCGGGCTGTCCTCTATCGTTGGGCTGCGTTAGCCCAAGTCGTCTTGATAAGGCGTGTTGGTCAGCCAGATCGCCCTCAAGACAGAAACTATTTTGCGCATTACAGTCAGCCGCGCGTGCGTCTGGTCATGCGTCGCTTCGAGCGCGCTCTCGTAAGCACGCTTGAACTGGTTATCCTTCTTGGATTTGACTGAGACGTTAAAAGCCGTCCGCGCGACAGCCTTGAGCCGCCCACAGCCCGCTCTATCCAGCTTTGGGTGCGTGAGGATCTTGCCGTCGCTAGTTCGCTGGCAGACACCCAGCCGGCAGTAACGCCAGAGCTTCCGTTTGTTGCTGAACCGATGCGGCGTCTGAACATAGGCGCTGAAATGAACGGCCCCGATAAATCCTACGCCTGGCACCCCTTCCTCAAAGAGCTTTATCTCCGGAAACTTCTTCCCCGCCTCCCTGATCAGCTTGAGTGCCTCTTCCCGGATCTCCAGTGTGTTTTTGAGCCCTTTGTGAAGCTGCTCGATCGATTTCCGAATCTCAGGCGACTTCACCTGCTCGAGAGCCTTCTTGAATCCCTTCTCAGTGTAGACCCAGCCCTTGTGTATGATCACTCCCTGAACCCGAAGTCTCGATTTGATCTTCAACTTCAGCTTCACCTCTTGCCCCGTCAAGTCATCGTAATGCTGGACCAACTGTTTGAACTCCCGCCGCGACTGGTCCTCAGAGTAATAGACCGGCCGGTAGCGGTTCATCCGCAGTAGCTCCGCCAGCTTATACGCGTCCGCCCGGTCGTTCTTGTTTGGGTCATTGGCGATCCACGCATTGTCTCGCGAGTGCGAGATATCCACGCTCTTGACATACGGCTTGATCACTTCTCGAACCCAAGGCGCCAGTTCCCCTGCCTCCAGATGGACTTGAATCTCCCATCCAAGCTCCTTCCCGAGTCCCTTCCCCTCTTTGAATGCCTTGATCAGATTTGCCTCGCTCGTCTGAAAGCGGCTCTTGATTTTGACCGTCCCGTCGCTCAGCATTCCTAATTGCTCACAGTTCCTCGACCCTAAGTCGAGTCCAACATATAATGTTTCCGACATCGGATATCCCCTTCTGGTTGGTTTTCTTTCCTGGTAAGCTAGAAATTATACCAACGGAGATATCCGATTCCTTATAGCTCCAGCTTCCGCTCCAAGCCGGGCTACCAGCGCCTAAATCGACGCCCGAACTTTCATCGTACCAGGCGGTACTGACCTATTGCTCCCCGCTGGCCCGCTAGCGCACG
>Ga0207085_1116_pt1 | contig 11631 bp, 10 predicted proteins | sample Alteio_BWMinHeat_53_FD_153542 | JGI IMG/M metagenome (GOLD analysis project Ga0207085, IMG submission 153542) | Enriched cells from forest soil in Barre Woods Harvard Forest LTER site, Petersham, Massachusetts, United States -... | ecosystem: Environmental > Terrestrial > Soil > Temperate forest >...
GAGCGCTTGGTGCAGCCAGGCTCTCCACTCTTTTTTGTCTTGTCCCTCAAAAAGATGCAGATTTAGACTAAAGAAGTTGGCTAGAGTAAAGGTTTGCGTTTGTGGATGGGAAAGGAGGGCTTGAAGTCGCACACTATTTTTCCAATCCAGCCCTTGAAAGGGGTGTGGTAGACTAATGTCTCGGTAATAAGGACTCCATTTTGATTCCCAAACAACCTCCCCACGGCCTGTTTTAAGAGAGAGTAACATCGCGTCGTTAATATTGCGTTGGTCCTGTTTAGTCATCAAAAGTTGTAACGCCTCATGTTTGTAGGCATCATGGGTATGGGTAAAACGATGGCAATTTTCTGGCTGTCTATCGTTGCAAAATTGAAGTTCCGGGTGTTCTTCAGCAAAATTGCTATCGAGTCCATCGACCTCAGAAAAGAGGTGCGTTTGCTCTTTTAGGATGGAGATGCTAGGTTGTTGAAGCTTATCGGCAAGAAACTGGGGAAGGGGGATGGAAATTTTTGGAAGGTGGACAGCATGAAACTCATTTGTGTAACTATTGCGGTTTTTGACGGGACCGTTTGCTGCCACAAAAGGGCTGTGGAGAAAATAGCGCGCGATAGTTGCTGTCCGGCGCAAATCGTAAAAGGATTTAGGTAAACTGGATTCCGAAACATCCTCGAAAGCGGCAGCTGCCTGGGCATTGGTGTTAGAGTCTTTGGCTATCCTGGGGAATTTTTCGCTAAATGCCTTCCAGTAAGGAAGGTTCTCATTGAAAAGCGGTTGGAAAGCAGGGAGATCTTTAAGCTGGATATCATCGATATGGAGCTTACCGTCAATACGCAAGGCTTCCAGTCCAAACGGCCACATCCCACGAGAATGGCGATAGCGCCATAATCCAAGGCCTCTTTCTCCGCCGACAACTCCAAATTTCCCATGATGGTTGGCATTGGGTTTGCCGTTTGAATCGAGGAAAGGGCGTCCAAGTGATAACACTGTAGGGTTAAATCTGGCTGCGTCAAAATTTTGTTTAATCCGCACCAGCCGTTTATCCCAGGCAGGGTCGTATAATCTAAAGAATTTGGATTCCAGGAATTCATCCTGAAAAAGGTAACCATAGAGAGAAGAATCACTTAATCCAAACTCTTCCGGAAGGCGCTGTCTGAGTTTGTCGGCCAATTCCACCAGAAGCATGACAGTGGCAAATCCACGGCTATCGGAATAGGTGGGAACGCGCGTATCAAAATGCGCCACGAAATAAGCCTGTGTAATTTCACTGATAGCGGTGATGGTTTTTTCTACCGATTCTACAGGCAATGTGTTGACAAAGGGAAGCCAGGCTTCCGATTGCTCTGCGAGCAATTCCACGCCATCAATAACAGCTAATGCGTTGCCTTCATCAATTTGTTTGAGGAAGAGTTGTCCGAATTTTTGAAGGTCTTGATCCCATGCGTTCTCCACTGGACGCCATGTGAGGACTTCATCTACAGGCTTATAGGTGGTATTGTGAATGGTAAATTCATTGTCTTTCGGGACAAGAGATTGTGGTAGCTTGATCTTGCCGAAGAATTGTCCTTCATGATGCATGGTCAAAGAGACTGATGCCGCTTCTTTTTTCAGGCGGGCAGCTTCCACTTCTTTAGCTTGTGAGAGCAGCTTAGACATACGGGAAGTGATGAGATGGACCAGTTCCAGATCTTCCGTTTTTAAATTTTTCTGGTTGTTCAAGGAAAGCGCCCATCGCGCCGTAGATTTTTGGGCAGCAGCCGCAATGGATAGCATGGCCTCGTCTTTTCCCAGCACGGCGGGATCGGTGGTTTTGCAGAAATTGTGCAGCAATGCAAGCCTGATGGCGACAATGAGTCGTTCTGACTCTTCAGGGGTGGGAAGCGATTTTTTCATGATTGTGACAAAAGCATCCCATTCGGAAGAGCTGGAGGTTTCTGCCTTGGTGTAATCATCTTTACCCGGTGGATCAATGGTGCCGTCAAGCACGCTGAGTAAGCTGTTTTCCAGGTGCTGCACATCCCAATTTGCCTGCCTTCCCGCTCCGATAATATTAGCGAGGATGGTGTCTCCAACAGTTTGGGCGTGGCCGGCGATATTTTCAGCTAATACACTTGCAGCTTCACCTGCAACATGTCCGAGATAAATTGTAATCTGTTTGATATTATGAGCAATAGGATCGAAATAACTCCGGAAATCGTCTCCTTTTATCGGCTCCATAGTGGGGAACGCTTTTGTGGGTCCAAAATCAGTTGCATGGCGCTCCACGTTGCGAATCAGATCCCCAACCAGCTGGGGTTCTATCAACGCATGAAGGATCGTGTCAGACAACAAGGCTTCCTTTTTCACTCCCGAAATGGAGACTGTCGATTGGAATTCCGGTTCTCCTGTCTCGCCGGACTGCTTAGGGTGCGCTGCATTCGGACGGCCATAATGGATGCGGAAGGTGTAGGTTCCTGTGGTGTCAGCTTTAATCTCATAATAGGCAACCTGAGAACGGGCGACGATCCAGCTTTCAATGGTTTCCAAATGATTTTGAAGATCGGGAAGAACAATTTGATTGTCCTTTAATTTTTGTGTCAGGATCTTAGCAAAATAAGGGAGCACTTTAGGTAAAAGTCCCTTCGCTCCTAGCACGCCGCCAGGAATCAACAGGCGCTTCTCTTTTGCATTTCCAGGCTGCTGTTGCCACTCTAGTAATTGCGTGGATAAGAGCTCTTTAAATCTATGCACTGCCTGATCAAGCTGTGCCTTTCTATCGGTCATCTGAATCGACTTAGTCAGGCTTTCATCATAAGTGCGAAAGGGGAGGAGGACTTTCTCATGAATTTTCTTAATGAAATGGAGAGATTCCTTAAAGGAAACGAGATGGGGATCAACGGTTTGATCAACAAGGGGTAAGATCTGAGAAACCAATTCCATTTGGGATAAGGGTTTAACTTCAAGATCATTTTTTAGCAGCTGATCATTGGAAGCGAGGATGAGTTCTGGCGAAATCGAAGTTGATTTTTCGAAAAATGATTTAAACCCAGAAAATGAAGAGCGATCCACTGTTGATAATACGGATGTATCTGTTTGCGGAGTGAGTTGATCTTCTAACAGCTTGGTATCAGATGTAAGGGCTTCCGAGACCTCTTCGCACCACTTGGTGGCGGGAGCTTCTTGTCCTAACGAACAACTACCCATGAAGGCAAATAGCCTTTCTTTGATTAACTGCAATTCCGGAATTGGCTGGCTATTGACAGAATTTAATGCCTGATCTTGCTGTTGCAAATGCATGATTCTGGAACGCAAGTCGTTAAAGGAACTCCCAATGTTCACCTCGTCCGGAATTGCGTGCTTTTCGGTATAAGTATGCCACTGTTCTTTGGCAGTCCCAGTGGAAGAGGCACCCAAACCGATAGTAATTTGGAATGCTTTCCATAAACGAGTGAACGTACCCATCGGTTGCGGCTTAGGAGGGGGAGTGGCTTGCGTCTTCTGAGCAGAGCAAAAAAACTGATCACTGGAAAAATGATACTGCGAAATCTTTCGATCATTCAGGCACAAAGAGGGAGTATCCACAAATGGGGGAATCCAAGTGGGAGATAATGGAGTTGCTCCGGATGATGAATATTGAGATAAACTCATAAAAAACCATGTTAATAAATAATAATTTATAAAAATTCTACTACATTGTTAAATAAAATGCAATATTATTATATATTTTTTTATAGCAGGACAAGCAGGACATACAGGACAAGCAGGACATACAGGACAAGCAGGACAGACAGGACAAGCAGGACAGACAGGACATGCAGGACATGCAGGACAGTTAGATCTTCTTACTGTTGTCTTTATGTCCTGCTTGTCCTGTCTGTCCTGTCTATCCCGCTTGTCCCGTCTATCTCGCTTGTCCTTTTTCCTCTTATTAGATATGCTATCTCTTTTCAAAAGGTCTAAAATTAGGAGAATCTTCATGACCAAACAACGCACCTTATCCATTATTAAACCCGATGCCGTAGGCAAAAATCATATCGGCGAGATTATTTCCCGCTTTGAAAAAGCCGGACTCACCATCGTCGCAGGGCGCCTACTCCATCTCTCAAAAGAACAGGCAGAGGGATTCTATGCTGTTCATAAAGAGCGCCCTTTCTTCAAAGACCTCGTTTCATTCATGATCACAGGCCCTGTGTTCGTGATGGCGCTCGAGGGCGATAACGCCATTGCAAAGAATCGCGAACTAATGGGGGCGACCGATCCTAAAAAGGCGGTTCCAGGAACAATCCGCGCTGACTTTGCACGCAGCATCGACGAAAATGCCGTTCATGGCTCAGACAGCCCAGAAACAGCTGTTACAGAAATTGCTTATTTCTTTAAGCCTACAGACCTTTGCGCTAGAACACGCTAAGCCGGGGAAATAGAATGAAATCGATGATCTATAGTTTTATTCTAGCAACATGCGCCTTGTGCGCATGTGCTTGGGCTCATGAACCTGCTCCTAACCAGTCTGCCGCTAACCAGCAAACTCTTTCCATCATCAAGCCTGATGCTGTTGCCGGAAACCATATCGGCGAGATCATCTCCCGCTTCGAAAAAAATGGCTTGCATGTTGTGAATATCAAAATGGTACGTCTTTCCAAAGAGCAGGCACAAAAGTTTTACGCCGTCCATAAAGAGCGTCCATTTTTTGATGCCCTCACGGAATTCATGAGCTCAGGTCCCATCGTTGCCATCGTTTTGGAAGGGCCTAATGCCATTGCCAAAAACCGGGAACTCATGGGTGCTACCGACCTAAAGAAAGCGGCTCCCGGTACCATCCGCGCCGACTTTGCTCAATCTGTCACCAAAAATGCCGTTCATGGCTCCGACAGCGTTGAATCCGCCAAAGAGGAAATCCTCTTCTTCTTCCCCAACTAAAAAGTAGTCAGGGCGTCCCCGCCCTGAAAGGTAATCAGGGCGTCCCCGCCCTGACGAAGGGTGAGCAGTCTAACAGAAGAATCAGTAAAAGATGCCGCATGGAAAGAAAGGTGCTCATATTGTACCATCGGAACCTGCCCCCAGAAAAGGAAACAAATGATGAATCAATCTAAGTCAATGCTAGATTTTTTTCGGACCATGCAAAGAGCTTTGTTGGGAAATGTGACCCCGAATTTAAGGGCTGTTTATGCTTTTATCGAAGATGACACCTATGGGATTATTTTTTACTACGATCAGCCTTTGTCGGAAGATGAAGAGGAGCTTGCGAGTCTTACAGACACAGAATTCCTTGCCGACTTTCCTGATGATAAGACTACCTGTGATATACAGGTTATCCCCTACCCAAAGGCAATACCTAAAAAAGGTTACTGCGTTTACCAGCGTTATGAAAAACACGAAGAATAACAAATTGTCAAAAAGGGCCTGATTGAAAAAGGTGGTCAGGCCGTCTCGGCCTGACTCTAATAAAAACCTGTTAGCACCCACAAAAACGTATCATCTGCGGTCGTCAATGTACTACTTGGCGATCTCTAAATCAGGCCGAGACGGCCTGATCGCAATGGTTGGATTGATACCTGTTGCAATAAAAGCTGAAAGTAATTACAATGTAATTATAAAGGAGTATGTATGACTCATCTTATTCGTATAGGCAATTCATTAGGCGTGAGAATTCCTCAAGCAATTCTTCATCAAGTAGGATTCAAAAAAGATATGAATCTTGTTTTAAAAGTTAGTGAAGAAGGACTATTGATCTCATCTGAAAAACAAGCTCGGGATGGATGGGAGCAGAAATTTCGATCCCCTGGAAAAAGGATTAAAAATCCCTCTTTATTGGGCGAATTTCAAAATGAATTCGACAAGGACGAGTGGGAATGGTAAGGCAATTCGAAGTTTACTTGATCAATCTGGATCCAACAATTGGAAGCGAGATAAAAAAAACACGCCCTTGCGTTGTTATCTCTCCAAATGAAATGCATGGATTGAATACCGTCATTATAGCGCCTATGACATCGACGTGTAAGCTATATCCAACGCGCATTCCTGTATTTTTTGAAAAAAAAGAAGGATATATTGTTTTGGATCAGATTCGTACAGTAGACAAATCAAGATTAGTAAAGATGGTTGGAACAATCGGAAAAGAAGCTTCTCACCATGTCCTAGAAACACTGCAAGAAATGTTCGCCTAATAACAAATTGTTAAAAAGGGCATGACTGAAAAGGGTGGTCAGGCCGTCTCGGCCTGACGAAGAGTGAACAGGTACCAGACCGGGACGAACTGACCACTTTTCACCAGGGCGGGGACGCCCTGGCTACCTTACTCCAGGTTAACGCGCAATAAGATCGATCTTTAAAGCGGAGAAAACCATGTCAAACATGGGCTCCTTTTTTAATGTCTCTGACAGATCTAATAGATCGTGGTAGAAAGGCATGAAGCCTGTCGGGATCATTAGTGAGGGCGTTACAATGCTTTTAGTCAGCTCTTTGAACTGTTGTGCCGACAACCTGGTAAATGCCGCAGACACGCGCTCTACAGACCTCGGTTGAGTTCTTTCCAACATTGCCAGGCAACCGTTTGTGGAACGTCCGGCCAGTTTATCACGTAAAGCCTGCACCACCATCAAAGCGGCTACTTTTCCGTTTGTATCATGAGCCGGAGATCTCACAATTTGTCGTTTCAGCTCTTCGCAGCCTGTCAGTGCACGGCGCACGAAATCCAATTCTTGCGCCATTTGGATCTCAGAGGATTGATATGCCATGGGATCCGGGCCCCCTGGAGGCGCGCTTGGTACCGGCATCGGTCTCCGAGGCGCGCTTGGTACCGGCATCGGTCTCCGAGGTGCGCTTGGCTGTACTGCCTCATATGGAGGTGCACTTGGTGTCGGCATGACGCGTGGCGGGGTGAAGGGTCTGGCATTAAAAGTAGGGTAGACAGGGGCTCTTGGAGGGGTTGCCGGTTGCGGCGTCTCATATGCTGCGTGGCCCAGTTTCGTTTTCGCATAAGCTTGGAATGCCTCTAAGTATCCTTTATTACCTTGCTGCATGATAGAGGCCAAGCCGCGTATATCCAGGTGGACTTGTTTTGCTTTTGCGCTTAGATTTTTTGGTTCTTTTTGATTATAAATCGCGTCGAGGATATTTCTTTGGTCGATGGAGCTCAGCTTAGCAAATCGTTTGTGAACGGTATAGAACGACTCATGATTTTTCAGAGGTTTGGAAGCACTTAAGAATGAAGGTTCGTGTTTTTTGCCATTGTCATTTTCATAGAAATAGGCGAGGCAGAATTCGCCAATCATTGCAAAGATATTGTATTCATCGGAGAGGCATGTTTCGATTGCTTCTTCGACGTCTGCTTTCTTTTGAGTGTTCCAGGTCCATAATCCACGTTCTACAGCGCATTTCAAAAATTGGGCATCATCGTGATAAGAACGGAGAGGGGGAGCAGAGAGTGGTGGCAAGCAGAATCCCAGACTGCGAAAAGTGCTGACAGTCGCGTAAGTCACTACGTCGGCAGCAGTGTAGAAACCAATTCTTGTGTTATTCCAGCACACTCGGCGCAATGTGTTGCCGATTTGTCCCCAAGTTTCGGTGGGTTGTTTATTTAAATCGATTTGGTCTTGTGCAACTTGTTTGGTGAAATCCAAAAAATGGTAGTTGGTAAAAAAGTTACTGATGCCTGACATGTGTTCTCCTTTTTTAAATTTTATTAGGTTTGAAAAAAAATATATCAGAAATCCAAATAAAATGAAATAGAAAAATAAAGAAATATAAAAAATATATTATACAAAGCGCATTTTATAAGTTGGTTGGTTCGTCCTTAAAAGTTATGGAAAAAGGTAACTGGGACGTCCTCGCCCTGGCTGCCTTTTTTGTCCAGAAAGTCTATTTTTCTTTTTCTGCCTGAAACGTGATTTTTAGTTCTCCATAGGGTTGTGTGGCAGAACGTAAAGGCTTAATATGAACAAACCCCGCTTCTTTAAGAAGTGTTATAAATTCGTTTACAGAATATAGTTTTAGACTGGAAAAGTTCTCCTGTGATTTCACAAATTTCCCATGGCGAGTGAGAGAAATTCGCTGCCGCTCTACCCTCAAGTTTCTAATGAAATTCCATAGATGGTGTGTGTTGCAAGAAACCTTGTAGTAATCTTGCTCCAGCTCCTCGTGGTATGCGCAGCTCTCAATTTGTTTATTAAGACAATGTTCTGGAGGCATCAATAGCTCAATAATAAGCTGTCCGCCCGGTTCCAGATGATCTCGAACATTTTCTAAAGAGGCTAACGCTTTTTTACGATCGAGAATACTCATAAATGTTTCTCCAAGGACAAGTATGTTGTGATACTTTGTTTGGGAGCTAAAATCTTCCATAGAAGAGCAAGAGAGACCAACCCGTAGTGAATGTTTTTGTGCTTTGAGTCGACATAGTGCCAACATGTCTTCAGACGGATCGATTCCATCCACTGCAGTTTCTTTTTCTGCCGACCCCATTTCCGCTAATGACAGCAGCACTTTTCCTGTCCCGCACCCAATGACTAAAGTAGGCCCTACTTGAGCAAGGCTTCGGTAGAACTCTATCTCCTCATGAGTAAGGGGGCCTTTTCTAAGGTCGTAAGTCGTTGCTGCAATTCCTGTAAACTTTGCCACTTGATTAGGTAAGACAGGTCCCGTCTCTCTAGATATACTTTTGAACGAGCGTATGCAGCCATTATCGAGAAATGGCTGTGGGTGGCGGTTGGCATATTTCACTCGTTGTGCATTTATATGGGGCTGTTGAGGTGAGGCAAACGATTGTAAGGGAATGCCTATTCTTTTTGTCATTGGTTCCAAATTTTTAGAAATCACTCTTGTCGCTTTGGAAGCTGAGGCGGGGGCGATTGGGGCTCGATGCGCAAACGGCACCATAGCGCCAAGGAATCTACTAGCGGATGTCATGTCATTACCTTTGGTTATTGTAACCGTTCACGGGGGCTAACATTTTAAGCTGTGCTATACTCCGTGAACGGTTTTGTGATTATTCTAATTTTGAGTTGTCAAAAAGATCTGCTGCTTTTTTTGCCTGAAATGTTATTTTATCCTCTTCATGAGAAAGGGAAACAGAACGCAATTCTTTAATGTCCACAAAGCCTGCTCGCTCAAGCATTTCTTTAAATTCCTCTGCTGAATATAAGCGGATCTTTGAGTGCTCTATTTGGCAATGATCCAGTTTTCCATTCTCAGAAAATTCAATGTCCAGACATCCTCGTCGCCATTTTTTAATAGCATTCCATTGGTATTGTATCTCGCACGAAATTTGCTTACCATCAAGGTCGCGTACGATACTATGGTTATAATTTTTAATCACCTCATTTCCCATTGAGGGGAGTAATAACTCAATCACTAACTGCCCGCCAGGCTCTAAATGAGACCTAAAATTTTTAAGCGTTTCCAACGCCTTATTTTCATTTAAAATGGACATAAATGTTTCATTCGGAACAAAGATGCTGCCGTATCTGGAACGTAGGTTTAAAGTTTCCATGGACTGAGAATAGACAAGGGCTTCTTGTTGATTCTCTAGTGCTTTGGACATACAGATGTCGCGCATGGGCTGAGAAGGTTCAATCCCATCCACTTTCAGCCCTCTTCCTATAAGAGCCAGAAGCAATTGTCCTGTTCCGCTTCCAACGACTAAGACTTTCTCTTGATCGGTTATCAAACCGCGATAGAAATCGACTTCTTCAACAGGAAGAGGTCCATTGAGAAGGTCATAAAGACCGGCTGCAAGTCTTGAGAGTGGATAGGGATGGGAATGTTTTTTTTCGGGCCCGTTTCCAAAAGATCGCCTGCAAGCCTGGTCGATGATCGGTTGCGGATGTTTTCTTGTATATGTTCGTTGTCCATGTAAATGGGGATGCAAGGATGGGACAAACGAAGGCAAAGGGATGTTTATTCTTTTTGCGCGCGGTTTAAGAGTCTTAGGAGCAGCTATTGGGGTTTTTATAATTGAAGCGATGGCTGGAGATCTATGCACAAATGGCACTATTGATCCAAGAAATCTTCCTGAAGGATATACCATGAAATACCTCTTTTGAATTTAAACGTTTATTTCGTTATAACTTGAAGTCGACGCCTAAATAGGTACGACGGACATCGGGATTATTGACAAGTTCCTCAACATTGCCTGTGAACATCACTTTCCCTTCGGAGACAATGTAGCTGCGGTGGACAACGGAGAAGATCTCTCTTGCGTTGTGGTCTGTGATGAGAATGCTGATATTTTTTGCGGCGAGAAGTTCAATCAGATGCTTGACTTCTGCGATAGAAATTGGGTCGATATTGGCGAAAGGTTCATCAAGGAGCAGGAAGGAGGGATTTGTGATTAACGCGCGGGTGATTTCGAGACGCCGTCTTTCGCCGCCGGAAAGCGCTTGTGCTTTCTTTTTTGCAAGTGGAGTGAGATGCAGTTCTGCCAGTAGTTCTTCCAGGCGGTTTACCCGCTCTTTACGGCTGAAGGGTAGTGTTTCCAGGATGCATAGGAGATTTTCTTCTACGGTAAGACTGCGGAAAATGGAAGGCTCCTGGGCGAGGTAGCCCATCCCCATGCGGGCCCTTTTGTGCATAGGCGAATATGTAACATCTTGTCCGTTAAAAAACACTTTGCCGGCATCCGGCTTAATGAGGCCGACAGTCATATAGAAAGCCGTTGTCTTGCCGGCTCCATTTGGACCTAGCAGTCCGACAATTTCTCCTTGCTTGACATTGAAAGACAAGCCATTGACCACATGGCGTCCTCCATACACCTTAACCAGGTCGCATATTTCCAGACATTTTTCTTGTTGCAGTTCCATGGCACCCTTAGTTTTTTTTCCCGATTTTTTCATAAAGAGAGAAATGGCGTTGCAGCTGATCGCATTCGGCATCAACAAAGTGAAAGCGTACGTCTCCCATTCCCTGAACAGTGTTTTTATCCATCGCGTGATCTCTGTTGAATCTGATTCCAGGAGCGCTCACTTCCAGATTACTACCCTGATCAAACAACAGCACACGATTCCCTTTAGCTGATTTGAGCACCATTTCTTTGGATTGCGGCATAAAGTCTGCGCGATCAGCCATTACGTAGTGTTGAGAGGTGTTTTTTTGAGAAGGCAGCGAGGTCATTTTGACATTTCCCTGAAGGACGATCCTGGCTGGAGTCATTTTTTGTTCGATGTAGTCGTATTTAAGAAAGGCTTTGTCGGCATAGATTTCCCCTTTACTATCTTTCAGATGAACTTGTTTTCCTTTGGCGATACTTCCATCGGGGAGTTCGGGACTGCGCAGTTTCACTTCCTGTTTCTGATGGTCGATTCTCAGGGAACCATACGAGCGCAGGACATACTCGTTTTGAGAGACTTCAGATGAGTCTTTCGAGTTCTCATTAGGAAGGAAATGGCTAGTCAGGCCAGATGTTGAGTCTTGATAAGTTAGGATAGCTTCTCCTTTAGTTTCAATACCCCTTAATCTCTTTTTTCCTTCGATGGTTGTCAGGACAAAAAGCACATCCTGAGTGGCTTGGAAGCGGCATCCTTCCTGAAGAATTTCTACATTGCCTATTAGCCGCAGTTTGGAGGCAAGGTCATCCCACACCATTTCATTAGCAGTGAAAGATATAGGTTTCGATGTTTCGGAGGCACTTCTCAACATCCCTTGGGGAGAGCTGAAATGTAA
>Ga0207085_1117_pt1 | contig 11625 bp, 10 predicted proteins | sample Alteio_BWMinHeat_53_FD_153542 | JGI IMG/M metagenome (GOLD analysis project Ga0207085, IMG submission 153542) | Enriched cells from forest soil in Barre Woods Harvard Forest LTER site, Petersham, Massachusetts, United States -... | ecosystem: Environmental > Terrestrial > Soil > Temperate forest >...
AGATAGAGTTGCCGATGCGCGAACGGGCGCGGCGGCCGACTTATGCAGGGGAAGAATCCAGAAGAGATTGAGGACGACCGGGAGAAACACCGGTCTCAAGACCGGCCACTACCTCGGGCGGACTGGGGCAACCGAAGTTAGACGTTGAGGGAACCGGAGTAGGCGACGCGGGCTTTGCCGGATTCGCTGCGTTCGATGCGGCCAATGCGGAAGAATTTTTCGCGGTGTTTTTTGAGCGCGACTTCAACGGGCTTCACGTTTTTCGGCGGGACGATGAGAATCATGCCCACGCCCATATTGAAGGATTGCAACAATTCGTCGGTATCCATTTTGCCGAGGTTGGCGAGATATTTGAAGATTGCCGGGACTGGCCACGATCCAAGATCGATCTGGGCCTTTACACCGCTGGGCAGCACACGCGGAAGATTTCCTGGAATGCCCCCTCCAGTGATGTGCGCCATGGCGGAGATCCAGCCGCGAGCGACGATATTTTTCAGGGCAGGCTCGTAACAGAGGTGGGGCTTCAGCAGTTCCGCGCCGATCTTGTTTCCCACTTCGGCGACGTAGGTGTCCGGCTTCAATTTTGCAACTTCAAAAACGAGCTTTCGCGCGAGCGAGTAGCCGTTGGTGTGCAGGCCCGCGGACGGCAACGCGATTAATGTATCGCCCGGCTGGACGTTTTTGCCTGTCAATAATTTCTTGTGTTCGACGACGCCAACGATGAAGCCCGCGAGATCGTATTCGCCGGGCGGATAAAACCCGGGCATTTCCGCGGTCTCTCCGCCGATCAAAGCGCAGCCGGCTTTGCGGCACGAACGGCTCATGCCTTCCACAAGCTGCTCGACGACCTGTGGATCGAGCTTGCCCATCGCGAGGTAATCCAGAAAAAAAAGCGGCTCCGCGCCCTGCACGAGGATGTCGTTGATGCAGTGATTGACGAGATCGCCGCCGACGGTGGAGTGTACGCCCATGGCCATGGCCACTTTGAGCTTGGTGCCCACGCCGTCGGCGCTTGAAACCAGCACGGGCTCTTTCCATTTTTTGCGGTCGAGCGCGAAGAGCGCTCCGAAGCTGCCGATGCCGCCGAGCACGCCAGGAGTGAACGTGTGGCTGGCGTGATGACGGATTCTTTGCTTGACGTCGTCGGCGACAGCGATGTTCACCCCAGCATCGGCGTATTTCATGAGCGACCTGTCCGCTTCCGTTGTTTGTCCGGGCGCAGCGTTCCGCCCGCAGTCCTCGTTGAGGAATTCACTCGAGTGCCGCGCTGGGCCGCGGCGGGTGCTGCCAACTGCGAGGGCTCATCAAGAGACGATTCAAAACGTGTTGAAAATCCGCTTCCAACGCACGGTGCCGGGATGCAAAATGGCGTTCGCGTAGGCAAAGAAACGCTCGCGAATCTGCCCCGGTTCCCAAGCCACTGACGAGACGTCCAGCGACATATAAATCATCACCGGGGTGCCAATAATATTAGTGCGCGGGACGCAGCCCCAGAAGCGGCTGTCCAGCGAGTTGCCTCGATTGTCACCGAGTACCAGGTAACAGTTCGGAGGAACCTTGTACGGAAAGCGCAGCGCGTCGAATCCGGGATAGGGTGAGTAGTAGTCCGCGGGCGGAGGCTCGGTGGGCCCGGTGGTGTATTTTTCGATCTGCTTCTGGCCGTTGACCCACACGGCGCCGTCGTGAATGTCGATGGTGTCGCCGGGCAATCCGATGACACGCTTCACGTAGTCCGGCGTTTCCGGCGCAAAGGGCGGCTTGAAGATGATGACTTGCTGGCGCTTGGGGTTTCGCCACAGAGGCACATGCCAGTTGGTGAAGGGTACGCCGGCATCGTAGCCGATGCGGCTCATGATGAGGTGGTCGCCGATCAGCAGCGTGTTTTCCATGGAGCCGGAGGGAATCACGCGCGCCTGCCCGATAGTGCCATTGATCAAAAGAAAGGCGAGGCCTACCCAGAACCAGGCGATGATTTCGCGCTGGATTTTGGTTTTTACGGGCACGTTTTCTTCTTCTTGCGTTTTCTTTTTTTCAGCTTTCACGTTCCACCGTTACTGGGCGCTCGGCGGGCGCAGGTTCACTGCCGTTGCTTTGGATAACTTCGCCGGCCTTGCCGTTGGAGGCGCTTTCGCGCACTTCCAACTGTACGAGATCGGTCGGGTAGTTCCCCGTATAACAAGACGTACAAAACTTGCCTTCGGTATCGCTGAGGGCTTGCCGAAGCGCCGGGAGCGAAACGTAGCCGAGCGAATCGGCGCCGAGGAATTTGCAGATTTCTTCCGGCGAATTGGAGGAGGCAATCAATTCTTCGCGCGTGGGAGTGTCCACGCCGTAGTAGCACGGCGAAATCGTGGGCGGGCAACTAATGCGCACGTGGACTTCTTTTGCGCCGGCTTCGCGGACCATGCGGACGATTTTGCGGCTGGTAGTGCCGCGCACGATGGAATCGTCGACGAGAATCACGCGCTGGCCTTCGATCAGGCCGCGGATGGGATTCAATTTCAGCTTCACGCCGAAATTGCGGATGGCTTGCGACGGCTCGATAAACGTGCGGCCGATGTAGTGATTGCGGATCAGGCCCATGCGAAACGGAATCTTGGATTCGAGCGCGTAGCCGACCGCAGCAGGTACGCCGGAATCCGGCACGGGCACAACGATGTCCGCGTCGACCGGATGTTCCTTGGCGAGAAGACGGCCAAGCATTTCGCGGCTTTCGTTTACGGAGCGGCCAAAAATGATGCTGTCCGGACGGGAAAAATAGACGTGCTCGAAAATGCACTGCTGGAGCGGCTTTGCCGGCGCGAAGCGGATGGACTCGATGCCGGATTTCGAGATGCGCACCATTTCGCCGGGCTCGATCTCGCGGACGTATTGCGCGTTGAGGAGATCGAACGCGCAGGTTTCCGACGCCACCAGCCAGGAAACGAAGCCGCCGGGCGTGGTCAGTTTTCCCAACACCAGCGGACGGAAGCCGCGCGGGTCGCGCACAGCGTACAATTCATCCTGCGTCAGCATCACCAGCGAATAGGCGCCTTCGACTTGGTTGAGCGCATCGCCCAGCGCGCCGGAAAGATTGCGCGCTTGCGAGCGCGCAATCAGGTGCACGATGACTTCGGTGTCGCTGTTCGTCTGGAAGATGGAGCCGCGATGTTCGAGTTTGCGGCGCCACTCGGCAGCGTTCGTCAGGTTTCCGTTGTGGCCGAGCGCGACTTTGCCCTTGTTGCAGTCGATCATGATGGGTTGGGCGTTGAGCAGCGCCTTGTCGCCAGCCGTGGAGTAGCGCGTGTGGCCGATAGCAAGGCTGCCGGGGAGCTGCGCAAGTACGCCGGGTTGAAAGATTTCTTCGACTTCGCCCATCGCGCGATGGAGATGAAGCTCGTTGCCATCGCTCGAGACGATGCCGGCGGATTCCTGCCCGCGATGCTGCAGCGCGTACAAACCTAAATACGCCAGGTTCGCCGCTTCAGGATGGCCGAAAACGCCGAATACACCACACTGGTCGTGGAAGTGATCGTCTTCGTATGTGAGTTTTTGGCTCATTTTGAGGCTAGCGTGCGTTTAAGCGAGTTGGCCCAGGCGTCGCGGAGCGCTTCGACGGAACTATCGATCACCGCGTTCCCCTTGTATTGGATGCGGAAAGCATCGCCGCGGATGACTTGCCCGATCTGGTGCGCCGCCACGTTGTATTGTCTCGCAGTATTGAGAACAGCGGCAAGTTTTGATGGGGTGACGGAGACGACGGCGCGGGCGCCGCGTTCGTTGAAGACGGCGGCTTCAGCGGGGCCCTCTACATCGAGTTTCGCTTGCGCGCCTAATCCGTTCGCAGCGAAGCAGGATTCGGCGAGGGTGACGGCGAGGCCGCCGTCGCTGATGTCGTGGGCGGATTGGATAGAACCCGCGGCGGCGAGAGCGATCAAGCAGTCGATTAGGCGTTTTTCGGCGGCGAGGTCGATCGCGGGTGGTTCGCCGGCTACGATTCCGGCGATGGATTTGGAGTATTCGCTCGAAGAGAATTCACGCGCGGCCTCCATGGAAGAGGGCCCGGCTCCATCAAGGAGAAGTATGAGGTCGTCTTCTTCGCGGAAGGCGATTTTCAGGACGTGCGAGATGTCTTCGATCACGCCGAGGACACCGATGACTGGCGTCGGGTAAATGGATTTGCCGAGAGTCTCGTTGTAGAAGCTGACGTTGCCGCCGGTGATGGGCGTGCCGAGGGCAGTGCAGGCTTCGGTAAGGCCGTCGATGGCTTGAGAAAACTGCCACATCACTTCGGGTTTTTCTGGGCTGCCGAAGTTGAGGCAATTGGTGGCGGCGATGGGGCGAGCGCCGCTGGAGGCGACGTTGCGCGCAGCTTCAGCGACCGCGTGCATCGCGCCGACACGCGGATTCAACTGGCACCAGCGCCCGTTGCCGTCGGTGGACAGAGCAAGGGCGCGCTTCACCGCTCCTGTTTTCGGATCTTTGATGCGTACGACCGCTGCATCGCTCGCGCCGGGGCCGGCGAGCGTGTTTGTTCGAACGCTGGTGTCGTACTGCTCAGTGATCCAGCGTTTCGACGCGATTGCCGGCGACGCCAACAGCTTGACGAAATTCAGCGTGAGATTCGTGCCTTCTGGGGCAAACGCAAACCAATCTTTTTCCGTTTCGACGCGCGGCACGGGAGCGGCAAGCGGGCGATTGTAGACCGGCCCTTCTTCGGCGAGGGGATGCGCGGGGATTTCCGCGGCGACTCTGCCATTGTTCTTGATCCGGGCGATGCCGCCTTCGGTGACCTGGCCGACGACCATGGCGTCCAGTCCCCACTTCTTGAAAACACCGAGCACTTCCGGCTCGCGGCCCCTTTCCGCGACGAGCAGCATGCGCTCCTGCGATTCGCTGAGCATGATTTCGTAGGGCGTCATGCCGGTTTCTCGCTGCGGAACTTTCGCGAGGTCGATTTCGATGCCGGTGCCGCCGCGCGAAGCCATTTCCATCGTGGAGCACGTCAGGCCGGCTGCGCCCATGTCCTGAATGGCGACGACCGCGCCGGTCTGCATGGCTTCGAGGCACGCTTCGAGCAGAAGTTTTTCCATGAACGGGTCGCCCACTTGCACGTTGGGGCGCTTCTGCTTTGATTCTTCGGTGAACTCAGCCGAGGCCAGCAGGGATGCACCATGAATGCCGTCGCGACCGGTTTTTGCACCGACGTAAATAACGGGATTGCCGATGCCCTTGGCCTTGGCCAGAAAAATTTCTTCTTTTTTCGCAATGCCGAGGGCCAGCGCATTCACCAGCGGATTTTGCGAGTAGCAGGGTTCAAAGCCAACTTCGCCGCCGACCGTGGGCACGCCAAAACAGTTTCCGTAGTTGCCAATTCCGCGGACTACGCCATCGAGAATGCGGCGGTTGGCAGAAAGTGGCGAGTGGCGAGCGGCGAGTGACGAGTTAGAGGACCGGAGATCAACGTCGCTGTCCGCTGTTATCGGACCGAAGCGGAGGGAATCGAGGATGGCGATGGGGCGGGCGCCCATGGTGAAAATGTCCCGCAGGATTCCGCCTACGCCCGTCGTGGCGCCCTGAAACGGCTCCACGTAGCTGGGATGATTGTGCGATTCGATCTTGAAAGCCGCGACGAGCCCGTCGCCAATGTCCACGACGCCGGCGTTCTCGCCCGGGCCTTGCACGACGAGCTTGCCCCGCGTCGGCAGGCGCTTCAGGTGCACCTTGCTCGATTTGTACGAGCAGTGCTCGCTCCACATCACGCTGAAAATTCCTAGCTCGGTGATGTTTGGCTCGCGCCCAAGGATCTGCTTCACGCGGGCGTATTCTTCGGCGCTCAGGCCGTGTTCGGCGGCGATTTCGGGAGTCACTCGAATTTCTGTGCTAGCCGTGGCCATTCGTTTGCCTAGGTGCAAAGGGCGCAGCAGTGCTGCGCCCCTACAAAGAAAATCTCACTTACGATACTAGTCAAGCCGTCGCCTTTGCGGCGCCGACCAGCGCTTCTACCATGGAGCGGAGAATCACCAGCCCATCGGCAGAGCCGAGCGCCGATTCGACGACGCGCTCCGGATGGGGCATCAAGCCACCGACGTTGCGCTCGCGGTTGCAGATACCGGCGATCTTGTTCATCGAGCCGTTGGGATTGCCCGCAGCGTCATCGGAACCGTCCGGCGTCGTGTAGCGGAAAATGACCTGCCGGTTTTTCTCCAACTCAGCGAGCGTGGCTTCATCGCAGGTGTAGTTGCCGTCGTTGTGGGCGATGGGGACTTTCAGGATTTGGTCCTTTGCCGCGGTGTTGGTGAACGGCGTATCGGTTTGCTCGACGCGAATGTAAACGTGGCGGCAGATGTAACGCAGGCCGGAGTTGCGCATCATGGCCCCGGGAAGAAGGCCTGCTTCCAGCAAAATCTGAAAGCCGTTGCAAATGCCCAGAACCATGCCGCCGCTGTGGGCAAACTTCTCGACTGACTTCATCACGGGCGAAAACCGCGCGATCGCTCCGGTGCGCAGATAATCGCCATGCGCGAAGCCGCCGGGCAGGATGATGGCGTCGCAGTTTGCAAGATCCTCGGATTGGTGCCAGATGAATTCGACGGGCTTGTTCAGAACGTTGCCGATGGCGTAAAACGCGTCGTGGTCGCAATTGGACCCGGGAAAAACAACGACTCCAAATTTCATGCGGTTGCAGCTCCCTGTAGCGTTGCGGGAACTCCTATTTTAGCACACACGCGCGAGTTCGGACGCGGGAGGATCAAACGAAAAGAGAGACAACGCAGAGACGCAGGGACGCAGAGAAATCGCTGAGAAGAGACGGCTTTTCTCTATTTCAGCTTTCTTTCCTGCTGTGATCCATCGAAAAACACAGCCGGAAGCCGAAATTGTCCTCGATCACCATCTCGTAACACTTGTAGGCGCGCAGCGCGGGAGCTTCAACGATTTTGGCGCCGCGCCCCTTCAACTCCTCATGAAGCGGATCGAGATCGTTCACCCAAATGTAGGCGTCGAGACCGAGGCCACGTCCGCGACGTTCCGAGTTCGGTGAAGGCAGCACACCATCGCTGGCTTTCCCGAAATGGATTTCAACGGTGTCTCGCGCCACCATGGCGAAGACCGGCGGATCGAGGAAATAGCCGAGTATCCGGAAACCCAGCACGTCCCGATAATATTCCGCCGCAGCCACAACATCGGGGACCACAAATTGAGGTGAAACTGAGGTGAGCCGCACTGCTGGTTTGCTTTTTGCCTCTGCCATGGCAAGTTTTCCCTTGCGATCAGATTGAACGGCCTGTGGGTCCGGAAGCCGTGTGCGCCGGCGCCTCCCCCGGTGGCTTGGGCAACGATTGCGCGGCCGCATCGAGGCCCAGAACATTTACCAGGCTGGAATTCGAGGGCACGATGTATTTCGTATTTTGCGCGAGGGTATTGTTCAGGACTTCGAGGCGCCGCATCATTTCGGCGCGCTCCTTGAAATAGGTTTCGGCGGCGTTGGAAACCAGCTTGATGGCTTCGGCCTCGGCATTGGCGCGCGTGACGCGGGCCTGCGCGTCGCCCTCGGCCTTCAATATCTCGGATTGTTTCTTGCCTTCAGCTTGTAAAATCTGGCTTTGCTTGATGCCTTCAGCCTCCAGCACGGCGGCGCGCTTCTCGCGTTCCGCTTTCATCTGGCGCGACATTGCGTCGGTGATGTCCCGCGGCGGTTCAATCTTCTGCACCTCCACACGCGTCACCTTCACGCCCCAGCCGTTAGTGGCCTCGTCGAGCACCTCGCGCAGGTTGGTATTGATCATGTCGCGGGCAACGAGCGTTTCATCGAGTGTACGATCGCCGATCAGGTTGCGCAGATTCGTCTGCGCCAATGTGGTACACGCATAGCCGAAATCCTGCACTTCATATTGCGATTTCACCGGATCGATCACCTTGTAATAGACAACGGCATCCACTTCCACGGTCACGTTGTCCTTGGTAATAAGCTTCTGCGGCGGCACGGTGATGACCTGCTCGCGCATGTCCACGCGCACGATATCGTCCACGAAGGGGACGATGAAGGTCAGTCCCGAGGGCGCCATTCCGTGGTACTTCCCCAGCCGCGTGATCAATCCTTTTTCATATTGCTTGACGGTTCGCGCGCCCTTAGCCAGCGCCACCAAGCCAAGCACCAGAAAAGCAAAAATCGCTACCATCACCAAGCCGCCGATCGCATCCGTACCCATAGCCACTCACCTCACCTTGAGCGTCACGCCTTCGACCGATTGCACCACCACCACGGCACCGGCATCGCGGGCAGCTTCATCCCCACCGGCCAATTCCGCTCGCCAAATTTCCGCCCCGACTTTCACCATGCCCGGTTCGCGAACCGCGATGCGCTTGGTAACCACGCCGGTTTTTCCCACCACTGCATCCACGTTACTGGCCTGATCCTTCACCGTCAGTTTCTTTTTCAGCCAACTTCGAAACACCGCCAGATAGAGCAGCGCAAGCACTCCCGCCGCAATCAAACCTATCTTTGCCGAACCTGCTGCGAGTCCAATTCCGCCGCCGACCGCCAGCGATGTCCCAAGTAGCGCCAGATCGAATCCCGTCAGTGCACCAAGCGCCAGCTCGATGATCACGCAAACGATTCCGCCGATCACCAGCAGCCAATTCACCCAATTGCCCACAGAGATACTCCTTCCGCTTCGCGTACCGCGGACGATAGCATTCAGGTCAGTTGGATTCAATGATTCGTGGAGGAAATGCGGGCTCAGGCTCAGTTCAAACCGCGCTTGTTCCGAAAGGCGCTACTTTCGCTTCTTGCTCTTTCTGGCCGATCCGCTGGACTTCGATTTCTTTTTTCGTTTTGCAGGTTTCTCGGCGGCGGCCAATTCGCGCCGCTTCTTCGCCGCCCAGCCGGGCTTGTTGACCTGGCGCCCTCGCGCGATTCCCAATCCATCGGAGGGAACATTTTCCGTGATCGTCGATCCCGCGGCAATGTACGCGCCGTCGCTGATGCGCACAGGCGCCACCAGCGTTGAATCGCTGCCGATGAAAGCTTTGTTCCCGATGGTCGTTGGATATTTATGAAAGCCGTCATAGTTACAAGTGATGGTGCCGGCGCCGACGTTCGATTTTTTGCCGATCTTCGTATCGCCGAGATAACTCAGATGCATGGCCTTGGTGCCTTCGCCGATGGTGCTCCTCTTCAGCTCCACGAAATTACCGATGCGCGCGTTCGCCTTCAAATGATTGTCCGGACGCAACCTTGCGAACGGCCCGATGATGACGCGGTCATCCAGGCGGCTCTGCGCCACCACGCAATGCGGTTCCACTGTCACGTCATCGCCCAGTATCGCGTCTCTCAGCACACTGCCGGTTCGAATCGTGCATCGCGCGCCGATTTTCGTTTTCCCCAGCAACTGGACGCCGGGTTCGACGATGGTGTCTTCGCCCGCGGTCACTTCCGGATCGATCAACACCGTCTCCGGCAACTGGATGGTCACGCCCGCATCCATAAGTGCGCCGCGTTTTCTCTCGCGAAAAATGCGGTCGACTTCGGCGAGGTCCGCGCGCGTGTTGCAACCGAGAACTTCCCGCGGGTCCTCGGCCACATGAGCCAGCACCGTCTCACCCTTGGCGTTCAAGACGCCGATGGCATCCGTCAAATAGAGTTCTCGATGCGTGTTATTGGGTTTCACCTGGGCAAGCGCGGGCCAGAGTTTTTCCAGCGTGAAGCAGTAAATCGCGGAATTGATCTCGTTGATCTGGCGCTGCTCGTCGTTCAGCTGCGATTCCTCGACGATCGCGGATACGAGAGTCTCGGACTTCCGCACGACTCGTCCATAACCGGTAGGATCGGCCACTACCGCGGAGAGGATCGTAGCAGCGGCATTTCCTTTGTGATGCGTGGCGGCGAGCGCCTTTATTGTTTCCGTGCGCACCAGTGGCGCATCTCCCGCGAGCACAATCGCAAACTTTGCCCGGACCACGGCACGCTTGGCCACTTGCATGGCGTGGCCCGTGCCATTTTGCGGCTGCTGCAAAACCGTAACTGCACCGAGCGGCTCGACCACAGCCATAACTTGCTCGGCCTGGTGGCCGACGACAACAATCGTTTCCCTCGGTTTCAACGGCGCGCAGGCGTGTACCACCTGCTCGACCAGCGTTCGTCCTCCTGCCCGGTGCAGCACTTTGGCGATGCTGGATTTCAGCCGCGTGCCTTTTCCTGCGGCCAGGATCACGATGGCGAGGTCATTGTTGGACATAAGTTTTCAGCCCATTCTGCGGGAGCAGCGGGCATTTCGCAATGCAGGGATGCAAATGACGCGGCGAATGCCTAATCAGCAGCGGGGGCGGGTGACAGCGCGGTCAGGTAGGTCTCATCCATTCCGGTGCGGGAGGCCTCCTCCGTAGTGATGGTCCAGAGGGAAGGATCAGCCAGGAGCCGGCTGACCAACTGCGTGTGCAGGGCATGGCCCGCCTTATAGGCCTCCACGCGGGCCAACAGCGGAAGCCCCGCGAGTGCCAGATCCCCAATCAAATCCAATGCTTTGTGCCGGCCGAATTCGTCAGGAAACCGCAAAGGCCCGTTCATGACCCCGTCATTTGTGAGGACAATGGCATTTTCCAGCGACCCGCCGCGTATCAGCCCCATGGCCTTGAGCGGCTCAATGTCGCGTTCAAAGCAAAAGGTGCGGGCACGCGCCAACAGGTACCGAAAGGCCTCGGGGCCGACGACCATCTCCACTTCCTGCTGGCCGACCAGCGGGTGGGGAAAATCCACGTAGCAGCGCACTCGAAATTCGTCCGCAGGATATATTCCTATTCGGCGGTCGCCTTCCGACACTTCCAGCGGCTTCAAGACCTTCAGGTAGCGCCGCTTCCTGCGCAGCTTTCGAATGCCGCACCGCTCCAGCATCTGCATGAAAGGTTCTGCGGAACCGTCCAAGATCGGCACCTCAATCGAGTCAATGTCGATATAGATGTTGTCGATCCCGCAAGAGTAGATCGCGGCAAGGAGATGCTCGGTGGTGGAGAGCAAGACACCCTGCTTCATCAGGCTTGTGGCGTAGCTTACCCGCGCAACGTTCTGGCCTTGTGCTTCGATGGAGAAATTGTCGAGATCCACCCGACGAAAAACGATCCCGGTTTCCGCCGGTGCAGGAACTAGGCGGACACGACCGAACACTCCGGTGTGCAGACCCACACCCTCCGCGACGGCACCGCTAGCGATGGTAGTTTGGAACATGCCCCACTCTTAATCCTAGCATGTTGTATACCACCCCCAGGTCATTTTGTGCTTTAGTATCAATACTTTAAGAAGCCTTCGACTTCTCAATTCGTCAGTGGTGTGGCAATTGCACAACATTCTTGCAATTGCCTGTGTCTCTTTCCCATTTTGAACTCTTTCCGTTACCTTCTCCAGGCTTCCTTTTTCATTCTTAGCGCGTCCCAAACCCTGGCGGTGCTATAATCAGATTTTGCAGCTTTCTGAGGATGGGTGAGGAATGAATCGAGCAGCCCGCATTGGCATAATCTCCGTTTCGGTAGTTATCTTCTGCTACGCTGGCCTGGGGCACGTCCTGGGGCATGCCACCGATGACAAAGCGTATAAATCGCTCACGGTTTACGCAGAAGTACTCCAGAAGATTCAACAGGATTACGTCGACGACC
>Ga0207085_1118_pt1 | contig 11591 bp, 13 predicted proteins | sample Alteio_BWMinHeat_53_FD_153542 | JGI IMG/M metagenome (GOLD analysis project Ga0207085, IMG submission 153542) | Enriched cells from forest soil in Barre Woods Harvard Forest LTER site, Petersham, Massachusetts, United States -... | ecosystem: Environmental > Terrestrial > Soil > Temperate forest >...
TCCCACCTTTGTCTTGACCCCTTTAACTTATTTAGGCGGAGTATTTTACTCTATTGAACAACTACCCGCAGCTTGGCGCTCTATTTCTTTGTTTAACCCTATTCTTATAATGGTGGATACGTTCCGCTATGGCTTTTTGGGTGTGTCCGATTTGAATATTTATTTGGGGTTTTGTCTCATCACGCTGTTATTTATTGCTCTCTTCTTTTGGGGCTGGGCATTGTTAAATAAAGGTAGTGGGATAAAGGTTTGACATACACAGCGTGCCTGATTAATCTTCATTAATCTTATTGGAATTAAATTATAAGGATCATTATGTTCAAACAACTCATTGTTCTCATAGCCTTAAGCGTAGGTATTATTTTTGCCATGTCGTATGCGCAAGTGGGTGTTCAATGGTTATTAAACGCTCACGACTGGATAACAGATATTTTGGCAGAAGTATTTTCTGGCGGACGAGCCGGAAATATTCCCAAAAATTTAATTGCCTTACTCAGCATTCCGCTCTTAGTAGGCTTAGTACCTGCCATCGTTTATTGGATGGTAAGACGGCATTGGTTTCCCTATTTTATGCAAATTGTCTGGGTTGTTTGGCTTATCCAAGCAGGCGCACTCATCGTCGTTTATAAAGGTGCCATCTAAGTAATGTTTTTACAAATAATATGCGGCTTTCACCATTACTTTAGAAGTTAAAGACATCATTGTTTGAACTAGTGCTGGTAAATGATGAGCACCCGATGCCATTGCCTCATCGCGGTGCTTAGTTTCATCTTTTTCCATCTGAGTAAGAATGGCCTGACTCCGCTCGTCTTCTTTAGGTAATAAGTATAAATGGGCCTTTAAGTGTTTAATAACTTGCTGCTCAGTTTCCGCAACAAATCCTAAGCTCCATTCATCGCCAATCATTCCAGCAACCATTCCTATGCAAAATGATCCCGTATACCATATCGAATTGAGATAACTAGAATGGCTACTCAACTCATCTAGACGTTGCTGACACCATGTCAAATGGTCACCTTCTTCAAGGGCCGCTTGTTGCATTTTTTTCTGTAACCTATCAGTACGCGACCCCACACTCTGGCCATGGTAAAGTGCTTGGGCACAAACTTCACCCGCGTGGTTAACTCTCATTAAACTCGCCGATTGTTGGCGCTGCTTTTCTGTTAAATCATGCTCGAGGATATTTTTTGCTGGATTTACTTTACCTGTATTTTTAGTTGTACCAGAAAGCGTACGCACTGCTTGATCCACACCTAAACAAAGGCGATCTAGGAAGGTGTAATGCCGAGATGGATGCATAATTGATCCTTATCGCTTTGAAACTTTGTTGATATGCTCAGTATTCGCTATTTCATCTTCATCTCGCAAGTGTTTATTGATATTCAAACGCCCGTCTTGTGAGGAATTAAATAGCGTAGCAGGGTTAGAGGCTACAGAATGATTAGCATTCAGACCTGAAAGTGAATATAAGTCTGCACCTAAATAAGCATACAATGGATTAGTTTCAGTGAGAGCCTCAAGGTGCAAGTGCTGTTGGTTTTTACTTTCATAAAGTTCTTTTATATTTTTTATACAACAGGATAAAGTTTCCAGATCATTTTTAGTTAACTTTTCACGGGGAATATTTTTTAGACTCACTAATGCTGCTTTATTCCAATAAATTCGCTCCTCTAGATCAACAAGCAAGGTTGAATAATGACACTGTGAAACAGCTAAACATCGCCAATCACTAACAAGTAGTGTCTTCCAGGGCAATTGCAAAAGAGTGGCTATTGCTCCAGATAAGTTAACTATTTTTTCGTTGAAGCTTTTAGTCAACAGAGCACTATTTATGTAAGATATAATTAAAATACGTTTAGCCATACCCGTATACTGGCTTTCATCAATGAACATTAGGCTTTTCATTGCTGCTGAATAGTAATCATATTTCTGGCTTGGTTCTTTAGATAAATTTGCTACATAATATTCATATTTGGCCTTGTTAAACCAATCCAGGTCGCTAAAATTGCTTTTTAAAACAGGTGTCAAGCTTGCCTCTGTTTGTGCAGCCCAAAATAACTTATATTGCAAGTTCATAGAGCTTTGAGCTGCCCTTTGTATTTCAAGATATAAAATCATATCATTATTTTCTAAGCTGGTTTTTTGAGTAATATTGAGTAAACTTTCAATCGCTTTCTTGCAAAAAAATGATCGTTGTTCTTCCACTGAGGTTAGATTAGACATGCAATATAATAATTCTGCTTTGTAACGCCAATTGTCACCAGTAAATGTATGTGGTGAAATGTTTTCTAAGCTTGTCAGTGTTTGTTGAGCCCAGTGAAATTTCTCAGCAGAATTTTCGGATAATGCGCTTCGAGCACTCTGATTTTTTACCAAATCTGTCCAATCTTTATCGGTGCGATAATATGAAGGGATAATATTTAAATAACCTATTGTTTTTTCATAAGATATCTCAGGCCGGTTGAAGACTTGTTGACTCACTTCTTCTGCTTTTTTACGAAAAACATTAAAAACATCTAAAATACCAGAGCGATTAGTGTCATTTTTGGATTTTTTATTTGTAGAAAACATATATATTCCAATTAGGTAATTCGTGATTAAAAAATATATTTAAATTTAACACTAACAACATGCAAGACCAAATTATTTTCTATATGTAGCAACATTTAAATTTTCATCCTCAAGATTGACGTCCCGTTTACTTGCGATTCTCCGCTCATCATACGAAAATAGTGAAGCATGATTCTGTGCAAGGGGAAGAGTTAATTCAGTCGAACCCTGCAATAGTTGATCAGATTTACTTTTTAATTTTTCTAATAGCTCACAAAATTCCTGATAGTTTTTTTCTGTGTATACCCATTGTTTAATCCCCTCATTTGGAGGAAGTGTCGCTACACTCAATTGAACTAGATGCATTAATAGAGATATGGCTTTATATTGTTGCTGCAAATAGGAATTGTTACTTTCTGAGCCTAGCCGAACAAGACCTAGTGCATATAACTCTAAAAACATCGCCTTAACACTTGCCAACGTTTTTGATTTATCAAAAACATGCATCGCACACTTATGAATACTTTTTTCAAATAAGGTAGAAATAAGTGAAGTCCTCTCAAATAACATTTGGTAATTTTTAACAACTAGAGAGTAATCTATTTGAGAAGTAGTAATCATTAGCCGACTAAAAGAATCAAGAGAAGAATAAAAACTCTCTTTTGCTTTTAGTAATCTTTCAGACTCAGGTTCTTCTTTATATAAATTTTCAGATTCAAATCCTGTCTGGATAGGTTCAGATAAAGTATATAATAGACCTAAAGAATATTTATATTGAGCAAGTCTTTCCCAATCACTCGGCGTTATTTTTTCAATGCTTTCTAAGCTTGTAATTGCCTGATGGTACCAAAATATTTTCTGCACATTAAAATCAAACAATCCAGCAACACGGGATTGATATAAAGCCAACGCTCGCCAATCATCGCCTGTATAATATTCTTTAGGAATGAATTGCATATTTTCAATTGCGAGTGAACAAAATATAATTTTATTATCAAGTTTACGTGCCTCAGTCATTTGTTTATATGCCAGCACTGCATATTTTCGCCTCGCATCACAGGCCTCGGGAGTTGCGAGCGCACGCCAATAATTTTCGCCCAAAGGACTTCCGATTGAAAGGAGAGGCATGTCGTTATTTTTATTAGATTTCATGTTTTTTACACTCTTATAATCAAAGGATCGGAAAAGATATAATCATTAGTTTCGATTGAACTAGCGAGAAATATGCTTACCCTCTCCCATAAGTAATATTGGGAATTTCTTTTTGTTCTTCCTGCTTTATGTTATTAGACTGTAAAGAAGAATTAAACAACGGGTAAGGATTATGAGAAAATGCAAGCATAGGGGGCAAAGTCTTTATGTCATATGAAGGTGTGACATTTTCTAAAGCCTTAAATTGTTGACGATGATTAATGTCAGATAACCATTCCTTTGCCGAGAGAGAGGGGAAATTATCTTGAACAACACACATCTCTAATAACTGCATAAAATTAAGTAACTGTTGATGAACAACACTCACCCCCAAATCTAAATGATTAAAATTAACAACCTGATAATGTATTTGCAAAAAACTTTCTCGAATATTCGTTAACTCTTTTCCTAAAAAAACATCAGAAGCGAAAATATACAATTGATGTTCCGCGCTACACGGGATGGATAATGTAGCTAATTCGTTATATGAAAACGCGATCTGCTTATAATCGATTGCTTCCTTATTGGGAATATTGTTTTTATGATAATCAAGCGCAGCATAAAAATAATTTGTCGCTTTTTCTATTGAAGGGATATTTCTGTATTTGACACCTAAATAATTTAAAGCAGATACTAAGCGACGCTGATAACTGTTTTTAAAAATATTTTGAGGAAGGCTCAATAAGCCAATTATCATCTTTTCATTCCACAAAAATTTTTCTGACGGATCAGAGTAAGTATTAGCAATATTTTTTTGATTAATCGCCACACAAAAAATATCGTCTATGGTTCCATCCATTTTGATGACGCAGCTTAAATGTTCCAGGGCATTTTCAAAACAGGCGATTTTTTCTTTTTCTGACTCACAAGCAAGTCCTTTATTTTTATAGTATAGAGCTAAACAGCGAAAATCCTGAGCCATTATTTTTTTATCTATATAAAAAATATTTTCCTCTATGCTGTAAATATTTTCCAGACTCTTAATCGCTTTTGTATACCAACTAATCTTCTCTAGTGTGTCTACACTATACACCCCCACATCGTTTTGACATTTTGCTTGGGTGCGCCAATAGTTGTGATCTAAAAAGGAGGGGATAATATTGTTTGCATCTTCAAGCGATTTTTTATACCAAAATACTTTATCTTCTTTATCCTGAAACAAATCCCCTAATTTCTGATGGTGGATAGCTAGATGCCGCCAATCATCGGGAGATAAATCCTGTATTGGCATTTGACCGCGTGACAAACTATATTCTGCTATCTCATACCAGAACTGTGCTAGCGTTGCGTCTTGACAAGTTGAAATGGCCATATTCTGATATAAGCCCACATTAAGCCAATCGTTGGGCGTATAATTTTCTTCACCAATTGCTGATAGGTTCTTGATGGCCTTGAGATATAATTTGTAAGCGTCTTCCAGCTTATTTTGATTATATTTTGAGTTACCACTGGTATATAATTTTGTAGCTAATTGTCGTTGTCTCTCGGTTGGATTTGGCACAGGATTAAACACTCCTAGTTTTTTTCATAACTAATTTTACCCGGATTTTCTATATTTTTTCATTAATTTCTGTTCATTGGTTTATGATCTTCTATATAATTCCTTATGATAAATTCCTTCCAATCACATTTGATTAAAAAACATCCGACACTACCTGCCCGTGTCATGCGTATGACGACACCTCATGGTGAGGTGATGACGCCTGCTTTTATGCCCGTTGGTACCAGAGCTATGCTCAATTATTTAACTCCTGAAGATCTTAAAACAACTGACAGTGAGATCATCTTGGGAGGTAATACTTATCACATGCTTTGCACGCCCGGCATGGAAGTCATTGAGCGAATCGGGGGGATGCATCGGTTTATGGGTTGGCCTAAAAGTATGCTAACAGACAGCGGTGGCTATCAAGTTTTGAGCTTGTCAAAAAATGGCTCCCTTTGTCGCATTGATGAAGATGGCGCGCACTTTAAACACCCTAAAACGGGTAAGCTTATCCATCTTAATTCTGTTACTTCCATCCAAGCACAAAAAATTATCGGTGCGGATATCATTATGGCATTTGATCAATGCACACCAGAAGAAGGCGGGCGAGAAGCTGCTCTTGCGGCCCTAGATCGCACCCATCGATGGCTAGTGCTTTCAAAAGAGGTACACGACCGTTCCCCAAATTCAGCTTATGGATTAAAACAGGCTTTATTTGGCATTATCCAAGGAGGTAGTTTTCGGGACCTACGTGAGCTCAGTACCGAATTTATCTTACAACAAGATCTAGATGGAATTGGTATTGGTGGTGAAGTCATTGGATTTGATATGGCAAAAACCTGCGAAATTATTGATTGGATACGGCCTATGCTACCAGACAATAAAATCCGCTATACCATGGGTGTTGGGTTACATCCTCAAGATTTGATTAATGTCGTTGCTAAGGGTATTGATATTTTTGATTGTGTGGCCCCAACGCGAAACGCGCGTCATGGTACTTTGTATCATGGGCAAATCGTTGAAAAAGAGGGGTGGCTAACGTTTCAAGGTGATGATGATCATTGTCGTATTCTGATTAAAAAAAGCATTTATGCGACTGATGATAATCCGATTATGGCCAATTGTGATTGCTATACCTGTCGGCACTTTACACGCGCTTATTTACATTATCTTTATAAAGAAGGCTTAATTGCCTATTTTCATCTTGCAAGTATTCATAACATTCACGTCATGCAAATGGTCTGTAAAAAAATGCGTGATATTATCCTAGCGATGTAGCATACTTTTTATAGACATCACAGAGGAAGTGATATGTTGGTTTCCACCGTCAATGCGGATTTTGTCATGTTTTTTCGTGTTATTCTCGCCTGCTTTTTAGGTGGACTCATCGGTTGGGAAAGAGAAAGACATCGCCATATTATTTCTGCGGGCATCCGTACCTATGGTGCTATTGCGATGGGAGCGTGTATCTTTAGCATGTTAAGCGATTTTGCACCACCACCTGCAGATACTTCTCGAATCGCGGCCCAAGTCGTATCCGGTATTGGCTTTTTAGGCGGAGGTATTATTTTTCGGCAAGGTGACTATGTCACTGGCCTTACTACAGCTGCTACCTTATGGGCAACGGCCGCAGTAGGAATGGCGATCGCCTTTGGATTCTATTTTGTAGGTATATTAACCGCGATATTAATTTTTCTTTTACTTTATTTACCACGTCTTGCTTGGTGGAAGAAAATCTCAGCCAAATAAAGCAGCATTTACATGCTTAACAAGAGGAAAAACGTCTTTCAGTTTAAGCTGGCAAGGCGTATCCCCTTGTTAGGCAATTTGATAATTAATAACTGTGAATGTTATTGTTGTTATTACTGTTATTCGTAGGACTCGTATTTGAGTTAGTATTTGAGTTATATGTATTAGTAGGAGTATTCACATCATTGTTGTTGGAATTCGTGCCATTAGAATTATAATTGCCGTTGGTCGTATTTGGGTTTGTCGAGTTATACCCACTAGAATTATAAGAGTTGCTAACACCAGGTTGACTCATGCTTGGGGTAGTTGTGGTAGCTGAATTAACGCCATTAGAATTGTATGTATTATTAGGCATGCCTGAACTTGGCATTGCCGAACTTGGAGCAGTAGAGTTGGTGGTCGCATTATTAGTTGAATTAGTTGCAATAGCGTAGACGCTTGATGAAAATGCACTAATTGTTAAAAATGAAATAGATAATGAAAGCAATAATTTATTCATATACTTTTCCTTCTGTAAATATAGTTAAATATAGATAGTTAATTATACAGTATTTCATTGTCTCCATATTAAAGCCATAATAATCAAAAGCTAAGCGTTTGACTGGTTTGCAATAGTCATTACTACAAAACATTTTATCATACTAAAATTTAAATCCGAAAGCCTACACTGTACAATAGGAATTATTTTTTAGTAGCATACTTAATTACTACTTATACTTAGGAAGTTAATGAAATTAATACCTTTTAATTCTTCTAAAACAATGTCTATCGGCGTAGAACTTGAATTACAAATTCTTGATCCTACTAATTTTGATTTAAGTCCGAAAGCGGCAGAAATTATCAAACAAGCAGTCAAGACCTCATTCCAGAATCAAATTACACCTGAAGTCACGCAAAGCATGATTGAAATTAACTCCTCGGTGCATAAAAATTCAAATAGTTTATATACGGAGCTTGTATTATTAAGAGAATTTTTATCGCTCCAAGAAAAAGTACTGGATATTAAGTTCTGCGGAGGAGGCACGCATCCCTTTCAAAAATGGCAAGAGCGGAAAATATTTCCTGGGAATCGTTTTCTCAAACGTGCGAAGGAATATACTTATTTGATGAAACTGTCAACTATCTTCGGGCTGCATATACATATTGGATGCCTGAATAGCGAAAACGCTCTTTATCTCTGCAACGCTTTACTAAGATTTATACCGCATTTTATTGCCATCAGCGCATCATCACCTTTTTATCAAAATACTAATACATCCTATCATTCTGCACGCTTAAATAATTTTTTAGGTATTCCCGATAATATCATTATGCCTTATTTTCAAAATTGGAAAACGCTCTCGGAATATTATTTTCGCTTAAAAAAAATGGAAATCATCAAAAGCTTTAAAGAATGCTTTTGGGATGTTCGTCCTAATATTGAATTTGGTACCGTTGAGATAAGAGTATGTGATATGCCACTTTCCTTAGAAAAAATAATTCATCTAACGGAATATGTCCAAACTTTATCGCAATATTTAATTGAGACACGGAGCTATCAAATTAACAACTATTTATATGAATTCTATAGCTACAATCGTTTTCAAGCGAGTCGGTATGGGTTTTCGGGGCGATTTATTGATTCAAATATGCAGTCTACAACAATTCAAAATGATATTTTTAAAACATTTGCAGTCTTAAATGATTACTCTAACGAATTTAAACATTCTAAAAATATGGAAAGATTATATAGAGATGTAAAACAAAAAGAAAATGGGGCAACTATCTTACAAAATATTTACAAAAAAACCGCTTCATTTAAAGAGGTATTAACAGAACAATGTGTTCTATGGAAAAGCTAACTAGCTAATACCGCAAGCGTAGGCATGCGGTATCTAATAGGCATCGCTTATATTCCTTTCACCAACTCTTGTAATTCTCCTGCTTCATGCATTTCTGTCATAATATCGCAGCCGCCAATAAACTCACCTTTGACATACAATTGCGGAACAGTCGGCCAATTAGAAAATACTTTAATACCATTGCGAATTTCTTCATCTTGCAAAACATCGATTGTAGCAAAAGTTGCTCCGCATGATTTTAGTAAATTAACAGCGCGAGCAGAAAAACCGCACATGGGTAATTCTGAATTACCTTTCATATAAAGGATGATCGCATTGTCTGTCACTTGTTGTTTAATTTTATCTTGAATATTCATATTATTTCCTCTTTACAAAAGACCTAGTTGTAGTTTTGCTTCATCACTCATTTTATCTCTAGCCCATGGCGGATCAAAAACCAACTCGACTTTGACTTCGGTGACGCCATGAATTTTACGAATTTTCTCTTCTACCTCTCCAACCAACACGGGTCCCATACCACAACCTACTGCTGTTAATGTCATTGTAATAGCAACATGGTAATTACTCTTACCCAGAGGCAATACGTCGCAGGTGTACACTAAGCCTAGATCAACAATATTAACTGGAATTTCAGGATCAAAACAGGTTCTCATTTGGGACCAAATTTTATCTTCGATAGGCCCGTCTTGCGCATTAATATCGGGTTCGTCCAAAATAATAAGCCCGAGTGCATCACCATCTTTACCATCAATACGCACTAAATTACCATTAACATACACGGTATATGAATTACCTAGTGCTTGCGTGACTCGTACTTGACTCCCGGGTTGCAATGTTACTTTGACACCGGAAGGAATTAAAGTCGCTTCCACTTCTCTTCTTACATCTAACGCCGTATCTCTAAACATATTGGCCTCACTCGATGTGAAAGCTTTCACCACAACCACAGCGACTAGCTTCATTCGAATTTGTAAATATTAACCGTTTTTGTTTTAATCCTGACTTTGCTTCTTCCGTATAATCGACTTGTAAACCTTGTAATAAAGATAGCCATGCTGTGTCGACAAAGATGGTTAGATCATCCGCAAGCTTCAAGGTCAAATCGTCGGTATTTATTTTATCTACAATGGTTGGCAAGTAAGAATAGCCAGAGCACCCTGTTTTCTTAACCGATAAACGAAAACCTAATCCACTTTTTTTCTCTATCATCTTTTTGATATACGAACGAGCAGCATCAGTAAACGTAATATTTGGATTCATTTTGACTCCTACTCTGTTTTCACGACGCGATTAACCTCATTTGCTAATGCCGCACTTAGCGTATGCCATGCTAATGTAGCGCATTTTACTCGCATAGGAAATTCTGCTACACCACCAAAAGCCGCTAGCTTACCAATATCGATGCTTGGTACTTTTCCTTCCGTTACTAGGTGGTGAAAATGAACAAACAGCTCTTTAAACGCTTCTACTGACTTTCCTTTCACTGTCTCAATCATTAAAGAAGCTGAAGCCATAGAGATAGCACAACCTGTTCCTTCAAAACGCAAATCTTCCACCATGCCTTCACGTTCCGCGAGATAGATCATCAACTTATCACCGCATAAAGGGTTATGCCCTACCTGACAATGGCTAGCATTGGGCAACGTACCAAAATGGCGGGGTTGCTTACCGTGGTCTACAATTATTTCCTGATACAGTTCCCGTAATGACATTAGGCAAAGATCCTCTGTGCTAATACTATTGCTGCTACTAATGCATCGATATCAGATTCATCATTATAAATTCCGAAAGAAGCTCGCACGGTTGCCGGAATTTGATAACGCTCCATCAACGGCATAGCGCAATGGTGTCCTGCACGAACTGCAATTCCTTCATTATCTAGCACGGTACCCACATCATGAGGATGAATGCCATCTAATACAAATGACATCACTCCTATTTTAGGCTTTGCAGTACCAATCACACGTAGTCCAGGAATAGTAGCCAGCTTTCTTTCTGCATAGGCTAGCAACGCTTGATCATGAGTAAAAATGGTTTCCATCCCTATCTGTTGTAAATAATGGAGGGCAGCATTTAATCCAATGACACCCGCAATATCAGGTGTACCTGCTTCAAATTTTTGCGGTGCTTTTGCAAACGTAATATTTGCAAAGGAAACGGTTTCAATCATATCGCCTCCTCCCAGAAAAGGAGGCATGGCATCGAGTAAGGCTTTTTTTCCGTACAGGATACCGATACCCGTCGGGCCATACAATTTGTGGGCGGAAAACACATAGAAATCGCAATCGATGGCTTGCATATCTACTGGCATGTGGGTCGCACCTTGAGCCCCATCTAATAAAACCGGAACGCCATGTTCGTGAGCAATCGCCGTTATTTCAGTCACGGGATTAATCGTACCCAAAACATTAGATACATGTGTGAGAGCAACCATTTTTGTTTTTGACGTAAATAATTTTTTATAAGCATCTATATCTAATTCACCGGCATCAGAAATGGGTATGACTTTAAGTTCAATACCAAGTTGTTTTTTGAGCAAATACCAGGGCACAATGTTGGCGTGATGCTCCATAGCACTTAAAATAATTTCATCGCCCGCTTGAAAATGAGACTGGCCATAGCTTTGAGCAACGAGGTTAATACCTGCCGTTGTTCCACTAACAAAAATGATTTCTTCGACTTGCGAGGCATTGATAAATTTCTTTACCTCTTCACGGGTATTTTCATACAGGCGAGTTGCGCGCTCACTTAATTCATAAATACCACGATGAATATTC
>Ga0207085_1099_pt1 | contig 11580 bp, 10 predicted proteins | sample Alteio_BWMinHeat_53_FD_153542 | JGI IMG/M metagenome (GOLD analysis project Ga0207085, IMG submission 153542) | Enriched cells from forest soil in Barre Woods Harvard Forest LTER site, Petersham, Massachusetts, United States -... | ecosystem: Environmental > Terrestrial > Soil > Temperate forest >...
TCGCCATTGGGCAATTCCTTCGGAGTCAAACGTATTCGGCGACGCCCATGTGATCAGCATGGTGGTTTGCATGGACCGTTTTGCCGGACGAACAAGGCTAGCGGTCACTAGGTCAGCCTGATCTGCTTCAGCTGAATCTTATCGTCGCTGAACTCGCCCAATCCGAGTTGGCCGGCGATTTCGATGTGCTCTACCTGGCAATTCAGGAAATGGCTGACATTATCCGGCTTAGACAAGGCAATCGGCGCCATTCCGACTTGCTTACGTTTTCGATCGATCATCTGCCAACCGGTTTTGTCCAGCGCCACCGGGTCGGTTCCGAAGTACAGCGTTTTCGGTTCCCAGATGAATTCCGGCCTTCCACCCGGACCGCCATGGTAGGAAGCTCTCACCGCATCGACAATATGCAGCACAAACTTTTGACGGAAGACCGGCAGGCTGACAACGGAGGGAATGAAAATTCCGCAAGCATTCAATGTTGGCGTCAGATGACTGCGGTTCACATTATTGACACAACCGTGAGACATGTTCTTCAAGGAGATCGTGACGCCGGCGGACTGATGATGCTTCAGGACTGGCAAATTGATGATCTTATTAGCATGCTGTGTGACTGTTTTCGCGACATACGAGCGGCGGAAATGAGGATCTTTGAGATTTTCGCCGGGCTTGATCAGAGCCATCTCCATGTAATGGTTCTCGTCATACCCGTCCATATCGAGTTGCACGTCATTGTAAGTGGGCGTGGGCGCCTCGAGGCGAATTCCGGGCCGCAACCATTTGTCCATTCCGCACTCAATCAGCTCATCGTGGTATCGGCTGAACACAATGATGTCCCGATCTGGGACGCCGGCTTGATTCAGTCCGTCGAAGATGGAATGCAGAACCGAAGCATCGGAGCACAATCCGGGGCCTCCAACCGGGCCCATTTTAATTGCGACGACATCGCCTCTGTGGAACATCATGCCCCAAGCATCCTGCCAGGCGGGAGCGCCGGTAAGCTCAGTCATGCCCCGCTGCATCATTTGCCGGATCGCGTCCGGCTCATACCTGCCGGACAACAGACTGCCTGGGTGCTCGATGGCAACAACCTTGCCCGGATAGGGACCGGGAATGCCCAATCCACGGCTTTGGGCGCGATTAACCGTTGGAGCCAGCGTCACTGCTGCTCCAAGCAACGCAGATTCCAGAAACTGTCTTCGATCAGTTTGCATTTTGGTAGATATTTTAAAGTGTCGCGCTTCCGCTCCCACGAATTTACATCGCTGTACTTTTGAGGAGCTCCTCCGCTTCGTAGCCCGCCGGCACCGGTGGCGTAAGCCGGCAACCTTCGGAAGCAGCAACAATGGTCATGCGGCGATCAGTGGATGCTAAGGGACTTCCCAGTAGGTATCTGGAAAACGCTTTCTGAATGGCCGACGACGCACTCGGAATTGAAGGCTCATCCGCGCGTACTCTCTAAAGTCCATGCCTGCTCATGAGCTAACGATAGACTGGACCGTGTTCACGTCATGCGGAGGACCAATGAAAATATACAAGATCCGCACCCATAAAGTCTTCCTCGTGTTGCTGGCGACTTTGTCATCGGGAGCCACGCAGGCGCCGACTTCAGCGGACATCGAATCTCACATCCAGCACGTGACGTCCGGACTCATTGGCGGAGTCGTTCTGAAGGGACATGAAAACGAGACACACACACTGGCTGAGCGGATGAAAGAGCTGAACGTGCCGGGCGTGAGCATCGCGGTCATTCACGACGGCCACATTGAATGGGCCCGCGGCTTTGGTGTGCGGAACAGCGCGGGCGCAGAAGTAAATGCGGAAACCATGTTCCAAGCCGGATCCATCAGCAAGCCCTTGGCCGCGATGGCAGCGCTTCGACTAGTGCAGGAGGGTAAGTTAGCTCTAGACGCCAACATCAATGACTATCTGACCAGCTGGAGATTCCGCAGCGCTCCCGTCGCTGAAGCAAAGCCGATCACCCTGCGCGAGTTGTTGACGCACACGGCCGGAACCACAGTCCATGGATTTCCGGGTTACGCGGGCAACCAACCGGTTCCGACTCTGGTGCAAGTGTTAAATGGAGAAAAACCTGCCAACACGCCGGCAATCCGGAGCGAACAACCGCCGATGAAGCAATGGAAGTACTCAGGCGGAGGATACACAATCATGCAGCAGGCCCTGATCGATGTGTCACACGAGCTTTTTCCGAAGCTGCTGCACGGCACGGTTCTCGCACCGATCGGGATGACGCGAAGCACATACGAGCAACCGCTGCCGGAGTCCCTGCGTGACAACGCGGCAACACCTTACCGCGGTGACGGCAAACCCGTCGAAGGAGGTGCGCACACATATCCGGAGATGGCAGCGGCGGGACTCTGGACTACTCCGATCGATCTCGCCAAATACGCCCTTGAGGTCGAATGCTCTCTGAAAGATCAGGCGAACCATGTATTGACGCTGGAGATGACCCGGAAGATGCTTAGGCCCGGCCTTGGACATTGGGGGCTTGGCCTTGAAATCGGAGGCTCAGACTCCAATCCATATTTCTCGCACGGCGGCGCGAACGAGGGATTCCGGAACATCTTTGCTGCGTATGAAAACGCTCGTGAAGGAGCGGTCGTGATGACAAACGGCGATAACGGAAGCCAGATCGGTGATGAAGTTATGCACAGCGTCGCGGCCGAATACCACTGGCCGGATTGGCATCCTGAAGTTCGCACGGTCGTCGAGCTCGATCCTAAGATCCTGGCTCACTATGTTGGGACATATCAACTCGGGCCAGACTTCAATCTCGTCGTCACTCTTGAAAACAACCACCTGATTACAGAGGCGACCGGGCAGCCGAGATTTTCACTCTACGCGGAAACCGAAACAAAGTTCTTTCCTTTAGAGTTCCCGGCCGACCTAGAGTTTGTAAAAGACAGCAAAGGAGCAGTCACTGGGCTGATCTTGCATCAGGGCGGCCAGAACATCAAAGCGCCGAGAAGGTAATCCGGCAAAGGCGATGGTCAGAATCACACCGGAGGTTCTGTCATGTACTTCCGGCAATCCCGAACATGAAATTTCGTTGAGCAGAGCGACCGCTTGCCTCAATTGGATCGGAATGCGCCGCCCGCCGGAACACGCCGTTCCTGTACCTTCGTGCGCTTTCGCGATGGTTCGACCTGAGCGTCAAGTGCAGCTCTAGCAGTCAGCAGAAGTCTATATGCGTGTGCTCCCGCCCCTTTTCCCCTAACTAACAGTCTTTGGATGAGCGCATGACACAGACACTGACTGCATCGGGACTTCCGCGTCGGTGAGCGTATTGGCGATTTACCACTCGCCATTAGAAATCAAGAAACAGAAATCAGGGGCCGCAAAATTGATCTTTGACACATTTGGAAAACCCACTACCATATGGTTGTGGATAGATTGGGTACAACATTTGCGGCTTTGTCCGATCCCACCCGGCGAGCGATGATCGAACGCCTTTCCTATGGGCCTGCCTCTGTGCATGGATTGACGGAACCGTTTGCACTCTCGCAGCAGATGATTTCAAAACATATCGCCTACCTTGTGAGGGCGCGGATTGTGATCAAGACGAAGCGTGGACGAGAGAGTGTGTGCACGCTTAGGCCAGAGGCGATAAAGACGGTCAGTGACTGGGCGATCAGCTACCGCCGATTCTGGGAAGAGAGTTTCGACAAGCTGGGCGACGTCGTGAATCAAATGAAAAAAGAGGAGGTCAGAGATGACAAAAAACACGGTTAGCGAAATTGAGCGGATGGTCGTTACAAGAGTTTTTGATGCCCCACGCGAGTTGGTTTGGAAGGCGTGGACAGACCCGAAGTACGTGATGCAGTGGTGGGGACCGAAGGGCTTTACTGCGCCCGTTTGCCGGATGGATTTTCGCGTTGGAGGAAAACTTCTCTGCTGCATGAAGGCGCCGGACGGGCAGGAGTTCTGGAATGCGGTTGAATACCACGAGATTGTTCCGCACGAGAAGATCGTTTCCCTCATGTACTTTTCCGACGCGGAGGGAAACAAGGTTGATCCTGCGCAATTGGGAATAGAACATGAGGCCATCGAGGGTGCTTACGACGTCACTCTTTTTGAGGATATTGGAAACGGCCAGACGAAACTAACCTTCATTGGAAATGAACCCATGGAGAGCGCAAAAAATAGCGGTCAACTGGAAGGCTGGAATCAGATACTCGATAAGATTGCCGCGGTGGTTGCGGGGATGGCGCAGGAGAAATAGGAAGCTGACGTTTTGACGATCGTCATGCGCGAGATATAGCTAAGGCAGACGGCGGAGGCTTGGTTAGAACGAGCCTCTCGCCGCCTGGCCGCCTTTCCAGCTAAGTGGCCCTTGGTCAACTGTTGACTTCAGGCCAATGCGCTCATTGAGCGAGTTTGGGAACATTAGTCCTGATAAACGCCGATCTCAACGGCAACGTTCTCAGTAAACGCGCACAACAGACTCGCCCCGTCTACTAAGGATTCGCGCGTTTGTCGAGTATTGCGAGCGGCCGGGGCGACTTGTGTGCTTTGCGGGCGAAGTTAGGGCGGTGGCTTGGGGCAGATGATGACTGGCAGGGGGTAATCGAGTATTGGGTCGCAAGCGTATCATTCTCGAGACAAAGTGACTGGTCCCGCGGCGCCCAGCCGTATAATCGAGATCGGGATGAATTATCGGGAGATCATCACAATCGAGCCCGACAAGATGGGTGGCAAACCCTGCATTCGAGGTCTTCGAATCACCGTCTACGACGTTCTCGATTACCTCGCGTCAGGCATGTCAGAAGCGGAGATCCTTGCCGACTTCCCCGACCTGACTCGCGATGATCTGCGTGCATGCCTTGCCTTCGCTGCCGATCGTGAGCGGCGCCTTGTGTCAATACCCGCGTGAAGCTTCTGCTGGACGAAAACCTCTCGCCAAGATTGGCTGAGATTCTTGCCGAAATTTATCCTGACACGGCTCACGTTCGCGAATTCGGCTTGCAATCTGCCCCTGATCCCCAGGTGTGGGCGCACGCTGCTAGCCGCGGCTACACTATTGTGACGAAAGACGCAGATTTCCACCATCGCAGCTTTCTGCATGGCCACCCGCCTAAGGTAATTTGGATCCGCCCCGGGAACTGCTCAACTCGCGACATGGCGGAGCTCTTGATAGCCAGACGGGAGCTGGTACAAACCTTTCTTCAATCAACCGAGCACTCGTTTTTAGTGCTCGCCTGAGTCGCGCGGAACTGTTAGCAGATTACATGGGGACTTAAGTATGGCTCGGCGCCGCTTTGGTGGAAATCTCGCCCGAAATAGGAACAAAACGTAGAATAAAGCCATCGGAGGCGAGTGATGACTTCCTTTATGCGCAATTTGCGGTACGCGGTGCGTGTAGGGGCGAAGAACCCGGGCTTCGCAGCTGTCGCCGTTCTTACGCTAGCTCTAGGGATCGGTGCCACCGCGGCGATTTTCAGCCTGGTCAACGCGATTATCCTTCGCCCGCTGCCATATCCAAATCCGGAGCAGCTGATTGGGCTAGGCCAATGGCGCAATCAGCAAGGCGAAGGCTACACGCAAACAGGCGTTTCCGCCCCCAACGTGCTGGACATTGCGAAGAGTGGAATTTTTCAGCAAGTTGCCTACTATCGCTGGTCGGGTTTCAACATTACCGATGGAAACCGCCCGGAAAGTGTGGAAGGCATCAAAGCGTCCGTTGAGCTACTACCGATGTTTGGCGTCAAGCCGATGATAGGGCGATCTTTCCTGCCGGAGGAAACAGAAGCCGGCCGCGATCAAGTAGCAGTGATCGGATACAAGCTGTGGCAGATGCGCTGCGGGTCGGATCCCGCAATTCTCGGGAAAGGCATGGAGCTCGATCAACGGCACTACACCATCGTTGGCGTCATGCCGGCGTCATTTCGCTTCACCTGGGATCAGGAGATGGACGTCTTCGTTCCATTGGTACTCACTCCTGAAGAGCGCAGCGAGGCGGGACGCGGTACCACGCGCGACCTGCAAACACAGGCTCGCCTCAAGAACGGTGTCAGCATCGCTCAGGCCCAGGCTCGAATGGACGTCTTGGCCGGGGCGCTCGCAAGGGAACACCCCCTGACCAACAAGGGTTGGGGCATTAAAGTGGAGCCGCTTCACGCCGCCTATCATCGCCAGATGAAAAAGCCGCTGATGATCATGTTAGGGGCCGTTTTACTGGTATTGCTAATTGCCTGTGTAAATGTAGCCAACTTATTATTAGCGCGTGCGACCGGTCGAAGGCGCGAAATCGCCATCCGTGTTTCAATTGGGGCCACCCATCGGCAATTGATCGCTCAGTTGCTAACTGAAAGCTTATTGCTCGCTACGTTAGGTGGCGTCTTGGGGTTGTTGTTCGCTTATATCGGAGATCGGCTCCTGACGCTGACTATGGCGCAGTATCACATCACCTTTCCCAACGCGAAGATCATTAGTATCGATTGGCGTGTTCTTCTTTTTAGCATTGCAGTTACGATGGCGACAGGAATTATTTTCGGTCTGGCGCCTTCCTGGGCTACCGCGAAGGGCGGTTTAAGCGAGACCTTAAAGGAAAGCGGCTTGAGCATCAGCAGTGACGGAGGCCGCCGCCGGCTCCGCAATGCTCTGGTGGTCTGTGAAATGGCGCTCGCCCTGGTTTTACTCACGGGAGCAGGTTTACTAGTGCGCACTTTTGTGGAGCTCGCTAACATCGATCTCGGCATTGATCCCAAGAACGTGGTCACCATGGGGATCAGCTTACCGGCGTATAAGTACAAATCGGCCGGGCAGCAATCGGAGTTCTATCGCACGTTGATCCCGGCGCTCGAACGTATACCTGGCGTGAAGTCGGCAGGTGCGGCAGCGGGCGGCTCCAATGTCTTCTTTCAACCGGAAGGCTTTCCGCCGGCAGCCTCGGGACACGAGCCAACCGCAAACTACAAGATCGTCACACCCGATTTTCTGCACGCAATGGGAACGCGAATTGTGCGTGGGCGGGGATTCACTGATCAGGACAATCAAAACGCGCCTCCGGTCGCCCTCGTCAGCGAGACGGCCGTGAAGCGCTATTGGCCCGATTCAAACCCCCTCGGCAGCCATCTGACGCTGTTGGCACGTGTGTATTCCGGGCAAAGTTCCGGTCAGTCGCAGCCGCTTCGGGTTGTGGGCATCGTAAAAGACGTTCGCAATGACGATCTTTGGAAACCCGAGTCGGACATCTATGTGCCCTTCGAACAAGCACCCGGCCCATCTGTGTTTCTTGCTGTAAAAACCAGCGTGCCCCCGATGAACGTGGTCAGCGCAGCGCGCCAGGCTGTGCTGTCGCTCGACGAGGAGCAGCCTGTGGATCGGGTCCGGACAATGGAGGAAAACATCTCTGAGACCTACGGCGCCATTCGCTTTCCAATGGCTCTGCTCTGGATTTTTTCCGTTCTGGCGCTTAGCCTGTCCGCTGTTGGAATCTTTGGCGTAATGTCATATACGGTAAGTTCGCGAACGAAAGAGATGGCCATTCGTCTGGCGCTCGGGGCGAGCCGAGGGAAAATGCTGGAATTAGTTCTTCGGGAAGGACTAATCGTGACGGCATTCGGAGTGGCTCTCGGTCTGGCAGGCGGTCTGATCCTCAGTCGCGTGATGGCTGGTTACGTTTACGGCATTACCGCAACCGACCCGCTTACTTTCATCGCTACATCGCTTTTGTTGGCGGGCGTAGCGTTATTTGCGACTTACATTCCCGCCCGCCGAGCTACTAAAGTCGATCCATTAGTAACGCTGCGATACGAGTAGCCACTGGATTTATCGCGGCGGTAGGTCTGGAATTCTATTAAACCCGCACGCTCGATGCCTTGCGTGTCGCCATTCTGCGCCAGGCATGTCACGACTGCCGCCAGTAATTACCGGATGCTGTCAATGACCGCAGTGGGCTCCAATCCAAGCCCCATGATGGCCGTACCCAACGCAGGCCACGTGCGTCCTCGCCGCTTCCGTGAGAGTACCGTTTGTATGAGTGTTAGCGCGCAGTGAAGAAACTTGAAAGAAGAGTTGCGATCCGGATTCCGACCGCCTCAGCGAAACGCTGACGGGAAAGTCCGCTCGAGGGAAGTCCTAGCTTTTGATATTTCCACCCGTCCAGCACTCTAGTGCAGGCGAATGCGGAAGCAACGGCGCCAGCGGGTCCGAGAACAATAACTTGTGTGGCGCCGAAAACCGCTGCGGCAATAGCCGCCCAGCCGATTGCCAGCGATCCCCATCCCAAACCCTGGAAAAACGCGACTAAGAAAGGCCGTGTTTGAATGACCAAGTGCCCGCGCTGGCATTTCCTCGCGAGTCCGCTCCGTTTTAGCGATTGACCTTCTGGGAGCAGGGCGTTGCATTCCGGGCAGATGAATTGCACGGAATCGGGCTGCAGTAATCTACTCATTTGCTTCCAAACTGCTCTGGTCGCCGACGGTTTTCTCATCGCGCTGCCCAGCCGTCTCGAGAATCAGGGCGTCTCCCGGGAAGAAATTTGGAAGTGATATGGAAATGTGCGGTCTCGAAAAACGCTCTCGTATTTCTAATCAACGAGCAGTAGGCTCGTGGAAATCACTTTAAGTCGAACCTGGATTTTTCGCTCAACGAATGAGGCGACATGCACAACTCCCACGGACTTTTGTCGGTAGGAGTTATCAGCCTCGATTAGGCGGTTGAGGGACCGCGCGGCGCAGGCTACCGACGTATGCTCGAAGTGTGCGCGACTGGCCGAACCGGTACGCCGGATGAGGCAGGAACGTCGGTGCATTTTTGATGGTCCTGATGCTGCGTTTATCACCGGTAATGACTTCTTTATGGTTAGCGGAGTGACGGCGGAGTATTGGTTCGTTGACTTCGCCCCGAAATGACAGGCTGAGGAGCCGTCCTCCCTTCCTGGGTCAGTGTCGTAATCCGAGGCGAGCGCTAGCGCAGACATTATCGAAGATTACTGATGTTCATGTTCATGTCCAACTTTGTGGATCTTATTGACCTGCTCGCACGTATTCCGCTCTGTGACTCATAAAATTAGGCCCGCTTGGTAACCGCGCCAATCCGGCTGAGTATTGCAATTGAGAAGCGCCGCGACCGACGTGCTAACTGCACGCCCAGTTCATCCGTATTTGAAACGGAACCTCGAGTATGCGCGACGGGTTGCGGCCGTAAACACATGTTTTAAGGACAACGAATGGCGGATGTACAAGAAGCGCTTCGGCAACTGAAGAAAGCACCCGGATTCACGACTACCGCGGTGATCACGCTCGCATTGGGTATCGGCGCCACGACCGCGATCTTTACTCTCGTCCACCAGGTGATGCTCAAGTCTTTGCCGGTCACCAGGCCTGAGGAACTCTGGCGCGTAGGTGACAAAAACCGCTGTTGCAATTGGGGCGGCTACACACAGGGCAGCGACGGTGACTTCGCGCTCTTCTCGTGGGAAGCTTACCAAAATTTCCGCGCCCACACGCCCGAGTTCGCCGATCTCGCGGCTCTGCAGGCAGGCAACACGCCGCTGGGTGTCCGTCGCGCCGGTTCGCAGGCGCTTGTAGATACCCGCAACGGCGAATATGTCTCCGGCAATTTCTTTCGTACCCTCGGTGTTCGTCCCTGGATCGGCCGCCTGATGAGCGATGCCGACGATCAGGAAGGCGCTCCCCCGGTCGCGGTCATGAGCTATCGTGTGTGGACTGATAAATACAACTCCGATCCTTCCATCGTGGGCGCCAGTTACCAGATCAACGGCCATCTGTTCACCGTCATCGGCGTCGCTCCGCCCGGCTTTTATGGAGCCAAACTCGACGGCTGGGGCATGCCCGACATCTGGATCCCGGTCACTGCCGAACCGGTTCTGGATGGCACTGCAGCGCGCCTGAAACACCCCAACACGAACTGGCTCGACATCCTCGGCCGCGTCCGCCCCGGCATCGATCCCAAAATGCTCGAAGCCAAACTGCGCGTTGAGTTTCACGACTGGCTAGCCAGCCACGTGCCCGATATGGAACCAAGCGAGAAACAGACCTGGCGTCAACAGACGTTGCGTCTTGCCCCCGGCGGCGCCGGTGTTGCCGCGATGCGCGAACAATATGAGGCCGGATTGAAGCTGCTGCTCATCGCCGCCGGGTGCGTGCTGCTCGTTGCCTGCGGCAATCTTGCCAATCTCATGCTCGCCCGCGGCCTGAAAGAACGCTCGCAAACCTCTCTCCGCGTCGCCCTTGGTGCATCGCGCGGTCGTCTGGTGCGCAAGGCGCTCGTCAATTCCACCCTCCTCGCCGTTGTCGGCGGCGTTTTAGGAATCGGCGTCGCCTATGCCGGCAGCAAACTCATTCTCTATCTCACGTTCCAAAACAGCGGCGGTTCCACGAATTACGTCCCGGTTAACGCGACGCCTTCCTTGCCGGTTCTGCTCTTCACGCTCGCCATCTCCGTCCTGACCGGCATCCTCTTCGGCATCGCTCCCGCCTGGATGACCTCGCATGTCGATCCCGTCGAGGCTCTCCGCGGCAGCAGCCGTTCCGTGCGCGGGGGCAGTTCCATCGCCCAGAAAGTTCTCGTCATCGCGCAAGCCGCGATGTCCCTGGTCCTGCTCTCCGCCGCTGCTCTTCTCGCCCAAAGTCTGCGCAACCTCGAGCATCAGAATTTCGGCTTTGAAACCAACGGCCGGTATCTTGCCTCCATCAACCCGACGCTCGCCAACTACAAACCCGAACAGATGGAGCCGCTCTTCCGTCGCATCGATGAACGCCTGCTCCGCATCCCCGGGGTGCGTATGGTTGCGCCCGCGCTCTATGCACCTATGAGTGGCGACAGCTGGAACGAAGGCGTTTTCATCTCGGGCCGGCCGCAGCCCGGTCCCAAAGAAGAGATCGGTGCCGGCTGGGCCCGTGTCATGCCCGGTTTCTTTGAAACCCTCGGCGCCGGAATCGTCCAGGGCCGCGCCTTCGGCGACCAGGACACACCCACCACGCGCCCCGTCGCAGTCGTCAATGAAGCATTTGTTCGCCGCTTCTTCAAACGCCAGAGTCCGATTGGCCAGCACTTCGGTATCGACCGCATCCAATACTCCGGTTCGTATGAAATCGTCGGCGTCGTCCGCGACATGCGTTACATGACCTGGGATTACAAAGAGCCCATCCGCCCCATGTTCTGGGTTCCCGAAACGCAAAATCTCAAATACGACGATCCACAATTTGCCGTGGGTGAACTTTTCTCTCACTTCCTGTACAACATCGTCATCTGGGCGCCCGGCAACCCGCCTGGCATCGCAACCGAGGTGCGCAAAGCGCTCGCCAGCATCGATCCCAACCTGGTGCTTTACAGCGTCGATCCTTACTCCAAAATTCTTGCCGCTGATTTCCAGCAGGAAAACATGATCGCCACTCTGACGATGCTCTTCGGCGTACTCGGCCTTATTCTCGCCGCCGTCGGTCTGTATGGTGTCATGGCCTATACCGTCGAACAGCGCACCAGTGAAATTGGCGTGCGTATGGCGCTTGGCGCCGATCGCAGCGAAGTGGTCCGTATGGTGCTCCGCGGCGCCTTTTCGCAAATCGCCATCGGACTCGGCGTGGGGATCCCGCT
>Ga0207085_1119_pt1 | contig 11549 bp, 18 predicted proteins | sample Alteio_BWMinHeat_53_FD_153542 | JGI IMG/M metagenome (GOLD analysis project Ga0207085, IMG submission 153542) | Enriched cells from forest soil in Barre Woods Harvard Forest LTER site, Petersham, Massachusetts, United States -... | ecosystem: Environmental > Terrestrial > Soil > Temperate forest >...
GCACAATGGACGTAAGTTTCTTACTGTATTTGTCTCAGAAAACATGGTAGGCCACCGCTTAGGGGAATTTTCTCCGACACGAACATTTAAAGGCCACCCAATTAAGAAGTAGGGACGTATAATGGATAAAGCTTTTGCTATAAGTAAACATGTAAGAATTAGCCCGCGCAAAGCAAGACTTGCCGCAGGATTAATTCGGGGTTTGGGAGTTCCCCAAGCGACAGCTCAGCTTCTCTTCTCTTCTTTGAAAGGGGGACGCCTGCTGAAGAAAACATTAGACAGCGCTGTTGCCAATGCAGAAACACAATTAGATGCGCGACGTGAAAATTTGATTGTTAGTGAAGTGCGCGTAGACCAAGGTGCTGTGTTTAAACGTGCGAAGCCGAAAAATAAAGGCGGACGCCATGCAATTTTAAAAAGAACCAGCCACCTGACTGTTGTGGTCAGTACGAAGGAGTAATTCAATGGGACAAAAAGCAAATCCAGTCAGTTTGCGCCTCATTCTCAACAAAGGCTGGCGTTCTAAATGGTATGCCAATAAGCAAGAATTCGGTCAGTTATTGATTGAAGACCATAAGCTTAGAGAATACTTGATGAAAAAGCCTGCTTGCGTGGGAACATCACAGATTAAGATTCGCCGCATGAGCGAAAAAATTGAAATCACCATCTGCACAGCAAGACCAGGTCTTGTTATCGGTAAAAAAGGTGCTGAAATCGACGTCATGAAAGCAGAACTTTCCGCTTTGACAGGGAAAGAAGTCTGGGTTGAAGTGGAAGAAATTAAGCGTCCAGACCTCGATGCTAAAATCGTTGCCGATGGCATTGCAAAACAGCTAGAAAGACGTATCCCATTTAGACGCGCCATGAAAAAAGCCATGCAGTCCACCCGCGATGCAGGTGCTCTAGGAATTAAAGTGCAATGCTCCGGCCGATTGGGCGGTGCAGAGATCGCGCGGACAGAGTGGTATAAAGAGGGAAGCACTCCGCTTCATACTCTCCGTGCTGATATTGATTACGCTACAGGGCGTGCAGAAACAACTTACGGAAGCATTGGCGTTAAAGTCTGGATCTATCGCGGCGAAGCCAATCTCAGCAATAAGGAGGTTGCATAAACCATGTCTTCTTTAATGCCAAAAAGAACTAAGCATCGCAAGATGCAAAAAGGGCAGTTCGCCGGCCTCAGCAAAGGCGCTCAGTTTGTCCACTTTGGAGAATTCGGGATGCAAGTGCTCGAGCGCGGTTGGATCACCAACAAGCAAATCGAAGCCTGCCGTGTAGCCATTAACCGCTACTTCCAACGTCGCGGCAAGGTCTGGATCCGTATGTTTCCAGATAAGCCGGTAACTAAAAAGCCTGCTGAAGTACGTATGGGTAAAGGAAAAGGGGCAGTCGATCACTGGGTTGCTGTCGTACGTCCTGGACGCGTTCTGTTTGAAGTAGGAAACGTCCCGAGAGAACTCGCTCAAAATGCTTTGCGCCGCGCAGCAGCAAAGCTTGGGCTTAAAACACGCTTTGTCGAGCGTGTGGAACAAGTGTAGAGGAGTATCATGACAAAAGCTAGCAATCTGAGAGACATGACAGTTCCAGAACTCGAAGTGGCCTTGGCCGATTTGGGAAAAGAACTTTATGCACTTGTCAATGAAGGAAAGAGAACCAAGAAGCTCGAAAAGCCCCACTTGATTCGTCAAAAGAAAAAAGAAAAAGCGCGGTTGCTGACCATCATACACGAAAAGCAATCAACGCATTTGTAAGGAATAGAGGTTTTTCATGAATCAAGAAGTTAGAGTTTCAAAACGTAAAACGCATAAAGGCGTTGTCGTTTCCAATAAAATGCAAAAAACTGTCGTGATTAAGTTGGAACGCACCCTACCGCACCCAAGATATGGCAAAGTGATCACACGCGCCAAAAAAATCTATGCCCACAATGATGGCGAGACTTTACCGGTCGGCGCAGTCGTAGAAGTGGTGGAAACAAGACCCATGTCTAAACTGAAACGTTGGCGCGTGATCGGTTAAGAGAAATTAAAATTGGAGTGACCAAGTTATGATTCAACAAGAAACCAAGCTTAAAGTCGCTGATAATTCAGGTGCAAAGCGAGTCAAGTGCTTTAAAGTGCTTGGAGGGTCAAGAAGACGTTACGCTTATGTGGGCGATATTATTGTCTGCTCCGTACAGGAAGCCGATCCCGAAGGGAGCGTAAAAAAAGGTGATGTCGTAAAAGCTGTCATCGTCAGAACCAAGCACTATATCAGTCGTCCGGATGGAACCAAAATCCGTTTTGACACCAATAGCTGCGTACTGATCGATGATAAGAAAAACCCACGCGGTACCCGAATTTTTGGACCTGTCGCTCGCGAAGTGCGCGACCGCGATTTTCTAAAAATTGCCTCGTTGGCCCCTGAAGTGATTTAAAAGTGTGAATAAAATGGAAAAATCGTTCAATAGAAACAAATCTGTCCGAAAAGGCGATACCGTCTTTGTCATCGCCGGAAATGAGCGTGGCAAAACCGGAACAGTGCTTGCATATTCCGGGGATAAAGTGCTTGTACAGGGTCTCAACATGCGGAAAAAGCATGTGAAACGCTCTGAGCAAAATCCAAATGGCGGCATCGTGGAAAGGGAAATGCCTATCCACGTATCCAATGTGAAACCTTATATCGCAGATGCGAGCAACAAAAAATAAATAGTGCGCATGTTCTTCATTGCTCGCTAAAACATAATAACTTAAATGAGTTGAAAGCAAAATGTCTAGGCTAAAGAAAAGATATCAAGAAGTGGTCAAGGCTGCCCTTCAAGAGAAATTCGCCTTCACAAATCCGATGATGATCCCCAAGGTCCTTAAGATTGTGATTAATATGGGAATCGCCGAGGCTTCTAAAGATAAAAACGCAATCCAGGATTGCGTTAACGAACTCGCACAACTTTCCGGTCAAAAGCCTGTGATCACGAAAGCTAAAAAGGCGATCTCGAACTTTAAGCTTCGATCAGGTCACCTAATTTAATATGGCAATGCCCTTTCTTATCGAGATCTTCGCGGGTCACTTCCAAGCGGGTTGTCAAGATGCGTGGATCACGGGAAAAAGGAGAATCATCCATAGGCAATTTTCGCAATAGGGCGCCTTTGAAATTCAGGATGATATTTGTCATATCTTCGATGATGCCATCAATTGGCATATATTCGTGTGGAACACCTTCAATGCGGATAGAGATGATGGCTGGCGCTTCCAGAGAAGAAAGCATCATGCGCCGCATAGAATTTCCAACGGTATGTCCAAACCCTCTCTCAAACGGTTCAGCAACAAAGCGTCCATAGGTCGTTGTCGCCGTCTCTTCATCGAGAGTTATTTTTTGAGGCATTTCAAATGTGCCATACTTAACAGACATGCTGCTACTCCTGAATAGTATAGATAATGTTTAGAGTTTTTCAAAGGCATTGTCACGAATATCAGGTGAGAATGCTCTTCGTCTCAAATAGTTCCTTAATTATGTATGTCAAACGATTAAACGCGGCGGCGTTTACGTGGACGACATCCATTATGCGGCACAGGCGTTGTGTCCCTGATTGTTGTAATCGTCAGTCCTGCGCTCTGCAAGCCTCGCACTGCGGACTCTCTACCGGCGCCCGGCCCTTTCAGATTCACTTCGACTTCTTTCATGCCAAGGCTTACCGCGGCTTTGCCACAATCTTGTGCAGCTACAGTGGCGGCGAATGCCGAGGATTTTCGTGAGCCGGAAAAGTTTACTTTTCCTGCTGACGCCCAGGTAACCACGCGGCCGGCGGGATCTGTAATAGCGATGATCGTATTATTGAAAGTCGCTTTTACATGTGCCACGCCTGATGGGACGTTCTGGTTTGATTTTCTTTTGGACTTAACAACTTTTTTAGCTGGTGCAGGCTTATTCAAAGCTAAGGACTCCTCTTAATTATTTTTTCTTATTTGCAATGGTTTTTCTTCTACCTTTGCGAGTTCTGGAATTTGTTTTCGTTCTTTGTCCTCTCACAGGCAGTCCTAAGCGGTGGCGCATTCCGCGATAAGCATGGATGCTGATCAAACGCTTAATGTTGTTTTGAACTTGTCGACGCAAATCGCCTTCTACCACATATTCTGCTTGTAGTAGGGTGTTAATGCGGGCAACATCATCTTGTGTCAACTTATTTGCTCGCATATCTGGATCAAGGCCCAATCGTGCGATGATCTCATTGGATCGATGACGACCAATTCCAAAGATGTACGTCAGGCTGATTTCTAGACGTTTATTCTCGGGTATGTCGATGCCGATAACTCTGATGGACATTGGAAACTCCTCTCAATAGACGCTCATGCGTCACTCAATTGCTGAAATATTTAAAGTATAATAACAAACTTACGCTTTTGCTGCAAAGCAAACTTAACAATTATCTTCCTCGCATGCGTCCTGTCTTCATAAAGCCGTCATACCGTTTCATGATCAGATGGGATTCCACCTGTTTCATGGTATCCAGCACAACACCTACCAGAATGAGCAAGGCGGTACCTCCGAAGAAGTAGCTGATCGTTTGGGGAACGCCGAGCAGTCTTCCGATAATCGTTGGCAGTATCGCAAGCATGGCCAGCAGTACGGCGCCGATCAAAGTGATTCGGTTCATTGTGCTCTCAAGATAGTCTTGAGTTGGCTTTCCCTGGCGGATTCCCGGAATAAAGGCTCCGTTCTTTTTCATATCGGAAGCGATTTGGTCCGGACGAAACTGTGTAGCAGTCCAAAAGTAGGTAAAGAAGATGATCAGGAGGACGTAAATGCACACATACACCATGCTTCCCGGAGATAGCCAAAGAGCTACATCGCCTAAGAAATTGCCTTTTCCAACGAATGTGCTTAACGTTGCAGGGAAGAGCAAGAGGGAAGAAGCGAAAATAACAGGCACTACGCCGGCGTAGTTGACTTTAAGAGGGATGTAGGAGTTGCCTCCCTGTACCTCTTTTCGCCCTACAACCCGTCGGGCATACTGAAGCGGAATTCTTCTATGCCCCTGGATAATCATGATGGTGGCTATTGTGACGGCCACGAATACTCCAATCAGGACCAATACAGAAGAGAATGTCATCTGTCCAGGTTCTTGAGAATCCAGATTCAACTGCTGGAAAATCATTCCAAACGCTGTTGGCAGCTGTGACAGAATACCGATGGTGATGATCAAGCTCATCCCATTGCCAATTCCTTTTTCTGTGATTTGCTCTCCAATCCACATCAAAAAGACGGTTCCTGTCGTCATTGTAGAAATCACAATGAGGTAGAAAAGCCATGGAAAGCCCAAAATTTGGACGTCTAGCAGCTCTCCGGCGACAATTCCCGGTCTTGTAATATTCATTTGCAAGGCGTATTTCGCGAATAGGCCTGATTGCAGAACGGAAAGAAAAAGAGTCAGCAGGCGTGTCAGCTTATTGACTTTTCGTTTCCCCTGCTCGCTGTTTTCTTTGATCTCGCGCTGTAATGATGGCCATAGGGCGACAAGCAATTGCATAATGATCGATGCGGAGATATAAGGGACGACCCCTAATGCGATCACCGTCATTTGAGAAAACGCGCCTCCGGAGAAGATATCGACCATTTGGAAGAGGTTTTGTCCTCCTCCGGTGGCGTTTCTGAAAAAGCTAACAGCGATTTCGCCGTTGATACCTGGCACCGGAATAAATCCGCCAATGCGGCAAATCGCCAACATCAGAAGTGTGAACAGGATTTTTGATCTCAGCTCTGGGACTTGGGCAATTCGTTGGATTTCTCGAAGCATTGACCTTTCTCTGTGGTTAGGCAGCAGTTACAGTATTAGTCTTGTCCAGCAACACGAAATTTCACTTTCGCTTTTTGTAGTTTTTCTTCAGCAGATTTAGAAAACGCATCTGCTTCAATCGTCACTTTTTTGGTCAATTCCCCGTTGCCGAGAACTTTCACCAAAATCTCGCGTCCTTTAACGAAACCACGTTCCATTAGAGAAGCCAGGTTTACGACATCGCCATCTTCAAACATTTTATCAATTTGCCCCAGGTTCACTGCTGCATATTCTTTGCGGAATTGTGCGTTGTTGAAACCTCGGATGGGCATTTTCATGAACATTCTGAACTGGCCGCCTTCATAGGTATGGCGACGCTTATAGCCTGAACGAGAGCCTGCGCCCTTTTCACCGCGTCCGCATGTTTTGCCAAGGCCGGAACCCAGGCCGCGTCCGACGCGTTTTGAAGTCTTGCGCGGTCGTGTTGTATTTTGTAAAGATCCTAGTGTCAACATGGTTATACACCTCTCATCTGTTTAATCTTGCTACGTGTGCGTAGCTTAGAGAGCGCCAAAAAGGTCGCTTTTACCTGGTTAATCGGATTGCTGGCACCTAAGCTTTTTGCCATGACGTTTTTGATTCCTGCCATCTCTAGGACGGGACGAACCTTGGAGCCTGCAATAACGCCTGCGCCGTCGGGAGCTGGTTTTAAAAGGAGTTCAGCACCGTCCCAATCAGCTAACACTTCATGAGGAATCGTATTACCTTCAGAAGCATAGCTGCGCATATTTTTGCGGGCAGCCTCTCCACCTTTGCGGATGGCATCTGTTAATTCGTTCGCTTTGGCAAAGCCGTAGCCAAGCCGTCCTTTTCCATCCCCTACGAGGATCAATGCTGAAAAGCTGAACTTGCGTCCACCTTTTACTACTTTCGAGCAGCGATTGATGTAAAGCACTTTTTCAGTCAATTCGCTGTTGACTTTTTCTTTTTTTGAGTCGCTTTGTTTAGTCATTAACTACCCTTGATTTTATCAGCAGCACGATGTGGCTGACACGATTAAAATTGTAAACCTGCTGCACGAACGCTGTCTGCCAACGCGGCTAAGATTCCATGATATTTAAATGGTCCGCGATCGAATACGATTGCAGTCACTTGATTTTTCTTAGCGATTTCAGCAATCACCTCACCTAGTTTAGCAGCAGATGCTTTATTTTTCTTAGAGAATTCTGTATCGCGAAATTCTTTTGCAAACGTAGAGGTTGTTCCGATGGTATGCCCTTTTTCATCATCGATCAGTTGCACCTGGATGTGCTTGTTTGATTTGATGACGCAAAGTCTTGGCTTCACACTTGTGCCTCGCAGAGTCTTACGCACACGCAATGTACGTTTGCGTCTGATTTCTTGCTTCTTTAATGTTTGGCTTCTCATTGATTTCCTATAGATTCTAAATAATGGGGCCTTCCCCTTTCACTCTCTTATTTCTTAGCAGCTGCCTTACCCGCTTTCTTACGTACGTATTCGCCAACATAGCGGATTCCTTTCCCTTGGTACGGTTCAGGAGGACGCACTGCGCGTACTGTAGCGGCAAACTGGCCGATGGTCTGTTTGTCGGCCCCGGTAATCACGATCGAAGTATTTTTATCTACTTTGACCAGGACGCCCTGTGGGATCGTTATCTTTGTCGGATGGGAAAAGCCAATCTGCAAGTCGAGCGCATTGCCTTGCACGGCAGCACGATAACCCACGCCGATCATTTCTAGTTTCTTTTCGAATCCTTGTGAAGTACCTACCACCATATTATCAATGATCGATCGGTAAAGGCCATGGAAATTGCCTGCATTGCCATGTGCTTCATCTAATTCTACATGGATCGCATTGTCTTTTACATGCACTTTGACTTCGGGCACGAGCTCATGCTGTAAAGTGCCTTTGGGCCCTTTTACAGAAATCAGCTTTTCGGCAATTTTGACCTCAACCCCTTTAGGAATCGCTATCGGAAGTTTACCTTTACGAGACATGTCAACTTTACTCCTTATCACGGACTACAAACAAGCGATTATACACTTGTTCTACATTTATTACCAAACTAAACAAAGGAGCTCTCCGCCCACTTTTTTCGTCATGGCATCAAAACCTGCCATCACGCCATTAGAAGTCGATAAAATCGACAGACCGAGTCCTCCATAAAAATGGGGAATATCTTTATGACCTACATAGCGTCGCAATCCAGGTTTGGAAACACGTTTGATTCCCTGGATAACCGCTTGGCGGCCATCAGTGTATTTTAAAAAGACTCTCATTGTCCCGCGCTTTTTGTCATCTTGTTTTACAAGAAAGCTATCAATAAATCCGTGGGCTTTTAAGATTTCAGCAATGTTTTGCTTCATCATGCTCCAGGGAACGTCGACATAGCGGTGTTGAGCTCTTGTGGCATTACGAATCCTTGTAAGGAAATCGGCGATGGGATCGCTTAAAGCTGCCATAGGTTGTTTCTCCTTATTAAGCTGCTACCGAAATCGGTAAATTTTTAAATGGTAGACCGAGCAATCTCAACAGCTCTACACATTCCTCATCGCCTTTGGCTGATGTGACGAATGTGATATTCATTCCCTGTGTCTTTTTCACCTGGTCGAGGTTAATATCAGGAAATACCTGCTGATCTTCTAGGCCGAGAGTGTAGTTACCGCTTCCGTCGCCTTTACTTGGAAAGCCTCTGAAGTCCCGAATGCGTGGGCATGCGAGATTAAAGAAACGGTCCATAAATTCGTACATTCTGACACCACGGAGGGTCACTTTGATGCCTATCGGTTGCCCTTCGCGAAGCTTAAAGTTCGAGATCGCCTTTTTAGCTTTCGTGATCACAGGCTTTTGACCGGAAAGTTGTGCGAGTTCGTTAACGCAATCCTGGATTGCGTTTTTATCTTTAGAAGCCTCGGCGATTCCCATATTAATCACAATCTTAAGGACCTTGGGGATCATCATCGGATTTGTGAAGGCGAATTTCTCTTGAAGGGCAGCCTTGACCACTTCTTGATATCTTTTCTTTAGCCTAGACATTTTGCTTTCAACTCATTTAAGTTATTATGTTTTAGCGAGCAATGAAGAACATGCGCACTATTTATTTTTTGTTGCTCGCATCTGCGATATAAGGTTTCACATTGGATACGTGGATAGGCATTTCCCTTTCCACGATGCCGCCATTTGGATTTTGCTCAGAGCGTTTCACATGCTTTTTCCGCATGTTGAGACCCTGTACAAGCACTTTATCCCCGGAATATGCAAGCACTGTTCCGGTTTTGCCACGCTCATTTCCGGCGATGACAAAGACGGTATCGCCTTTTCGGACAGATTTGTTTCTATTGAACGATTTTTCCATTTTATTCACACTTTTAAATCACTTCAGGGGCCAACGAGGCAATTTTTAGAAAATCGCGGTCGCGCACTTCGCGAGCGACAGGTCCAAAAATTCGGGTACCGCGTGGGTTTTTCTTATCATCGATCAGTACGCAGCTATTGGTGTCAAAACGGATTTTGGTTCCATCCGGACGACTGATATAGTGCTTGGTTCTGACGATGACAGCTTTTACGACATCACCTTTTTTTACGCTCCCTTCGGGATCGGCTTCCTGTACGGAGCAGACAATAATATCGCCCACATAAGCGTAACGTCTTCTTGACCCTCCAAGCACTTTAAAGCACTTGACTCGCTTTGCACCTGAATTATCAGCGACTTTAAGCTTGGTTTCTTGTTGAATCATAACTTGGTCACTCCAATTTTAATTTCTCTTAACCGATCACGCGCCAACGTTTCAGTTTAGACATGGGTCTTGTTTCCACCACTTCTACGACTGCGCCGACCGGTAAAGTCTCGCCATCATTGTGGGCATAGATTTTTTTGGCGCGTGTGATCACTTTGCCATATCTTGGGTGCGGTAGGGTGCGTTCCAACTTAATCACGACAGTTTTTTGCATTTTATTGGAAACGACAACGCCTTTATGCGTTTTACGTTTTGAAACTCTAACTTCTTGATTCATGAAAAACCTCTATTCCTTACAAATGCGTTGATTGCTTTTCGTGTATGATGGTCAGCAACCGCGCTTTTTCTTTTTTCTTTTGACGAATCAAGTGGGGCTTTTCGAGCTTCTTGGTTCTCTTTCCTTCATTGACAAGTGCATAAAGTTCTTTTCCCAAATCGGCCAAGGCCACTTCGAGTTCTGGAACTGTCATGTCTCTCAGATTGCTAGCTTTTGTCATGATACTCCTCTACACTTGTTCCACACGCTCGACAAAGCGTGTTTTAAGCCCAAGCTTTGCTGCTGCGCGGCGCAAAGCATTTTGAGCGAGTTCTCTCGGGACGTTTCCTACTTCAAACAGAACGCGTCCAGGACGTACGACAGCAACCCAGTGATCGACTGCCCCTTTTCCTTTACCCATACGTACTTCAGCAGGCTTTTTAGTTACCGGCTTATCTGGAAACATACGGATCCAGACCTTGCCGCGACGTTGGAAGTAGCGGTTAATGGCTACACGGCAGGCTTCGATTTGCTTGTTGGTGATCCAACCGCGCTCGAGCACTTGCATCCCGAATTCTCCAAAGTGGACAAACTGAGCGCCTTTGCTGAGGCCGGCGAACTGCCCTTTTTGCATCTTGCGATGCTTAGTTCTTTTTGGCATTAAAGAAGACATGGTTTATGCAACCTCCTTATTGCTGAGATTGGCTTCGCCGCGATAGATCCAGACTTTAACGCCAATGCTTCCGTAAGTTGTTTCTGCACGCCCTGTAGCGTAATCAATATCAGCACGGAGAGTATGAAGCGGAGTGCTTCCCTCTTTATACCACTCTGTCCGCGCGATCTCTGCACCGCCCAATCGGCCGGAGCATTGCACTTTAATTCCTAGAGCACCTGCATCGCGGGTGGACTGCATGGCTTTTTTCATGGCGCGTCTAAATGGGATACGTCTTTCTAGCTGTTTTGCAATGCCATCGGCAACGATTTTAGCATCGAGGTCTGGACGCTTAATTTCTTCCACTTCAACCCAGACTTCTTTCCCTGTCAAAGCGGAAAGTTCTGCTTTCATGACGTCGATTTCAGCACCTTTTTTACCGATAACAAGACCTGGTCTTGCTGTGCAGATGGTGATTTCAATTTTTTCGCTCATGCGGCGAATCTTAATCTGTGATGTTCCCACGCAAGCAGGCTTTTTCATCAAGTATTCTCTAAGCTTATGGTCTTCAATCAATAACTGACCGAATTCTTGCTTATTGGCATACCATTTAGAACGCCAGCCTTTGTTGAGAATGAGGCGCAAACTGACTGGATTTGCTTTTTGTCCCATTGAATTACTCCTTCGTACTGACCACAACAGTCAGGTGGCTGGTTCTTTTTAAAATTGCATGGCGTCCGCCTTTATTTTTCGGCTTCGCACGTTTAAACACAGCACCTTGGTCTACGCGCACTTCACTAACAATCAAATTTTCACGTCGCGCATCTAATTGTGTTTCTGCATTGGCAACAGCGCTGTCTAATGTTTTCTTCAGCAGGCGTCCCCCTTTCAAAGAAGAGAAGAGAAGCTGAGCTGTCGCTTGGGGAACTCCCAAACCCCGAATTAATCCTGCGGCAAGTCTTGCTTTGCGCGGGCTAATTCTTACATGTTTACTTATAGCAAAAGCTTTATCCATTATACGTCCCTACTTCTTAATTGGGTGGCCTTTAAATGTTCGTGTCGGAGAAAATTCCCCTAAGCGGTGGCCTACCATGTTTTCTGAGACAAATACAGTAAGAAACTTACGTCCATTGTGC
>Ga0207085_1120_pt1 | contig 11548 bp, 12 predicted proteins | sample Alteio_BWMinHeat_53_FD_153542 | JGI IMG/M metagenome (GOLD analysis project Ga0207085, IMG submission 153542) | Enriched cells from forest soil in Barre Woods Harvard Forest LTER site, Petersham, Massachusetts, United States -... | ecosystem: Environmental > Terrestrial > Soil > Temperate forest >...
TTGTTCCTCAGTGGTGTTATAGCACTCTGGAGATGGGGCAATATGCGTTGGTTGGACCTTTGTCTCCTTGTGTTGCGGTGGCTTTAAATAATTTGGAAAATAATAAAGTGATCGTGTTTCACAAACAATTTTCCAACAGTGTTCCCAATCTCATTGACATTGCAACGACTGCATTGGAAGTTACGGATGCAACGAACCCAATTAATCTGCGCGGCATTTTATATACCCAAAGAAATACCCATTATAATAACCCCCTAAAGCAACTTTCAGAAAAATCTTGGAAAGAGCTTCATGCCAATAAAAGTCAAGAAAGTGAAGTTTCTTTTATTAAAGAAAGCATTGAAAAATCATTTCATATTGAAAATGACAATCAACTAAATTCCAATATATTTTCTGGATTTGATCACAGGGATTCATATCGTGAAACTCGTGCAGAAAAATCTATTCTTGTTGACTCAGATCTTAATGTATACAAGGTATCTGATGCTTATGAATCACATTTAAAAAAGAGTGAGGATTTAGTGACCAATAAGAGTTATTTAACTCACTATTGTTCGGCGCTTGCCTATGCTGATATATTTAAACGTCCCCTTGTTAAGGAAGGTATGCTTTCTTTGACTTCCTGGGCAAGTAACATTAGCTCAAATGATTTAAATATTTTAATACGTGATATGCCCAAAGAAACGCCTCAAGAGCTTATGAATGAGGGTCTTCATGACTTTGCTGATTCTCGAGAAGCGCTGAAAGAAGATGTAGAACATAAAGAATACAGTTTTAATAATGTATATAACGTTTCTACCTTTATGAGGCGTTAGATTCGGTAATTTACCGTGTATCTTAAGATAACACTCTCCATAATATAGATTTGAGGAAAATGAGCTCTCACCCACCTCTCCCACAAGGGGAGAGGTCGACACGAGCGTAAGATTGAGGGTGGGGGGTAAAATTCAACATCATTACTCTCCCCCTACGATCAAAAAGGAAATTCAGGCTGGCCATGGACACATCCCGCATAATAAAGGTAGGCGCCAATTGCCAGGTCAAATAAAGAAGTTACAACATAAGCTGTGTGACTTTGCATCCATTTAGCCGTAAGCCTATGGCCCACCTGAGGAGCCACAACTAACCATGTTCCTTTTATAAAGCTCATCCAACCTATAATTGTGATGAGGACTCTCCAATCACCCACCCAAATATTATGGCTTGTTATAATGAGAATCCCAACAATAAGAGCAATAAACCCCCCAAGATATAGAAGAGGGAGATTGTTGAGGAAATCCTTGAGTATAGGTTTTATATTTTGGGAATTAACAAGCATCCCTGAGCTCACAATCAAAAGATAAATACCCAGTGCTTTTGCAAGAAAGATTGAAATATCCAAGGTGAACCTCCTTTAATTAAAATTATATTAAAATTATATCATATGGCCTGAGTGAGAACCTAGTCCTTTTTATTTTTGTCTGTTTTATAGCCTAAATCATATGCCAGATTGATATTATTTTAACTTTTATAGGCTATATTAAATGTATAAGGAGATAATTATGAAACAAACAGTTCTTTGGGTATTACTGGCGGATGGTGGAAATGCTCGAATTCTTGAAAGAATTGGGCCGCTGGGTGCATTAGATGAAATTCATAATTTAACCCATTCCCATGAATCAACCATTGAGCATGGATCTGATCGTCCGGGGCGAGCATTTGAGAGCTCAGGTACAACCCGTCATGCTTATGAACCACGCACAGACTGGCATGAACAACAAAAAGACAATTTTGCCAAAGATATTGTTAGCCTTCTCAATGAAGCTCATCTCACGAATAAATTTGATGAGCTTTATGTCCTGGCCCCTGCAAAAATGCTGGGACTGATTCGCCAGCACATTAACCAAGGATGAAGACTAAACATAACTTATTTATTTTACATATGTGTTGCATATTCTAGATCCTGCTAATATAAAACTATTTTAAAAATATGATTTATTGTTTTAAGATGAATATAATCAATAAAATTGCAATTACAAGGAATTTTATAAATTAGAACTAAGGTAGACATGGCAAAGACTGCTGACTTCCCATGTATCTTAAGTTAACACCCTCAAAGATTTTGATTGTCGGGAACGGGGAACCCCTTTAAATTAAAAGACAAAGGAGACCCTATGACGATTCAATCTAATGCCCCATCGATTACAACTCTAGCCAATGGGTTACGAGTTGTTACAAGTTCTATCCCCCACGTTGAAACGGTTACATGTGGCTTATGGGTTGAGGTTGGCGCCCGGCACGAGCCGGCGGCCATCAATGGTATTTCCCATGTCCTTGAGCATATGGCTTTCAAAGGAACAACGCGACGGACAGCCCTTGAAATTGCTGAAGAAATTGAAGCGGTTGGCGGATATTTGAATGCCTATACGTCTCGAGAAGCCACAGCTTATCATGCCCGAATATTAAAAGAGAATGTACCCTTGGCCATAGATATTCTGGCCGATATTTTGCAGAATTCTACATTTGATGCGACCGAATTTGAGCGTGAACAATCTGTTATTGTCCAAGAAATTGGGCAAACCTTTGATACCCCAGACGATATCATTTTCGACTACTTTCAGAATACTTGCTACCCTGAACAACCCATGGGACGGGCTATTTTGGGAACATCAGAGATTGTCCGTTCTCTCACCCCTGATCAAGTTAAAACCTATATGAAAGATCATTATGGAGCTCATCAAATGGTTTTTGCGGCAGCGGGAAAGTTAGACCACCAAGAAATGGTTGATATGGTCAGTGAAAAATTTGCATCTCTCCCCCTTGATTGTCCTAAGGAACGCGCCCCAGCTGTCTATAAGGGGGGCACATTCCATCAAGAGCGAGATTTGGAACAAACCCATGTTGTTTTAGGAATTGAAGGTTTGCCATTTGGTCACCCAGATTATTATGCGGCATCCGTCCTATCTACGATCTTAGGCGGCGGTATGTCCTCCCGTCTTTTCCAGGAAGTTCGTGAAAAGCGAGGATTGGTTTATTCGATCTATACATTTGCTTCGAGTTATCGAGATACCGGTATTTTTGGCATATATGCCGGAACGAGCCCAAAGCAGGTGGGCGAACTGTTACCCGTAGTCTATGAGGAATTGGAGCGCTTTCCAACGACCATAGAAATGTCCGAAATGAGTCGGGCAAAGGCTCAGTTGAAAGCTGGGATAATGATGAGCTTAGAGAGTACAACCTCGCGGTGTGAACAATTGGCGAATCATATGATGATATATGGCCGTCCCATTCCTCCCCATGAAATCTTAGAAAAAGTTGATGCCGTTACGATGGATCAGGTAGTAGCACTTGCCAAACGCTTCTTTGCAAGCCCTCAAACCTTGGCAACCCTTGGGCCTGGGGCTGGACCGTCCAAGGGGAAATAGGGTTGGCTCAGAGCACAAAAAATCCCTATGGCAACGATACATCGTGCTCATGGGGAATTCGTATTTATCTATTTAATTTACAATGAGGAGGCTTGATTTTTTTGACCATTGTCCATGAATAGACAGAAATTTTCACTAATTTCCTCAAGTTCTTTCTCTACACCCATTAGCGCTCCAACTTGCTTCCGCACATTATTTGGGTTCATTTTCAAGAGGTTTTTCTTACTCAAGGGCCTTGAGTTCTTCATCATAGATGACGACTTCATCAGAATGACCCAAATTTAAGACTTCTCGAGCGCGTTGTTCAAGCATGTCTTGATCTACGCTATTGGGTCGAAGAAGATGCACGCGTCGCTCCAAGGTTTCTTTTTCGGATTGAATTTCAGATAAATGGTGTTCAGATTCAGAAATTTTTTGACGAAGGCGCATCCATGAAAATAGTCCTCTTTCCCCTTGGACAATATGATAACCGAAGTAAATCATAAGCAGGAGGGCAATTAAGGGCCCAAGAATGTAATTGAGGCGAGCAGTCAAACCCATATCTAAATCCCTTATTTTTTAACAGAGTGTAAGACTTTTCCAGAGGATGTCTTGCCTAAGGTTTCCGCGCGGAGCCAGGAGTCAAATATGTGTTGGCCGGCATATTGACTTTGCGTGGAGAGTTCTTGTTCTATGCGCATGAGCTGATTATATTTGGCAACGCGGTCAGAACGGGTCAATGACCCTGTTTTGATTTGTCCCGCATTGGTGGCAACAGCCAAATCGGCGATGGTTGTATCCTCTGTTTCACCGGAACGATGAGAAATGATCGTCTTATAGCCGGCCTGTTTTGCTATACGGATAGCATCCAAAGTTTCGGTCAGGGTTCCAATTTGATTGAGTTTAATCAAAATGGCATTTCCAGCCCCCATCTCAATCCCTTTGCGTAAGCGCTCAGGGTTGGTTACAAACAAGTCATCCCCAACCAATTGGATCCGTCCTCCTAAAGCTTTTGTCAGATTCACCCACCCGGTCCAATCATCTTCGGACAGACCATCTTCAATGGATATTATTGGATATTCCGTTGTTAATTTTTCATAATAATCAATCATTTGGTCTGAATTAAGCGTTTTTCCCTCACCTTCCATATGGTACTTGTTATCCCGGTAAAATTCTGTTGCAGCAACATCTAGCGCTAGAAAAATATCCTTGCCGGCTGTATAGCCAGCGGCGTTAATGGCTTGCATGATGAAATCCAGAGCCTCAGTACTACTTCGCAAAGCCGGTGCTAGTCCACCTTCATCGCCGACATTAGTATTATGCCCCGCTTTTTTTAGGAGAGATTTCAAACTATGGAACACTTCGGAGCCTAAGCGTACTGCTTCTCTAATAGAAATTGTCCCGGCTGGAACAATCATAAACTCTTGAATATCAATGGGGTTATCAGCGTGAGCACCCCCATTAATGATATTCATCATCGGAACGGGTAATACATGGGCATCGATACCTCCTAAATACCGATAAAGAGGAATATCTTGCGCGGCAGCTGCTGCTTTTGCAACCGCTAGACTGACGCCCAAGATCGCATTAGCCCCAAGATTGGATTTATTCTTTGTTCCATCCAAGTCAATCATTACTTGATCAATGTGACGTTGATCCAGGGCATTCAACCCTTCGAGGCCCATGAAAATATCACGATTGACCGCCGATACTGCTCCCGTGACACCTTTACCCAAATATCGCTTTTGATCTCCATCCCGACGCTCTAAGGCCTCGAAAGACCCTGTTGAAGCACCGGAAGGAACGGCGGCTCTTCCCATGGCGCCAGATGTTAATTCAACATCGACTTCAATCGTTGGAAACCCTCGTGAATCTAGAATTTCTCGGGCTAAAATATTATAAATCTCGGTCATTTCGGTTTACCTTTCGGTTAGACGTGAATGGATTATGCGGCACAGGGATATGCTTTTGACAATCGATCAAATTCTTTCAGCTCTGCTAATAACTGAGGCAAGTCTTTCAATCGAACCATATTTGGGCCGTCACTTGGAGCATTATCAGGGTCTTCATGAGTTTCAATAAAGACAGAAGCTACGCCGACCGATACAGCGGCCCTGGCTAAAATAGGGACGAACTGGCGCTCCCCGCCGGTAGAGGCTCCCGCACCCCCAGGTTGTTGGACAGAATGGGTTGCATCAAAAACAATCGGGTAACCAAATCGGGCCATAATGGGTAGAGACCGCATATCAGATACGAGCGTGTTATATCCAAAGGAAGCACCACGTTCACACAGCATAAGGTTTTGATTCCCAAAGGATTCCATTTTTTTCACGACGTTGGCCATATCCCAGGGGGCTAAGAATTGCCCTTTTTTGATATTGATGGCTTTGCCGGTTTCGGCCGCGGCTTTTAACAGGTCAGTTTGTCGACATAAGAACGCTGGAATTTGTAATACATCCGCTACTTCGGCCACGGGAGTGCATTGATCGGCTGAGTGCACATCGGTGACGATTGGGCAGCCCATTTTTTCCCGAATTTCAGCTAAGATGGGCAAACTCTCTTTCATGCCCATCCCTCGAGCTCCGTGGATACTGGTTCGATTGGCTTTGTCAAAGGAGGTTTTATAAATGAATGGAATGCCAAGCTTGTCCGTTATTTCCTTTATAGCGGCGGACATGGCTAAAGCATGGGTGCGGCTTTCTAAAACGCACGGGCCCGCAATCAGAACAAAGGGGAGGTCATTACCCATCGTGATATTTTGAATTGTGATATGTTTCTTCATGTTAAACTAACCTTTCTTGATGAACAGCTGCTTCAATAAACGAGACAAATAAAGGGTGAGGATCAAAAGGACGTGATTTGAGTTCAGGGTGAAACTGGACACCAACAAACCAAGGATGGTCTTGACGCTCGACAATTTCGGGTAATTGCTCGTCTGGAGATAGGCCTGTAAAAATGAGTCCAGCCTCTTTCAAACGATCATGATAGGTCATATTCACTTCATATCGGTGCCGATGTCGTTCCTCAATGGAGGAACTGTCGTATATTTTGTGAGCAAGAGACCCTTTTTGAATTTTGCATGGATAAGAGCCCAATCGCATCGTTCCCCCCAAATTACCCTCTTTAGACCGATTTTGAAGGGATTGTCCGTCCATCCACTCCGTCATCATGGCAACAATGGGGGTAGGTGTTGGACCAAACTCTGTAGAAGATGCGTCTTTCAAGCCTAGCAAATTACGGGCGGCCTCAATGACAGCGAGCTGCATGCCCAAACAAATGCCCAAATAGGGAATTTTTTTCTCCCGGGCGATTTGAATGGCTTTTAATTTGCCAGCAATTCCTCGTTCTCCAAATCCACCAGGAACAAGCACACCATGCATTCCAACCAATTCATCCTCAAAGGTTTCTGGATTTTCCGAGTCGAGCCAGTGAAGATTGACCTTAACGTTATTAGCGATGCCCGCATGAACGAAGGCTTCTGATAAGGACTTGTAAGCATCCAATAGTTGGACATACTTTCCAACGATGGCAATATCCACATAACCATCGGGGTGGTGGATACGATCCACAACAGTATGCCATTTTTCGAGCTGAACATCCTTTTTCACATCTAAACCAAAATAATGGCAGACTTGTGAATCTAGGCCTTCTTGGTGATAACTGACCGGGACTTGGTAAATGGTGTCAATATCTTTCGCTTCAATCACGCGTTCTGGGTGAACGTTACAAAAAAGTCCGAGCTTATGCTTTGCTTCCTTGGGGATAGGTCTGTCGCAGCGGCATAACAATATATCGGGTTGTATTCCGAAACTTAACAGTTCTTTGACGGAATGTTGCGTTGGTTTGGTTTTGAGCTCACCTGCGGCTGCGATATAGGGTACAAGAGTCAAATGAACGAAAAGAGTATTCTCCCGTCCTAAGTCATTACTCAGTTGTCGAATGGCTTCAAGAAAAGGCAAACCCTCAATGTCGCCCACTGTTCCGCCAATTTCACAAATGAGAAAATCTTCGCCCTTCAGATTACCTGTGATAAAAGCTTTAATTTCATCAATAATATGAGGAACAACTTGAATGGTAGCGCCTAAATAATCACCCCGACGCTCTTTGGCTAAAACGGAGGAGTAGATTTTCCCCGTTGTGGTGCTATCACTGGCTAGGGCTGAAACACCGGTAAACCGTTCGTAGTGGCCCAAATCCAAGTCTGTTTCTGTTCCGTCTTCCGTGACATACACTTCTCCATGTTGAAAGGGGCTCATGGTGCCAGGGTCAACGTTAAGGTAGGGGTCAAGTTTGCGTAATCGTACGGAATAACCCCGTGCTTGTAGCAAGGCGCCCAAAGATGAAGCGGCGATGCCTTTTCCCAAGGAAGAAACAACACCGCCGGTTACAAAAATGAACTTTGTCCCTGAAAAATTTGTCCCTGATAATTTTGTCAAAGGGCACCTCTAAGATATACCAAATGCCTTTATTTCTTTTGGTCCGTAAGGGGCGCAAGAATGGAAGTTGATTCCTTCACATGATGTTTAGAAATAATTCCCATTAACAAGCAATTGCCCATGAATAATGCCGCTAAAACACCTGTTACGCGGGTGAGGAGGTTAGATGTGCCTCGGGCACTGAACATGCTCGAGGAGGCGCCACCGCCCATACCAAGGCCGCCACCTTCGCTGCGTTGCATCAAAATAACACCAATCATGGCAAGCGTGATAAATATATGAATAATTAATAGGACAGTCATTTTTTAAAGGTCTCCTCGGCTACTGATACTATAATATTAAATCCTTATACAACGATATACAAGGATTAGCAATCATAAGCAGCGAGATTCAAATGGGTTTTTCGGCAAAAATGGAATGTAATTCCAGATTTGCCGAAAAACATCGAGAGAGCAAGGCAATTTACTTTTTGTTAATGCCCTGAGAAATAGTCTATTGGATGTTGAAATTTATCTTCTTTTAGGGTGTAAGAGAGCGTATTTAAAAAACGATCTTGATAAACGAGACCATTCTGAGTTTTGAACATAATAGAGTAAGAAAACAATAGAGGCTCATCAGTACCATGATAGATAACAAGAGGGAATTTCGAGATACAAGAGTCTTCACCATAATTTAGTTTTTCAAGGCTGTGAAATTTAGACCCTGCCTGGAATAGATTGTTCCAATCTTCCTCTATATAATTTTCCTCTGTATAGAATTCATCTAACTGAAAAAACGACTTATTTTTCTGGAGTAAGTTATCCCATTCTAATTCTTGAAGGCCATGGCTAGTCCATTTGGTATGGGTGTTTTCAGGAATAGACCAATGGCAAGGGAGGCGTAAGCTATTAGTCCCTGGTTGACGGATACCTCGAGGTAATAAAGCAGCGTTCAAATCTATTAGGATGGCTCTGGATGCTTCTTGGTCGGAGATAAATATTATTTCAATGGGAAAATATTCTTTAGGGAGGGTACTGTCAGTAGTAACATGCAAATCGAGTCTGTTAGGCATATAATAATACTCTTTACGCAGTTCTTGTATGATCGTTTGTTCATCCTCATTTGGCCCTAAATAGTGTTTTGAGTTTTTCGGAAATTTTTTGCGTAAATGACATATCTCATTATCAAGATTAATAAAATAATTTAATTCGCTATTTTTGAAATTTTTTTGAAAACGTTTCTGACTATAGACCATTGATCTATGAAGCTCTTCTTTTACTTTTAAAGAGAGTATGCCTAATCGCTTAGATAGCTCTGATATAGGCTCACTTTTATCTGTATTCTCCATAGAAACAACTGAAGAAATCAGGCTAAGAGAAAGCATAAAAATTGATGAGTATTTCATTATTATAAATCCTAATTTTAAATTTTATGAATATTAGATGTTCCAAAATAAATTTTGAGAACTTGTAAGATATAAGTAGTTATTGTTTATAAAATTTCAAGAATTTTTTTAATTTATAGCCTAAATCACATAGCTTGATCATTTTCTGTTCGCCCCTTTGGCGCTCTGACTTCGTTTAAAAAAGCCTTGGGTAGCTTTGGCTATCCGCGGTTTTTTAAACTTGTCATAGCATCCAAAGTTGCTCCATTAAAGTGCTCAAACTATGTGATTTAGGCTATATATTGTAATCAGGTGGTATGTTTATGTTAATTTGTCTCATTTTGATATATACAATGCTTTATGATTGATAGTCTGATTTTTATTGATCGTCTCAAAACCCCGCAGGCTTGAGGGCAGATCCATCCACCACACACAATACCTTAAAAAGGGTACCCATGTGAGAGGGGTGGGTCAGGCGCATGGCCGCGGTTTGTAAGGTTCCCTGTTGTTCCGGCTTTGCTTGTTCACATAATTTTTCGGTGCGCAATTCTAACCCAATGCTTTTTAGAAATTCTCCTTGGGGGACGGTCCCATGAACATTCAATTCGTTCTCTTCAAACAGCGCCTTTAATCTTTGAAAATCCACATGGTGGGTCAGATCTGCTTGACCTGCGTTTATTAAAGGGGATTGAGGGTGATGATTTTTCAAGGCTTGCAGCGTGTCCCCAACCGCATCTGGTTGGTCATATCCATAATCTAAGAACAGGGCAGTGCCTCCACATGTTTTCAGATGGTGGGATATTTGCGCGGCCAGCGATGGCATTGATGGACATGTTTCTTGTAAAAGAGTTGATTCTTCGGGTACAAAAATCAGCTGATCATTTTCAATGCCAATCCTTCGTTCAACCCAGTCTTTCTTGATTTTCACGTATTGTTGGATAGGCAAGGCATCCCAAAATTCATTGGCTATCATCAGGCAAAAGCCTTGATCTGGGGGAAGGGTGGTGAGGTCTTCATGCCAATAAAGGGAGGCAGAATACGCTGAGAGGGTCGTTTTTTGAAGCTCTTTCAGGAGAGGGCTCACTTCGATGAGATGTACGGTTAGTTCGTGTAACGGGATTTTTAAGGACTGAAGCGTTCGCAAGATATCGGTCATCATCGTCCCACGGCCTGGTCCGATTTCAACCAGATGAAAGGGAGTGGGCTGACCTGCTTTTTGCCAAACATCAATCAACCAAAGGGCGATCACTTCCCCAAACACTTGGGTCATTTCAGGGGCTGTTATGTAGTCTCCGCTCCGACCGATGGGGACTTTTGTGGTGTAATATCCGTATTCTGGATCATAGAGGGCTTGGGTCATGAAATCGAGAACAGTAAGAGGCCCCGTTCTCTCAATTTGGTTGCGAATGCGAGATTCTAGGGACATAACGCTTTTTCACGGCAACTTTTTGGTTGCCAGATAAAACAGACCCCGACAAGAATCATGGGGAGGGATAATAACTGTCCCGTGGTGAGATCCATGCCCAGTATTGTATAGAATGTGTCTGGATCACGAACAAATTCAACCAACGTTCGAGCCAAGCCATAGCCTAGGAGAAAAATCCCTGTCAGACGTCCAGGAACATCTCGAATCGCGCAGATTCGCCAGCCAATATGTAAAATAATCAGGAGGACAAGACCTTCGAAGAAAGCCTCATAGAGTTGGCTCGGGTGGCGGGGGAAGGGACCACCGTTCGGAAAAACCATGCCCCAAGAGACGTCTGTAACGCGCCCATATAATTCGCCATTGATAAAATTGGCTAAGCGACCCAACCCGAGTCCCAGGGGCGTGATAGCTGCGAGAATATCGCTGAATCGAAAGATGGATATATGGTTTTTTCGGCAATAGAGAAGGATGGCAATGATGACGCCAATCATGCCGCCATGAAAGGACATTCCGCCCTTCCAGGTCATGAAAATTTCGAGCGGGTGAGCCATATATCTGTCTAATTCAAAGAATAAAATGTGTCCTAAACGCCCGCCAATAACGATGCCCGCTAAGGCCCACATCATGAAATCATCAATGTGTGCCTTCGTAATTGTTGGGCTGTAGCGTTTCGCAATCCAGATCGCATATTGCCAGCCGACTAACAATCCAACGACGTAAGCGATCCCATACCAATGGATTGCGATCGGTCCTAGATGGATGAGTACAGGGTCAATTTGAGGAAAATTTAGCATGGGGTGGCCTCGCTGAAGAGGGTGGTTATGCAATGAAAGAAGAGTGATAAGTAAATAAGGGGTTGCAAATCCCGTATTCTGTCATTGCGAGGAGCGAAGCGACGCGGCAATCCATGTATTTTTTTAATTTTCCATCGATTTGATGT
>Ga0207085_1113_pt2 | contig 11387 bp, 7 predicted proteins | sample Alteio_BWMinHeat_53_FD_153542 | JGI IMG/M metagenome (GOLD analysis project Ga0207085, IMG submission 153542) | Enriched cells from forest soil in Barre Woods Harvard Forest LTER site, Petersham, Massachusetts, United States -... | ecosystem: Environmental > Terrestrial > Soil > Temperate forest >...
ATACGATGGAGCTGATTCAACTCGCCGTCAGCGAAAATCTTATTCCCGCACTCGGGTCCGCTGCAGCAGTAGTGTCGGAGTCATTCGAAATCCAATTCAATTCTGCCGGCGATTTCATCGCTTTCGACGAGCTTGCCGAAAGCGCAGGCGCGGTTCGCGAATCGGTGAGCCATTAGCGGCGAATGGCGACAATCAGATCCTGCATCGAGTGGATCTTTTTGTCAGAGATCCCGGTCCAATCGCCGGGGTAATTCCCGTGTATAAAAAAACCGTGTTTTTCGAACATCTTCTCGACATCTGACCGCGGGAACGCTACGGCTTGCTCGGGCGAATGCAGACTTGCTTGTGCATGCCTGCCGAAACGATGCTGGAAGTCGAGCGACGTTTGTCCTTCCGACATCGCTCGTTCCGTGCGTTCATCCAACAAAAACCACGTGGAGAGAAATCGGCCTCCGGGCTTTAGCACGCGGCCTGTTTGGGCAATGTAGTTTTCCAACGTGTCGGGGAGCACGTGCGTAAATAGTGATGTCGCTAACGCAAACGAGGCGGCGGCGTCCGGATATGGAAACACGAACCGCTCGGCTTTTACTTTGCCTCGCGGATTGTAGGTTAAGTTAAAAATGTCCGCGTGTGCGAAGTGAAAGTTCCGATGCTGTGCGGCAATGTGGTTACGGCACCATTCGATCGCAAATTCGATGACGTCGAAACCATAATACTCGCCGTTAGTCAAATAATGGCTTAGCGCCAATGCAGTGCGCCCGATGCCGCAGCCTATATCCACAACGACATCGTCGGGCATCAGCGAAGCGTGCTGCCGGCAAAGATCGACAGTATTCTTACCGAAGGTGCGGAAGGGGCCGGCACCCGAAATATTCAGATGCCGCGGCGGAATTTCCGGATCGACTTGGTTATTAAGTTTGTCGCGCAGGTCGAGAGCGTAATTTCTGAAATAAGAAACTCCCTGAATTCGAACAGCACTCGGAAGCATGGAAAAAGCGAAACGTTGAAGACCGGAGAAGACCACCTCCCGCAGGATAAACAATCGGTCCTTCCGCGAGGCTGGCGGGAGTTGTACATCGCTACCATGAGACAAGCATGCCGGCATTCCGCGCTCCTTTTCTTGCAGCATTCTTTGCGTTAATAATCATTGGCCCCGGCGCCGGGCAGAACGTTACAGTACTCTCAGACGTCCGTCTCATCGACGGTACCGGAAAACCTCCCGTCGATCACGCTACGATTTTCATTCAAAATACGACCATTCGGGACATTTTTTTGGGCATTTCGGCGGTAAGAACCCCCAAAAATGCGCGCGTGCTTCATCTATCCGGCAAGACAGTTATGCCGGGCATAATCAATGGCCACGGACATGTCGGGCTGGTGCAAGGGACAACGGTAAGCCCGGACAACTACACGGAGGTGAACATCGCGCGGCAGCTCCTTCAATACCAGCGGTATGGAGTAACAACGATGATTTCGCTTGGCATGAACCAGGATCTCTTATATCGGATCATCGACGAACAGCGCTCGGGCGAGATGAATGGCGCAACTGTGCTCACAGCGGACCGCGGGATTGGTGTACCAGAAGGCATGCCACCCGTAAAGGTTGGACCCGAGCAGATCTATCGTCCGCAGACGCCGGACGAAGCGCGAGAGGCAGTGCGTGAGATGGCGGAACGAGGACCGACCCTGATCAAAATTTGGGTTGACACCAACCTAGGCCAGTTGCCCACAGCCAATCCTGCCATCTATCGTGCGGCAATCGAGGAAGCGCACCGCCTGCACGTTCGGGTGGCAGCGCATGTCTTTTATCTCGCGGACGCCAAGAATCTTTTGACGGATGGTGTGGATATTCTGGCCCACAGCGTCCGCGATCAGCCGCTCGATGCCGGTACTCTCGCGCAGATGAAGAAACAAGGTGTCTATTACATTCCGACGCTACAACTGGAAGAATCGTTTTTCATCTACGCTACCCACCCTTCCTGGATGGACTCTCTATTCTTCCGTCAGGGGGTCAACCGCGAACTCTCGAAGCTCTTCAACTCCCCTGAATATAAAGCGAAGGTGGAAGCCGATAAGAACACGCCGATTCATCAGCAAGCTTTGCGCGCCGCCATGCTGAATGCGAAGCAAGCCCTGGATGCAGGAGTAAACGTCGCGTTCGGGACGGATTCCGGCGCGAACCCATTCCGCATTCAAGGATTCGCGGAGCATCGCGAGTTACAACTTTTAGTTGAGGCAGGCTTCACTCCGCTTGAGGCGATTCACAGCGCGACCGAGATGACTGCGCGGATGCTCGCAATTGCGAATCGCACCGGTACGCTTGCGAAATCAAAAGACGCGGACATCCTTGTTCTGGACGGCGATCCTTCGTCGGACATACGTAACGCACAAAAGCTGGATATGGCGTTCCACTTAGGCCGGCTGACGAACCGTTAGCTTCCTCTCACTGATGAAATTACCAGCACTGCATTTTGGCAGTACACTGTTAGAATTAGCCAAACTACAGTTCGCCTCCACGTTGATCCGAACGTTCACGTAACGACAAATATTCCTGTGAACTGGTGCTTACGGACCTCACACTCGCGAGGCCGATCAGGGGCACACAAAAAAGGGAGCACTACTCAACATGAACCTGCTTCACCGTACACTTGGAGTTTTTATTCTTTCTGTTTTCCCTGCGTACATTTTGGCTCAGGATGCGACAGGACGAATCGCCGGCGTGGTTACCGATCCTTCAGGAGGCTTGGTTCCATCCGCGTCTGTTACCGCCACAAACGTGGAAACGAATATCAAAAAAACAACAACCACCGATGCAAAGGGCTTTTACGAAGTACGACAATTGCCGGTCGGCAATTACAAAATCGCCGTAGAAGCTGCCGGTTTCAGCAAGGTTGAATCCGCTGTTTCGGCACTGGATATCAATCAAACGCTGCGCATCGATTTGTCGCTTCAGGTAGGCAATGTGTCGGAGGTTGTAAACGTCGAATCGGAAGCAAGCACAGTCGAGACTGAAAACTCCACTGTTGGCGGAACTGTCACGGGTAAGGCGATTTTTGAGTTGCCCTTAAATGGCCGCAACACTCTCGACCTGCTTCAAACTCAACCCGGTGTCACTGTTTCCAATCCGGATAGTGGCGCCGCCGGCAACTACAGCATTGCGGGCGGTCGCTCCGACTCCGTCACTTACTTATTGGACGGTGGTCTGAACAACGATCTATTAAGTAACGGCGTTGTCGTGAATCCAAATCCCGACGCAATTGCCGAATTTCGAGTGATTGAAAGCACCTATGGCGCGGAGTACGGCCGCAATGCCGGAGGCATCGTGAGCGTCGTCACAAAAAGCGGCTCCAACGAATTGCACGGCACCGCTTACGATTACGCTCGCAACGACTACTTCGACGCCAACGATTTTTTCAACAACCAGCAAGGCCTGCCGCGCTCCGTGCTCAAACGGCAACAGTACGGCGGGACCATCGGCGGCCCCATCATCATTCCCCACGTGATTAATGGGCGTAATAAGTTGTTTTTCTTTTTCTCGTATCAGGGACAAAAACAAAACCAGTTGCAACTTGAAGGTAAGGTGACAACATATACTCCGGCAGAAGCCAACGGTGATTTTTCCGGTGATCCGAACGTCACCAACTTCCTGGAAAGCAATCCTTACTACCAGTCCAATCCGGCGCTGGCAAGCCAGGGAATCATCGATCCTTCTAAAATAGATCCCGTCGCCCAGGCTTATTTCAAAAACGGCTTAATTCCAACGTCGGCAAGCGGATTCCTGTTCCCAACTGCTTCGGCGATCGATAACGCGAACGAATATTTGGGACGGTTCGATTTCACTGCCACGGACAAGGACACGATCTCGGGCACCTTTACATCGCATGACGAAAACGTTTCCAGTCCATTCGTCTCCGGCTTCACCAACGTCACCGGCTACACAACGACAACCTATAACCAGACTTACTCCGGTTCTTTGAACTATACGCACATCTTTACTCCGACAATCGTTAACGAGGCTCGCATGACCGCGGTCCGCAGTACGCCAAATGACCGCGTACCATCCACCGGGAATAGCGCCTTTGGTCCCTCGCAGCTCGGTATTAACATTACGCCCGATCAGGTCACCGGTCCGCCGACATTGTGGTTCTATGGGACCAACTTGTATACAGGATTCGATTACGGTGGTCCGACAAGCTTTGCCAACACGGTTTACGCGTACTACGACAACTTGTCCTGGAGCAAAGGAAATCACAACTTGAAATTCGGCTTTTACTTCTCTCCCTACCAGAACAATACCGACTACGACTATTTCGTTAACGGCAGCTACTTTTTTTTCGGTCCCGCTACGACCACCGGCTCGGGCACCGACCTCGCAGATTTTCTTTTTGGACTGCCGGATAACTATTTTCAAGCAGCAAAGGCCCTCAACAACATCCGATCGAAACAATACTCAGGTTATGCACAGGACGACTGGCATGTGACGAAGCGTCTCACCGTGAACCTGGGTATTCGCTACGAATATTCACAACCGAAATACGACACTCAGGGGCGTTCATCGTCCTTTATTCCGGGAGATCAGTCGACCCGTTTCGTCAATGCTCCCCTGGGCATCGTGTATCCCGGCGATGCAGGTGCGCCGCGGGGTGTGAATTTCCCGGATAAAAACGATTGGGCTCCAAGGCTCGGATTTGCTTGGGACGTGTTCGGCAATGCGAAAACCTCTATTCGAGGCGGATTCGGCATCTTTTACGACGTACTGAAAGGTGAAGATAACCTGCAGTTCAACGGATCGCCGCCTTTCTATGCAGAGCCTAGCGTTTATTTCAACTCATTGAACGGGACAGAAAACGGCCCAACCGGCTATTTGTCGAATCCTTTCGGAACCAACAATACAGGAACACCGAACGGCTTTCCCTCCACACCTCCTACTTCGGATGTAAGCTACGCTCCGTTCTTACCGCTCGGTAGCACAGGTGGTATTTACCTGGTGGATCCGCATCTGCGAACGCCCTACGTTTATCAGTACAGCCTGAATGTTCAACAGCAACTTTTTGCCGGCACTACTCTCGAAGTCGGCTATGTCGGTTATGACGCGCATAAACTTACCTCACTTGTGGATGTAAATCCTTTTCCGTTAGGATCAAACACGCGGCTCTACAATTCCGATTCGACTAATTCCGTCTTGTCCAACTTACTCGAATTTCAGGGCGTCACTCGCGGTACTTATGATTCGCTGCAGGTCGCTCTGAACAAACGATATGGCAGCACCAAAATCGGCAGCGTTTTCTTCACCTTCGCCTATACGTGGAGCCACGAGATCGACAACGCTTCCGGCTTCCGCCAACGAAACTCGCAAGTACCTTATTATGACCAGAACTACTTCCGCGGTTCGGGTGATACCGATGTGAGGCAAACGTTCTCCCTGTCCGGTGGCTGGGACCTCCCGTTTGACAAGATGTGGGCCAAAGGCCCTCGTCTGTTGACCAAAGGCTGGAGTATTTATCCGATCGTCACCTGGCGCACGGGGTTCCCCCTCGATATCACTGCCAATTTGCAGGCTACCAACACCGATCCCGGCCCTGCTGGAGATGGCGCGCCGAACTTAGTTCGGGCGGACCAGGTTGGAGCCATTACAACTTACAATGGCCGTCTGACTCAAACTCTTTTAAATAGCGCGGGGGATAGCAACACTGGGAATTTTTATTTCAACCCGGGAGCCTTCGATAACAAGCGCCTTATAGACCTAGATGGCAAATCGACGACGCCGGGGGCGCTGGTTGGTCAGTTCACCGAGGGCACCTTCCCAAGAAACGGTATGCGTGGACCAGGCTTTATCAACACCGATGTTTCTCTGGCCAAGCACTTATTCTTCTTCGGCGAGAAGCTCGATTCCGAGCTGCGTCTGGATGCGTTCAACGTTTTTAATCACGCGAATTTCGGAAACCCGGATACCAATGTTGACAGCTCCACCTTCGGGCAAGTGTCTACAACGATTGGCGCCAATGGCTCATCGGCCAACGGCCCACGCATCGTGCAGATTGCGTTGCACCTGAAGTTTTGAGGATCTCTGCGGGGCACGTAACTCTGGCGCTCTCCACAAGCTGACTACGGGAGATGCACGCGGTTAGGGCTTCGGTGTCAACTCTTGACAAAGCGGTAGATTAGACTTAGTCTAAATACTTCGTGAACGTTGAGGCGATTAAACAATCCCTGGAAGACAGTGGGTTGCGGTGCACGCCGCAGCGCTACGCCGTGATGGCCTTCTTGGTGAGACACCCCAGCCATCCTACGGCGGCCGAAATCTTCGAATCCGTGAATCGTGTGAACCCGCGCTGTTCCAGGGCAACAACTTATAACAATCTGCGGGATTTGGTGCACGCCGGTCTGGTTCGTGAAGTGGCCATCGAGGGCCGCGCCGCACGATTCGATGCGAAAGGCATGCGGCATCACCACTTCATCTGCGACCGCTGCGGCGTTGTGGAAGACATGGATTGGTATGAAGTGGCGCCGCCTGCTCCAGACTCCCGGGGCAAGCGGATTCTTCGCGATTGCGAACTCATTTTCCGGGGGCTCTGCGAGAAATGCGCTCCGCGGCGCTCCTTCCGTTCAACTTCATAGATATGTCAACAAGAGGCTATAGCGCTCGCCACAAAGCGCGTCCGCTAGTGATTGCGAATCAAAGATCGAGGACGAAATAAACATGGATAATATACCCACCCCCACAGTAGAGACCCCGGGCACAGCTCATCACGAGCACAGCTCGAACACAGAAAGCAAGTGTCCTTTTTCGAATGGCGCTCCGAAATACAAGGTTCCTCAAGGACGGACGAATGCGGAGTGGTGGCCGAATCAGTTGAACCTGAAGATTCTGCACCAGCACTCCTCTCTTTCCAATCCAATGGAGAAGGAATTTAACTACGCCGAAGAATTCAAGAGCTTGGATCTGGATGCCGTGATCAAGGATCTCCATGCCTTGATGACGACGTCGCAGCCATGGTGGCCGGCAGACTACGGCCACTATGGACCGTTTTTCATTCGGATGGCCTGGCACAGCGCGGGTACCTACCGCATCGGCGACGGCCGCGGCGGGGCGGCGTCAGGCACGCAACGTTTTGCCCCACTCAATAGCTGGCCGGACAATGCAAACCTAGATAAAGCGCGCCGGCTGCTGTGGCCAATCAAGCAGAAGTATGGCCGGAAACTCTCCTGGGCCGATCTCATGATTCTCGCCGGTAACGTTGCCTTGGAGTCAATGGGATTGAAGACTTTCGGTTTTGGCGGCGGCCGCGAGGACGTCTGGGAGCCGGAAGAGGACATTTTCTGGGGACCCGAGTCCGTGTGGCTGGGAGACGAACGCTACAAAGGCGATCGTCAGCTCGATAATCCTCTCGGCGCCGTCCAGATGGGCCTGATTTACGTGAATCCGGAAGGGCCCAATGGGAACCCGGATCCCGTGGTCGCAGCGCGCGATATCCGAGAGACGTTTGGGCGCATGGCAATGAATGACGAGGAGACCGTGGCGCTCATTGCCGGTGGCCACACATTCGGTAAAGCCCATGGCGCCGCCGATCCGAGCCAGTATGTTGGACCGGAACCCGAAGGCGCCACTATCGAAGAGCAGGGCCTCGGGTGGAAAAACTCCAGTGGCAACGGGTACGGCCCGCATACCATCACCAGCGGGTTGGAGGGCGCATGGACCACTGATCCTGTAAAGTGGGACAGCAACTTCCTCCAGAACCTGTTCGGCTATGAGTGGGAACTCGTGAAGAGCCCGGCCGGTGCGAACCAGTGGGCTCCCAAGAATGGAGCCGCGACGGGCATGGTTCCTGACGCCCACGATCCATCGAGGCGACACGCCCCAATGATGTTCACGACGGACATCGCTTTGAAGGTGGACCCGAATTATGGGCCGATTGCAAGGCGCTACCTCGACAATCCGACGGAATTTGCAGATGCGTTTGCCAAAGCTTGGTACAAGCTGACGCACCGCGACCTGGGGCCGATTTCGCGGTATCTGGGTCCGCTCGTTCCCGCGAAACCCCTGCTCTGGCAAGACCCTCTTCCCGAAGTGGATCACGAACTCATCGGGGACCAGGACGTTGCTACTCTCAAGGCGAAGATTTTGGCATCCGGACTATCGATTTCCGAACTGGTCTCGACTGCCTGGGCGTCGGCATCGACATTCCGCGGCTCAGACAAGCGCGGTGGGGCCAACGGATCGCGGCTTCGGCTCGCGCCGCAAAAGGATTGGGAAGTGAATCAGCCGGCCGTTTTGGAGAAGGTCCTGCAGAGGCTGGAGGGCATTCAAAAGGATTTCAATAGCTCGCAGTCCAGCGGGAAGAAGGTCTCTCTTGCCGACCTGATCGTTCTGGGCGGCTGCGCAGCCGTCGAAGAGGCCGCGAAACTGGCCGGGCACGACGTGAAAGTTCCATTTGCGCCAGGACGCACGGATGCAGCACAGGAGCAAACCGATGTATACTCATTCGCCGTACTCGAGCCGAAGGCTGACGGGTTCCGAAACTATCACCGGAACGGACAGCAAAGACCGTTAGAGGAGTTGCTGGTGGATCGGGCTCAGTTGCTGACTCTGACTGCACCGGAGATGACGGCTCTCATCGGCGGCCTACGCGTCCTGAATACCAACGTCGGGCAGTCCAAGCACGGCATCTTCACCAAACGGCCTGAGACGTTGACGAATGATTTCTTCGTGAACCTGCTCGACATGAATACGAAGTGGCAGGCCTCGCCTACGGAAGACTGTGTGTTTGAAGGACGCGATCTTGCGACCGGCGAAATCAAGTGGACCGGCACCCGGTTCGACCTTATCTTCGGTTCTAACTCCCAGCTCCGGGGTATCGCGGAAGTGTATGCTTGTGCCGACTCACGAGCGGCGTTTGTGGAGGGCTTCGTGGCTGCCTGGAATAAGGTGATGAACCTTGATCGCTACGACCTTACCTAAACTCGCTGGCAGGATCGCGGACCCTCTGATTGTGCCAGGCTTAACCGCCCAGGGACATTCGGCGGGTCCGCCGCCGCTTCTTCGGTAGCGCCGAAGTAAACACCGTGAAAATCCGGGATAATGTCCGGTCCGCCGCTCCCGTTGGCCCCGCTGACCCAAATATCATCCCGATTTGCGAAACGTCCTATCCTTTTGGTGTAACGGTTTTAGAGATGCCTGGGCTTCGACCCGGCGTCGGATCGAGTCTCCGCGCCTTCTTCCCCAGGGATCACCACTTCTTCTTGCCGGGTATCTCCGTGGGGACCGTCTTTCTCACATCGAATGCTCATTGTTTATCCCTTTCCTTAGTGATCTTGTGAACCGCGATAGAACAACACGACATCGCGCTGTTGACGCTCCACAATATAAGCAAGTCTGGAACCATTTCGATTCCACTCAAAGTAAGTGATGGGGTCTTCGGTTGGAGGCGACAGTTGAATTGGTTGTCCGCCGCCGCGTTGTTGTCCGCGGATAGCCTGCCGCCAGATTCCGAGCGAAGTTGGCCCCGGCTTCACGTAATCCAGAGCGTTGCCGTCGGGACTCCATCGCACCGGTATCGCCGAATTCGCGGGCAGATCCGGAAAACGATCCAGTACCGCCCCGTCCGCTATGTTCAGAATGGCCACCGTCCATCGCTGGCGCGGTTCTCGAATCTGGCAGACTATTTTCTGTCCATCGGGCGAGACGTATGGCATCCTTCCCTGAATCGTGGAAAGTCGAACCGGGATCCCACCCGCCACCGGCACTTTCCAGATCGAGGCCACATTCGACGACCACGACGTGTACACGATCCAATTCCCGTCGGGCGACGGATCCGGCTGGTAATCATAACTTGTGCCGCTCGTAAGCTGTCGCTTCGCCCCGGTCTTCAGGTCCAACGTCCACAGATTGAAATCATCCCCTCCGTGCGCACAGTTCGACGAATAGACCACCAAACCGCGGTCTGCTAAGACCTCCGGATATGCTTCGACACAATCGGCCGGTGCGCCGAGGGGCTCAACCGAGCCGCCGCTTTGCAAGCGTGCCAGGTTCACGCTTCCTGTACGCGACGAAGGAAAAATCATCGCTGAATCGGCGGTCCACGTGACTTGCCGGATATATTCCGAATCCCGGCTCACCCGTTTCGGAGCTTTCGCGCCGCCGCCATTGCCGCTCCATCCTGAATCCACCGTAAATATGGACGAACGCTGGTCCACGCGCACAGATGCAAGTGTCTGGCTGTCGGCCGTTGCGCTTAGGCTATCGAATCCAACGACGTCTGTCGGCGTCTCGTGAAACGCGCCCGTCCCCACATGAAACTGGACCAGCGTTCGTCCATATTTACGGTGGATTCAGGATGGAGCGGCAATGGCGGCGGCGCGAAAAAACCAAGAGAGACCCGCCATCCAACGCTACGGGCAGAAAGAGGCTGCGGATGTCATTGGGCGCGAACGTACTCACCGTTCCCCCGTCCGCATTGAAAAGCGCTATCGCCGCGCGGGTTGGCGCGTTGAGGAGCTGCGGATATTCCACGGCGGCAATCAGGTTGTGCCGGGACATCCACGCCAGTTGGGGCGTAATCTGCGTACCCGCCAGACTGACAATACGCTTCGGATTTGCGGTGTTGGTCTCTGAGGCAATCCAGATCTCATTCGTGCTCCGATCCGACTCCCGTGCCACCCGCAGGAAAGCAAATTCGCTGCCTTTGGGGGAGAATACGACCGGGCCATCCACCCGCTCCAGAACCATCTTCCCCGGCTCGCTCAGGTTGTCCACGCGCCGCGCAAACAGGCGCCCTGTCTCGCTATCATCGCCAACGACATAAAACAAAGTTTTGCTATCGGGCGAAAACGTCAGTCCGATATAATTCGCGACGCTGTCTGTTAATAGACGATCGCTTCCTCGTTCTAAATCAACCAGATGGAGACCCTGCCGGCCGGAAAAACCGGTTGTATACGCAAGCCTTTTGCCATTGGGCGCAATGCTTGTCTGTGCCACATTGCCGCTGAATGTGACAGGACGGCTTCTCCGAAACTCGAACCAATCCGGCCCCAGAACACGGTCCCTGCCGTTGAAGCCCCACCACCACAGCGCCAACATGCCAACCAGGCTGGCCAACACCGCGCCCGCGATGAACCGCGGCTTTCGCGATGGGGCCCGCATAATCACCATTGGTCGGTTATCCGTTGAAAAGCCCGCTTGCCGCTGTATCTGCTGCAGGTCCGAAAGCATCTCCCGGGCCGATTGATAACGTTTGGCGCGATCCTTCACCAGTGCGCGTTCCAATACGTTGGGAAGACCCGGCGGCAGGCCCTCGCTTTCCGGAATGGGCAGCGGTGGGCTGTCCAGGATGTTCACAATGACGTGACTTTCGGTTTGCCCTTTAAACGGCTGATTGCCTGTCACCAAC
>Ga0207085_1091_pt1 | contig 11321 bp, 10 predicted proteins | sample Alteio_BWMinHeat_53_FD_153542 | JGI IMG/M metagenome (GOLD analysis project Ga0207085, IMG submission 153542) | Enriched cells from forest soil in Barre Woods Harvard Forest LTER site, Petersham, Massachusetts, United States -... | ecosystem: Environmental > Terrestrial > Soil > Temperate forest >...
TTGGAAATAGGGGAGCCATGCACACGTCCAGAACTTTTCCTTCACTCGAAATCTCCTTAGTATCTATAGAAAGGTCCTCAAGGGGCACATTGCCATTACATAAAGTGGGGTTGTTCTCGCAGAAAGCCTGTGTGCATTTCTCTCGTGGTTTTTCACAATGGGCGCAGTTCATCAGAAAATAAGAGAGACTCGCGCAATTGCCCATGCCACAGTACTTATTGCATTGAAGAGCGTTGGTATTCTGCGTTATGGCAAATACGACTAAAAAGATTAGGGCTTTGATCATCACGGTTCTCCTTAGGGAAAGTATAGAACCATGGTCGTTTAGAAAACGTTAATAGACCCCTTGCCTAACTTCAGGCTTTATGTAATTGACAACATCGCCCCGCTTGACCTCTGTAATAAACTCGACCAATTCATTTTGAGTTGTAAAATTCTTGATCTTCGCATCCATTTTCTGAACATTTTCGATGCCTTGTAAATGATCGAATTCATGTTGAAAAACGCGGGCAGCAAACCCTCTCAAAATAGACGTTACGGGTTGACCTTGAAGATTGGTATAGGTTGCCAAAATGGTCTGATGTCGGGGCACTTCTGCTAAGGCGAGCGGAACGGAAAAGCACCCCTCCCAGCCTAAGCTCATTTCATCATCAAGAGGTTCGAAAGAGGGATTGATACCCAACTCAGAACTGAGCTCTATGAGGGGAAAAAATACCCCTTAACCGTTTCCAAATTGGGATGTCTGGGAGAAAATCCTTCTGTTTCTCTTTTCTAGCCACCAACCCCCCAAAGTCACGAATAAAACCACCAGCCTTTGCATACCTTGATTTTTTTCATTTTTTTCTTGAAATTTTCCAGAAAAGTACCTAAATAAAGAGTATGGTGAAAAGTCGTCATTCATTTAATCCTTGTTTTTTATATAAGCGGTAACGCTTATTGCGCTAGAATTATGTCCTGTCAACAAGACGGGCTACCTTTAAATTTACTTTATAAAACAATTAATTATGGATGATAGAAATGAATATAATCACTTATGAAGATTTTAATCGTGTTGAGTTACGCTCTGGGACAGTTGTAAAAGCTGAACCATTCCCGCGAGCCCAAAAGCCAGCTTACAAAGTGTGGGTTGATTTTGGACCTGAAATCGGAACAAAACAAACGTCTGCCCAAATCACAAAACACTATACACCGGAAGGCCTCATTGGCCGTCTCGTTGTGGGGTGTGTCAACCTTGCGCCCCGGAATATTGCGGGATTTATGTCTGAATTCCTCCTTGTGGGATTTGCAGATGCAAACGGCGCTATCTGCCTTATAACAGCAGATCCAGCCGTGCCTAAAGGGCAGAAGCTGAACTAAGTTTGTCTCTCTTATTGCCTTCGCTTCTGAGAAGGAGAGGGAAATAGAAATCTAACTTATTACTCAGGAAGACTACTAGTTTACGCTTGAAAGAAAAAATAGCGTCATCCTTGTATGTTCCAGAAGTGATATGGATAGGTAACTCATTCTCTAGTAGATTGGGTTAACAACAGTCCCCCCTGCAGGGGGGACTGTTGTATGGATCGCGGCCTCGTGTCATCCTTGATTTTATCGAGCCCCAGCTTGAGGCGTGATTCATTTTCCAAAGACTTGAACAGTTGATAGTGGATAAGCCACGCATACAAGGAGAAGATATCATGGAATATACGGCTGTTGGAATCGATATTTCTAAAGGTACATTGGATGTTTATTGCTCTCATACAAAGCGTTTTTGGAGTGTTTCTAACACACTCGAATGTATTGGACAATTAGTGCAAGAACTCTCTCAAACCCGTCCTGATTTTATTGTATTTGAACCCAGTGGAGGATATGAACGTTTATTAATGGCTGCGCTGGCTTGTGAGGGGCTTGGTTTTTCAAGAGTCAATGCCAGACAAATACGAGATTATGCAAAAGCTTGCGGACGCCTTGCAAAAACTGATAAATTGGACGCACAAATCCTAGCACAGTATGGGGTAAAGATGCATCCTAGACTAACCATTCTTTCAACGCCTGTTCAGCAAGCTTTACAAACCTATGGCTTGCGTCGCCGACAGCTGGTAGAAATGCTAAAAGCCGAGAAACAGCACTTACCTCAATATAGTAAAAATGAAATTACCGATGAACTCAAGAAACATATGGACGTTTTGGAGGCATCTATCGATCGGCTTGAGAAGACGATGAAAGCATTGATTCAGGAGGACCCATTGCTTGTTGAAAGCTTTAAGATTCTCACATCTGTGTCAGGTGTAGGTTCGATCACGGCTCTGACTCTTATGTCTGACTTACCTGAATTGGGACATCTGAATGCCAAACAAATTGCGGCTTTGGTGGGTGTTGCTCCCCAAAATTACGACAGTGGCAATATGCGTGGACAACGTCATATCCAAGGGGGGCGTCAAACTGTGAGAAATGCGCTTTACATGGCAGCTTTATCTGCCATTCGTAGTGAACCAACCTTGAAAGAATTCTATAAGAGACTGAAAGAACAAGGTAAGCCCAGTAAGGTTGCTATTGTGGCTGTAATGCGTAAGCTAATCATCTGGCTTAATGCTAAACTGGCAGATTTTTATGCACCAAATAAAAATCTTTCAGTTTCTTGATAAACACAGTTGCTGGGGCTTAGGAAACCTTGGGCTGAGCGAAGCGCAGCCTTTAGGTTTCCTTAGAACCCGGGATCCATGCATTCATATGACGTTTCAGAGATTATGTTATTGAAAATATGTAAAAATACATGGATCCCGGGTTCTAAGATTTTGTAACGCTTTTTCTTCGAAAAAGACGAACTAAATCTAAGCCCCAGGATGACAACTCGTGGGTGATTGATATAAACCATTTCATTGCCGGAGTATTATCCTTTTACCAGTTGTGGTCTTTATCGATTCGTTGTTCCCACTTTTCTTCCTTCTCGGGAAGAGAGCGAATTTTCAACATCATTTCTCGGCTGAGCTCTTCTGCAAGGCTGATGAGTGTCCGTTCACTTGCCGCTGCTTGCGCACTTCTGGTGCTAAATTCTTCAGTGTAATTTAAAATATAACTACTATAAGCCGTAACGACGCCTTTCGCGATCAATTTAGCTCCATCATAAATACTGTAGGTTGCTGTTGCTTGCACTTGACTTCGTGATATGGTTGCATCCGTTCCATAGGCAATGGGGACATAGCCCTCGCTCACCGCAATTGTTACGACATAAGCTTTATCATTAATCTTGGGCGTCAAAGCGAGTTGCTTTTCCAATTCTCGACGAAACTTGTAAGTGGAATATCCGGTTCCATTGACTTTTAACTTAAATGTTTGGGGGGTTTCATGTTGCCCTGTCATGAGAGGTTGGAACCCACATCCGACAAGAATAAAACTAAAAAAAGATAATATGATCCATTGCTTTAATACCATTTAGGTCTCTTTCTCATTGCTACACAACAATATTTACAATCCGATTCGGAATCGTGATCATCCGGCGAATGGGGCGTCCCGCCATATCTCGAACAACTGCAGGAATGGCAAGAGCCTCTTCCTCTACAAGAGATGTATCCGCATCAACCGCAGCCTGGAATGATCCACGCATTTTACCGTTGACTTGCACGGCAATAGTCACTTCTTCAACTGAGGACAGCTCTGGATCTGCAATTGGCCATGACACATCAACCAGTCTCTGGGCATGCCCAAGTCTGACCCAGAGCTCACTAGCTAAATGAGGAACAATGGGACTCAAGCCTTGCACAAGAATTTCTACACCCTCAATCAACGCCATACGACTAACAGTAACCCCGTCAACCGCTTTCTCAAGCGCGTTCGTCAGCTCACGCAGAAAGGCAATGGCCTTGTTAAAAGCATTTTTCTCATAAGCTCTTTGAATTTTAACGAGAGATTGATGGATCATTTTACGCATACCGAGCGTTGGTATCTCTTCCCCTGCCCGATCCGCCAGGTCAATGGTTTGAAGACTCAAGCGCCAAACGCGATTGATATACCGCCAGGCTCCTTCCACACCCTCATCACTCCAGTCAAAGTCACGCTCTGGCGGTGTGTCTGACAAAACAAAGAGACGGGCGGCATCCGTGCCGTACGTGTCAATAATCGATTGAGGATCAACCACGTTTTTCTTCGATTTACTCATTTTTTCAGAGCGTCCCACCATCACGGGTGCCCCGTCTTTTACAGTCACATATTTGCCGTCTCTGTTCTTCTCAACCTCGTGAGGATTGAGCCAGTGACCGTCTTTTCCTTGAAAAGTCTGATGACAAACCATGCCTTGGGTTAAGAGATTTTGGAACGGTTCATCGATCGTCACATACCCACAATCTCGCAATGCTTTGGTGAAGAAACGCGCATAAAGCAAATGCAGCACCGCGTGTTCAACGCCCCCAATATACCAGTCTATCGGCATCCATTTCTGACTTGCAGCCTTATCAACGGGTGTCTTTGAGAAGGGATTGCAATACCGCAAAAAATACCAGGAAGATTCAACGAAAGTGTCAAAAGTATCCGTTTCGCGAACAGCGGCTTTCCCACATTGTGGACAATTCACATGTTTCCATGTGGGATGATTCGCTAACGGATTTCCCCCTTGTCCGAACACAACATCTTTTGGCAACGTAACGGGCAAGTCTTTATCGGGCACAGGGACGGGGCCACATCCGTCACAATAAATCACAGGGATCGGACACCCCCAATACCGCTGTCGAGAAATGCACCAATCTCGTAATCGGTAGGTAATTCGACGCTCCCCCATCTTGCCACGCTCAATTTCTTCAATGGCTTTGGATCGTGCTTCTTCAACGGATAATCCATCTAAAAAGTCTGACTTTGTTAACGTTCCAGGACCTGTGTAAGCGGCGGCTAGCGGAAGTGAAAGATCTCCCGCTTCAGGTTGGACAACAATTTTGATGGGCAAGTGATACTTCGTGGCAAATTCAAAATCCCGCTCATCATGGGCGGGACACCCAAAAACCGCGCCTGTTCCATAATCCATCATGACAAAGTTCGCAACATAAACAGGTAAGGTATGGCCCGAAATGAAGGGGTGATGAACCCAAAGACCAGTATCAAACCCTTTCTTCTCCTCTGTGCTTAAGGCTTCTTCTGTGATGGGTGTCCGTTGACACATCGCTACAAATTCAGCCAACTCAGCGTTTGTTTTTAAAAGAGGTTCGATCAGCGGATGAACGGGGGAAACCGCACAAAAAGCTGCCCCAAATAAAGTTTCTGGGCGGGTTGTAAAAACCTCTATCACTTCTTGATTGCGATTCCCTAAAGAAAACCGAACGAGAGCACCTTCAGATCGCCCAATCCAATTTTCTTGCATACGCAAAACTTTATCCGGCCATCCGCCTTCAATCTTTGCCAGATCGTCCAATAATTCTTGAGCATAGCGGGTAATTTGTAAGGACCATTGGGTTAATTTGCGCTTTTCAACGATTGCATTCGAGCGCCAACCGCGACCATTTATGACTTGTTCGTTCGCAAGTACAGACCCCTCAATGGGATCCCAATTCACCCAAATCTCTTTGCGATACGCTAGGTCTTTGCGCCAAAAATCTAGAAATATTTTTTGTTCATGAACATAATAATCAGACTGACAAGTGGTCACTTCCCGGGACCAATCAAAGGAAAAACCCAACGTTTGAAACTGCTCCTTCATAACTTTGATGTTCTCAATCGTCCAGTCCGCCGGATCAACTTGATGCTCTGCTGCTGCATTTTCAGCAGGCAATCCAAAAGCATCCCACCCCATGGGATGAAGAATGGCATAGCCTTGTGCACGCTTATATCGAGCAATCGCATCCCCAATGGCGTAGTTGCGCACATGCCCCATGTGAAGATGCCCTGAAGGATAAGGGAACATTTCTAAAATATAGGATTTAGGCTTTGTGGTATCATCCTGAACTTCAAAAGCTTTTGTTTCAGTCCAGGCCTTTTGCCATTTATGCTCAAACTCTTTAAAAGGATAGGCCGTCATGGTCGTAATCTCAAAGTTTTACTTATTGGCTTCCAAGTGCTTTACCCGTAATTGACGCGCTTTGGACAAAATAATATTTTCCATTTCCGTAGCCGCCGCCGCATCAGCGGGAGCACTAATCCATGCACCACCCTTATTGGTCTGCTTATAAATGGTAACCTTTATAGCGTCTGTCCGCAATTGTGGATTTGTAACATAAATGGTGACTTTAATCCGCTCATTAGGCGCACTTGGAGAGGTATACCAATCTGTCACAATGACACCACCAACCGCATCTGCAGAAGCCAGCGGCATAAAGGCTATAGTATCCAGAGAAGCCCGCCAGATGAAGGGATTCACCGTAGCTGATGACATCATATCAGGAGAACCCGGCTTTTTCGGTCCACCAAAAATCAAGAAGTCATCACCGAACAGATTGCCGAAATCTCTTTTTCGAGCTTCATTACGTCCCATGGGCACAGTTTGCGCCTCTTTGGGAGACTGATCACCACTACACCCAGCCAGAATGAGGAGGCTTGATGTTATTGCAAAAATGAATTTTTTTTCTAAATGTATCAACACGATTGTAAAACTCCATTATTATTAGGTAATTTTAAGGATGTTTTCCAGAATTGGCTTAAACCAATTATTTACCCTTTATGCCATGAGGTTAGGGAATATGACAAGCTGAAATACTATTAAAGAGAAATTTTAACACATCTCTTTTGTGTTATTATAGTGCGCTCTATATATTCAGACCTTCTCGTATTCCTTTTATTTTAACGCAAATTTTCTCTAGATTTCCTTTAAATTGTTCTATTAGACATTCTAATTTTTTTACTGTTATGATTAATGTACAAGTTTCAATAGATATCTAAATGAGGTAAGGAAATGGCGAAAGGAGGTGCGCGACCCGGAGCAGGACGAAAAGTCAATTCTGGTATTTATGGCGAAAAAACTGTGGCTAAACGCATTCCCGTTTCCCTAATGCCGGACATTGATCAACTCATTAAGTCTTGGAAAGAAAGAGAAGCAAAGCCCTACCCCAAACTTCACCTCCCTCTTTTTGCCAGTCGCGTCTCTGCTGGATTCCCTTCTCCGGCTGATGATTTCCTGGAAAACGCGTTGGATTTAAATCAACATCTGATCCAGCACCCTGCCGCTACCTTTTTTGTAAGGACATCTGGTGATTCCATGATCGAAGCCGGGATTCACAATAATGATATCTTGGTTGTTGATCGCTCGCTGGAAGCCAAAAATGGCTCAATTGTCATTGCCGTTGTAAATGGTGAACTAACCGTGAAGCGCCTTCATATTCAGGGAAAGACGATGACCCTAAAGCCTGAAAATCCACATTACCCAGACCTTACAATCACAGAAGAGATGGCCTTCCAGATCTGGGGGGTTGTGACGTCCGTCATTCACGAATTTAAAGGTGGTTCATGATTGGCTTATTAGATGTAAACAATTTTTTCGCCTCTTGCGAGCGGGTCTTTCGTCCCGACCTTTTGTTGCGCCCCATTGCCGTTCTGTCCAACAATGATGGGTGCATTATTGCCCGTTCCAACGAAGTCAAAGCCCTAGGGATCCCCATGGGCGCCCCTTATTATCAAGTAAAAAAGATTCTCGATGCCCATCATGTCGCCGTATTTTCTTCCAATTTTTGCCTTTATGGAGATATGTCTTGCCGAATGATGAATCTGCTTCACTCTCTTGTTCCCAAAATGGAGGTCTATTCCATTGATGAGGCTTTTATTGACTTTTCAGGAGTACGCGATGTGGAAGCTCTTTCTCATCACATCCGAAACCAGATATGGCAAATTCTTGGCATTCCCACATCCCTTGGCGTTGGGGAAACAAAAACCTTGGCCAAAGTTGCGAATCATTTGGCAAAGAAGGAGAAAACCTATCAATCCATTTGCATTTTGGATCAAGAACTTTGCGTTAACAATGCCTTAAAGACCTTTAAAGTGGGTGATATTTGGGGCATCGGACGACGCCTGTCGTCACGTCTTCAAGATTTTGATATTTATACAGGATTACAACTGAAAACGGTTGATCCTCGGTGGATGCGACGCCATTTTACGGTTGTAGGGGAACGCCTCATTCATGAACTCAACGGATTATCTTGCCTTGAGATCGAAGATATTCAAGACCCTAAGAAGTCAATTCAAGTCTCTCGCAGCTTTGCGAAACCCATCACGACTTTTGAAGAATTAAGGGCTTGTGTTGCCACCTATGCAACGCGACTTGCCCAAAAACTTCGAATCAATGGGCTAAAGACGCGAAGTGTTTTGGTTGAGATTCGCACGAATCATTTTCGCCCTCAACAGCCTCAATATCGAAACAACACAATCCTCATTTTGCCGTGCCCTGTTGAAGACGACTTGAATCTCATCAAGGCCACCACGAAAGGTCTAGAACGTATTTTTAAGGCGGGATTTTCTTACCATAAAGCAGGGGTAATGGCCTTTGATCTCTTGCCGAAAGACCATCAAATTCAGCTCGATCTGTTCACGACCCTTCCGATGGAAGATCCAAAATCCACAAAACTCACCCAAACCCTGGATCTGGTTAATCAGCGATTTGGGCGCGGGACGATTCTATCCGCTGCCTGTGGACGGCGATTGAGCTGGAAAGATCAAAAGAGAAACGTTTCCCCCGCTTATACAACCTGTTGGCAAGACCTCCCCATGGCTTTAGCGCGGTAGGGGGAGGCGAAGCAATCTAATAATGTATAGTCTTTTGATTTTAATTTTTTACATCGTCACTCGCCTAGCTTCAGTAGGCGTCGCTCCTTGTTCCTTGTAAAAAACTAAACTTAAAAGACTATATAAGACCCAATTAAGCAAACATACCGTGTGAAAGTTCTATTAATCTTGCCGCCAATGGATAGATTTCCTTCTGTTAAGTAATTTTCAGAAATCATTGCAACTAGGAGAGGGAAAATTGAGGGGTCATTATTATTCTCGATCATGGAAAGGCTAACGGTTCTAGACCATAGTTCACGGACCTGCTCACAGATAACATCCTTAGCTCGAAGGTTTCTTGGAAGTTGGAGGCGAATATGGTTAAAATAGTCATGAACATACATTCTAAATTGTCCCACGGTAATATTATCTTCTTCGTACTGAGCCAGCACGTCGGTAGGGCCTCCATGCAACATTGCGGTGATACGATCAATAATTTGTTCCCAAGACAGGGTGCCATCATCAATATTTACATGGCGTGCAACTTTTAATAAATTCGTAATTTGTGATTGAGATCCAAAGACAAACTCATCCAAAGCATGAACATTCATATTAAGAGGGATTGTTTGAACAAATTCACTAATGACTTTAAATTTTCTGCTTAGCTCCGCTTGATCGTTCTTTTGCACCAACAGCTTTTTCAATTCACAATTCTCTTCTACCAAATCAGTAATTATTGCCAACAACTGCTTTTTTAAATTAGCGAATACCTTGTGCACAAAATCAACTTCCGTACCTTGAAAACCCTGATATCCAGAACTTAAGCACCCTTCAGAAAGATTTCTTGAAGGAAAAACAGGCGTCTGCCACAAAAAATAATGATCCCGCCATAGTTGATCTTTCAACTGCTTATTTTCCTCAACCAGGCCTTGAATTATGGGCATTATTTTTGCAGTTAAATCTCCCAATAACTCCGGGCGATGTTCTGATCGTCCAGAATTTGCTTTATGCGAAGAATTGGGACTGCCTGTTAATTCATCCGCAGCATTTATAATGCCCATGAGGGACGAAAAGATAATGAGAGTCATGACTATAATGTTCACAAGTAAGCACCTTTGCAAGTTTCGTAAATCTAATATTATAAGTTGTTATTTTTGCAATATTAATTTATATCACTTTTATTTATATTTTAATGGAATTACTACCATTGATACCAAACATAACAAATCTGATAATTTAAGTAAAGATATACTTCACCCATAAGAAATTGCGCGCCCTTATTTAAAAAGCCTAATATGCTCAAATAGTAATTTCGAGCCACTCTTAAAAGGATATAACATACCCAAATAATATTGGTCATCATCGTCGATTATTGCGGCCCAGGTAATTATTTTAGGGCATAGTTCAAGGATTTGATTACTAAAATCTTCCTGACCTTCCGACTTACAAAAAGGTTGCAATGAAATTTCATTAAAATAGGCTTGAACTTTATTTTTAAATGTCCCCACAGTCATATGTTGATCATTGCCGTACACAAAAAGTGTATTGTTATTAAAATTTATGAGCATTTTATCAAGGAATTTATGAATTTTTTTCCAACTCGTCTCGGTGGAACCTATCCCAAATTCAATCTGTTTTTGCTCTCCTTCTAGGATAATTTTTGTTTTAAGCTCTTGCCAACTATTAAAAAATTCTAACATGCCCAAATAATCTTGGTCATCATCGTCGAGCATTACGTCCAAAGTATATATTTTAGGGCAAAGTTCAAGGATTTTATTACTAAGATCTTCCTGTTCTTTCGACTTACAAAAAGGTTGCAATGAAATTCCATTAAAATAGACCTGAACTTTATTTTTAAATGTCCCCACAGTCATATGTTGATCATTGCCATGCACAAAAAGTGTGTCATTATTAAAATTTATGAGCATTTCATCAACGTAAGTATGCACGGTATCAACGACAGTACGAACTTCTTCCCAACTTACCTTCATGGAATCAATCGCAAGTTCAATCTTTTTTTGCACTCCTTCTCGTATGATTTTTGATTGAGATAGTTTGAGAAAGTCATTATTCACTTTGAGAAAATCATTAGTCAAAAGTACTGATGAAATCTCATCAATCAAAGACCATAAAATATCGGCCAAAGACCGTAAAATATCGACTTCTAGATCCACTTCGAATTCTAGATTCGAAGGGTGAGCCTCCTTCTTTCTACAAAACTCTGCTTGCCGTGAAGAAAATTGATCCTTCAACTCTGGTAATTGTTGATCATACTGAAACATCTTATTTTTTAATGCATGATTTTCTTCTGCCAAATCAGTAATTATTGCCAACAGCTGCTCTTTTAAATTAGCGAATACCTTGTGCACAAAATAAACTTCCGTTCCTTGAAAACCCTCATATCCAGAACTTGAGCATCCTTCAGAAAGATTTCTTGAAGGAAAAACAGGCGTCTGCCACAAAAAATAATGATCCCGCCATAGTTGATCTTTCAACTGCTTATTTTCCTCAACCAGGCCTTGAATTATGGGCATTATTTTTGCAGTTAAATCTCCCAATAACTCCGGGCGATGTTCTGATCGTCCAGAATTTGCTTTATGCGAAGAATTGGGACTGCCTGTTAATTCATCCGCAGCATTTATAATGCCCATGAGGGACGAAAAGATAATGAGAGTCAT
>Ga0207085_1122_pt1 | contig 11229 bp, 6 predicted proteins | sample Alteio_BWMinHeat_53_FD_153542 | JGI IMG/M metagenome (GOLD analysis project Ga0207085, IMG submission 153542) | Enriched cells from forest soil in Barre Woods Harvard Forest LTER site, Petersham, Massachusetts, United States -... | ecosystem: Environmental > Terrestrial > Soil > Temperate forest >...
AGCTATTAGAAAACCTAACATCGAAATTAATGGGAATAATCAGACCTCTGGCTGAAGAAAATGAGACTTTAAGAAAGCAGTTTGAGCAAACATCTGGTACTCCATACCAAGCGCAGGGCCTAACTTTACTGCCCGTAGGCTATGAAGAATCACCCCACAAGGAATCTCTGGGAACGGAAGTCGACTTTGTGCACGCGGTATTCGCAGATTTAAGTAGGAATATTTTAGCAATAATTTCGAATTTGGAGAATGAAAATACCGAATTCAAAAGATTATTGACATTACAAAAAATAAAAATACTCACCAAAGAGGATATAAAGAAAATTGGAGACGATGCTTACCTTATGGATGTCGAGCATAAGGAAGGAATATTTTCATGTGTCTATGAAAAAGTTACTTCTGAAAATATAGACTTCTGGCAATGGTACCAAAGATCTCAACGTAGATGGGCCAGTGCTTCGATGCAGAACAATAGCGAGCTCGAATTCTATAGCGGTCTCTTGGGTGCTTTTACAGGACTAGGAGCGGTATTGTCGAGCGTGGGTAGTGCAGATGTTTGGATTTCGTACATTTGTACAAAAAGTATTACAACTTCTAAAAAAATTATTCCATCAGAAAACCTTTCTACAACTCTTATAAAGAGCCCTGAAGGATACGCTGGGATAGATAACATTGAAATGGTTGTTGGCACCGTAACATCGGCTGATGTACCATTTTATACGCATATGGGTATTGCTCAATCTTTATATAGAAGGTTTCACAATATACTACCTCAACGTAAGGCTATATCACCCATACTTCATGGTTCTTGTGCATTTATGCAAGACTATATAAATCCAACCCCTTATAAGCCCTACATGCTTACACAGATGTTGAGGGTTATGAGAAAAATTACTCTAAGCAATTTTCCTAAAAATTCATATGTTGGAGATAACCTCGATCTTAAGGAGCAGGAAGAGTCAGTTCAACAATATAATGATGAAGTTGCTAAAGAGATTATTCAACAATATAAAAATCATCCCAGTGTAATCAAAATTGACGATCTTGGTTATTTTAACCTTCTAAAAGATGGTCAAGTCATTTGGAAGGTTAAATATTCTAACAGTTGGGGTGTTTCTCATTGGTTCTTTGAGGTTGCTAACACCTCGTGTAATGGAGATCCCTATGTTGCTATTGATAGAAGCGCTATGACTGAATTATTTTTAAGATCAGTTAAGCCGGTACGCCCTCAAGACGAGACAGGATTTTAGAAGAGGTGGACGGTTAGGAAAGAAGCCTACTCCTCCACCCTTGTCAAACCATAGGTCGACCCAATAATGATGAGACTTCCCAAAATCACCCAGATGTTGGGAATTTCGTCAAAGAAGATAAAACCGACGGGAATGGCAAAACAAATACGCGTATATTCAAAAGGCGCCAAAAATGAAGGGTTGGCATGCCGCATGGCTGTCACGCTGCAATATTGAGATAATACCCCAAATCCCCCCACAGCAACGAGTGCTAAGAGATCAGAGGGTGCGGGAGTTTTCCACAACATAAGCGCGATCAACCCTGCAATAAATGTTGTGGCTGTATTCGCATAGAGCATCATGGTAAACGTACTTTCGGTACGTGTCAGAAGTTTCACGCAGATAATAGAAACAGATGCAAAAAGATTGGCCATCAACGCTGCCCATACTCCAACACTTATGCTCATTTCATGAGGTCTGACGGTTACAATCACCCCGACATACCCAATAAGAATAAGGGCCCACTTTCCGAGACTGACATTATCTTTCAAAAGAAGCATGGCCAAAACCGTTGTAAACAATGGGCCTGTCATTCCAATAGATGTTGCAAGAGCCAGGGGCAAATTTCGATAAGCGAAATAAGTGCAACCGACCGCAACCCCCAAAGTGGTTACACGGATGAGGTGGAGGACTGGCCTGGACGTCATAAATCCCTTGGTTCCAGCACGTATAATAAAGGGGGAGAAAAAAACCAACCCAAAAAAGTAGCGCATAAAGAGAACGATAACACTATCTACTTCCGGAGAGAGTGTCTTTGCAAATGCCATGGCTGTGCTAAAAGTGAGCGCCCAAAGCAGCATAAATATGGCACCCATGAGTTTGGGGGAAAATTTATTCCTAAACGCTTCTAACGGGCTCACGGTTTCAAGGGAATTTATGACTTCAGCCTGGTTTTGATTCATCGAATGACTCCTTCTCTATACTTATATGGGAAGGCTCAAAATAAAAACAATGGAATTTCTGATAAGCATCTGCTGAGAAGATAAATGAGAATTGTATATTCCACTTGACGATATGTAAACGAAGCGTGATATCTAGAAGCATCTCTCAAACCTTTCTTTTAGGAAGAATAGAGCCATATAAAAACAGATAATTCTTCTATCGGTAGGCATCATGAATTTTTTCAAATATAATGGGGAGGGTATTTGTAAGCTTAAGAAGCAATCGGTAGGCCAATTAATTGACGTAACCTTATGGAGAAAATTCAATGAAATTGAAGCCTACGCAGAAGGAGCCCGCGCAAAAGAAATAATCACTTGTCCCACAAATATTCCCTTTCCCTTCCTCATTTCAAATCATAAATATTTGTTTAAGCAATCTAATAAAAACTTTCCAGCCCAATTTTGGGTAGAAGCTATAGCTTTTCGGCTAGGGTGTTTGATGGATGTACCAGTGCCTCCCGCATTTATTGGTTTTGATCGGCAATATGGAACAGCAGGTGCTGTAATTGAATGGTTTTATGATTATCCTGGAGAATCTCCCGAAGGATATACCCGTGGAGGGGATCTAATATCTACCCTCATCGATAATTATGATCGGAAAAAAGGCACTCAACACAATTTCATGGATATAATTACAATTATTGAGGGGCTGAATTTGTCTAAAAATTGGCAGGTAGATTGGGTTAGGCTTTTCTGCTTCGATGCATTAATTGGGAATACGGATCGCCATCAAGATAATTGGGGAGTCATACGTTCAGAAGAAGGCGATTATTTTTCTCCTGCCTTTGATAATGGTACTGCAATGGGGCATGAAATCCTTGAACCAGATCTTGATAAAAAACTTCATAGTTTCGATAAGTATGTTTTGGGAAATCACGCCCGTCACCGTTTGAAATGGGACCGTAATGACCACAATAGAATCAAGCATTTTGATTTTTTGCAACAGCTTATTATCCATTATCCTAATATGAAACAACATATGCAGGCATGCTTAGAATTTTCAAAAGAGTCTATTGCTCAAGAAATATATGGGTTACTTGATTTAAGTAACACTTTACCAGAACCTTATGCTAAGTTAACCTCAAATAGAGCAAATTTCATTATTAAACTAACAGAATATAGATTAGAAAAAGCGTTGGAGATTTTGACTTAAAATGCATCTACTTCAGCATATAATAGAGCCCAAGAGGCTATTGGTAGTTTGGCAGACCCCCTTAGAGGGGACAGAGTACCAAAGCGGTACGGGCAAGCGACATATCGTTGGCGAACTTGAACTAGCGGGTGACAATATTATATTGCGTTATTTCCAAAATGCACAAGATTTTAAGGATGCTATAAACCTTGGCTTTAAAGGGTTTTCCATCTTTAATACTGACCAAGAAATCCATGATACCAATGTGATGAATACCCTTGAACGTCGAATTCCTCCTCGACAACGCACTGATTTTGATAACTTTTTGATCTATCATCGAATTAATCCTGAAGTACGAGACCAGATGAGTGATTTTGCACTTCTTGGGTACACGGGTGGAAAATTACCTGGTGATGGCTTTTCATTTGTCCATACTTTTGAGGAAGCTTCCATACCTTGTGAAGTTACCATCGACGTTGCAGGAATTCGGCATTATAAGGAATCTCTACCGCCCCTAGAAACCTTGATAGATATTCCCGTAAGCTTTAAGGCTGAGCCAGATAATCCTCAAGATTCAAAGGCGATTATTATTGAAACCCGAGATGGAAAGCGTATCGGTTATGTGAATCGAGCTCAAACGGATACTTTTAATAAGTGGCTACAGCATTATCAGGTTGAAGGGGTTATAGAACGAATTAATGGCACCATTGATCGACCCAATATACTCTTATACGTAAAGGTATCATAACTGTTCAGACGCCTCACCAGATTATAGTCGTTGGCAAATCGTGAGGAGAGGCTGACACGGAATAATCGACGAGACTTATAGAATATACTCTCTTTTTTCTTGACCTCAGAGCGCCACATCCACTATTGTTTCCTTTAATTTGAAATAAGTGAGGCCCCATGACAACCCAACCCAAAACTTCCCAATTTATTACGGGCATTAAAGAAGTTGTTGATCAATATGACGCTTTTGTCATCGATTTGTGGGGTGTGATACATGACGGCCGCAACCCTTACCCTCACGCCATCGAGACCTTGAAAAATCTAAAGGACTTAAAAAAAACAACACTTTTGTTGTCTAATTCTCCACGGCGTGTCTTTGCCTCGGAAGCCCATTTGGCAGAGATGGGACTCCCTCGGGACCTCTATACCCATATTTATACGTCCGGTGAAGATACCCACCAAGGTTTGAAACATCGTCCCGATGCTTGGCATCAACAGTTAGGCAATCGCCTCTATCATATTGGACCTGAATTTCATCATCCAATGTATACGAGCTTACCTTATGAAAAAGTATCCTCGCCAAAGGATGCTGATTTTCTGTTAGCCACGGGTGCGGAACTCTCTCACATCGATGACTATGAAGCGCTATTGAAAAGCGGCTTAGAGCGTGACTTGCCCATGCTGTGTGCGAATCCTGATCGCGTTGTTGTGCATGGCGGAAAAATCATTTTGTGTTGCGGGGGCATTGCGGAACGATATGAACAACTGGGCGGGAATGTGTTTTACCACGGCAAACCCTATCCAGCCGTTTATCAACCCGTCCTGACGCTTCTGGAAGGAACCCCACCATCTCGAATTTTAGCCATCGGTGATTCTCTGGCCACGGACATTAAAGGTGCACAATCCAATGGGATTGATGGCGCCCTGATCATGGCCGGGATTCATCATGAAGTCCTGCTTGCTGCACACAAAATGACCCCCGAAACTCCCCAGCATCTTATTGATTTAAGCATCAAAACAGGCATCACCCCCCGATATGCCTTGACTGAGATGGTATGGGTGAAATAATGACTCTGAGTTTTAGATAAACGGATAGGGTTATGGATATTACCTCTATAATTTTTCTCCTTTTCTATCCTATTTGCCTCTCATAGCAAAGAATTGAGGTTATAAAGTATTTTAGTTTGATATTTGATTTTACTATACTCAGCGCAGAGGGATTAGAAGTATAAGTTGCAAAACGCTCGTTATGGAGGAGGTTTCATATGTATCAATATGTTAAGAAGTCTTTGCCATATTTACTTTTTATAACGTTTTTTTTATGCTTTGTGTCCCCTTCTAGCGCTACCGATGGGGGGAATGAAGAAAATGATCGGTTTGGTCATTTTCGCTCTCACGACCAACAACCCATAGATTCTGGGTCTCGACATCATTTTATCCAACGATGGCATCAGCTTAATGCAAAGGGCAATGAATTACAAAGAACACCGACATATAATCTTTTATCTGGAATTCGATTTGCTGTAACAGCGTTTTACAATCCAGGTATGGCGTTTGGGGTGTTGTCTCCGAAGCTTGCAAACTATTTCATGCCTTATATTCTACGCTTTTTGTCTCCAGAAGATGCTGCTGTTTTTGAAGGAGCTTTCAATCAGCTTTACGCTCACTCACTGTACCAAAAGATTACTCAGTATGCAGTCCGATATATCGGAGAAATAACCATGGGATACGCAGCATTGTTGTTGTTGAGCTTTCCTAACAACAAACAAGAATCTCGCTATAAAAATGAAATAGATGCAGCTCTATATTTTTTCTGTGAACTAGTAGGGTGGCATACAGCAGACCGCTTTCAAAGTGAAGCAAGCAGTATATGGCAAACCTTCTGTCTTCCATCAGAAAGCGGAAATACTGATCCTCTTTTGATTTCTGCAGGAAAGGAACCAGAAAAATTCTCTGTGGCGCTTACCGAGTCCAGAGAGGAAGTACTTGCTGCTAATGAAGATAGCTTATGGCAAACTCTCTTTAACCTCTCACCAAAAAGAAACCGTGAAACTTTTTTTGCTTGTGCAGAAGAAATACCAGGACAATGTCCTGCAACAATACCGGAACAATGTCCTGCGATTCCCAAGGCTATATCTAAATGTAAAAAGCTTCCCTTAACCTGTTCCCAAATAGTGAGTATGATGGGTGTTTATGAAGGTACCATTCTAAGTAATGAAAAAGATACTCTCGAAATTTGCGAATTTTATTGGCCTGGTCTTTTGGATGCATGGGGTAAGCTTTGCCCCGATATAGTGAATACCTTAAAAAACAGTAAAAAGAAAGGAATACCAGCACTCTTTTTCTTTGGAGAGTATCATTATCATCCCTGGCCAGGTTTCCTCATAATTCCCCAAATAGCTGAGTTTTTAAGAAAAGATGGTTACATCCGCAGATTTTTAAGGGAGCAGCCACCTCTTAGAGATAATAATATTATGTATACGTGGTTAGAAAAAAAAATGGGTGTTCAAATCATTGATGCAGATATATATCGTGATGATCCTATATATCATGGTGAATTAAGCGAAATAAAAGAATTAGAAAACCTTGGCATTGATTGCCAACTAATAGGAGGAAGACGTGAGGAAGGAATGTCAAAACAGATTGAACAAACATATTGTCCAGATACTCAGACAATGACTTTTGGCCTGTTTGGTCAAAATCATCCAAGCGCCTTGATTAATAATTTTACGCAGAAGCATTTTATATCTCAAGTATATCTCTTCGACTCGACCTGGAGCGCTGACATCCTACATCCAAATTGTCCTCCAAAAATACACCAAAGAGTTAACCGTATGATAGAAATGAATCCTACTTTTTCTAAATTACCGGTAAAGATTGTTAAGATCTCTCCAGGAAAAGAAACAAGACTACTGAGTTTGTTGAGGCAGAGGAAAATCACCTTATACTCTCTTTCGAGAGAAGTCGCAGAACAAATCATGGAGAAGATTTATCCTTTAGAAGCCGTTACTTTAGCCAAGAAAAAAATTTGGTATAAAAATTATGTAAAATCCTTTTTAGAAGAACTAAGAATCATAGGGCATAATTTGCCTTCAGAAGAAGCTTTAATTCAAGAAGGAGAAAAACAAGGAGGATGGTACATTACCCTTTTCACCCTCACAAAATGTCACACAGCAACGCTTTTAGAGGGAGCTAATAATAAGCAATTCAATGCGGCGCATTACTTTATGGATCTTCTAAAAAAAACAGAAAGCAGTGATGGACTATTTTCTCAAAGCTTAACTCCAGATGAGCATGTTGATATACATGCTATTATGTTAGGAGGTAATCTCTTGCGCCCAGTCGCACCATCAACTTAACTTTTCTATGAGAATTGCACAGCAACCCCCCCCAACATTTCTTGATTTAAGCAGCAAAATTGGCATCACCCCCCCGGTATGCATTGACTGAGATGGTGTGGGAAGATTGAGCTCACTCAAAACGACTCTATTTTATTAATTAAATGAGCTCTCACGTATAAAAAGCCTCTCAGTTTCACTTTTGTCTTGCTTAAATGTGAAAATAACTGTTATCTATTATAGTTCTTCAATTTTTTGAGCCCCTGAGAAGTGATGAAATCTATAGCCATGAAATCAACGCCGTTTTTCACTTTAAGTGATATTAAAAAAGATTTTGATCCTCTTTTCTTTGAAAAAGGTGTGGATTACCAAAAGGAAAAGCGCGTCACTCACCTTGAGGCAGGCCTTGATAAAAATGGTCATTGGAAATTCAAATCCACCATCAAGGGTTCAGGGAAAAATACTTATACCACCGATATTATTGTCAGCTTCAAAGATGGATCATTTATCGTTGATGGCTATTGTTCTTGCCCAATGGATCATAATTGTAAACACGTGTCAGCAACACTCATTGAAGCCATTGCTCAACAAGATCTTCCCACAACTCCTGCTCAAGCCATTGAAATTACAGAAGAGATTCCCACCCCTATTTTTAGGATCATGACCAACACTGTGCGTTTTAAGGTACGCCCTTGGTCCATGACTCAAGAGGAAAAGAAGTTTTTGGCTCACCTTTCATTTTCTTATCCTCAAGGAAAAGTAGCTTTGTGTGAAAATGCTGGCGAAAATAACCTTGCGCGCAACGTCAAAGCTGAACAAGAATTTCTATCTCACCCGCTTTTACAACAATGGAAGAAGTTGGGTGATTTTGCACATCAAATTGACCCCTTCACTCTCGAGATGAGCAACTTGATTTTTGATGTAAAAATGCCGGGTCCACAAGTATTATTGACTGATGAAACAATTATCCAAACAGCCATGAAACTAACGGATAATGTTTTTCCACAGCTCCAAACTGAAGGATGGCAAATTGAAACAGACCCAAGCTTTCCCTTTCAGCCCATTAAAGATATTGGGGAGTGGTACGCCAACATTGATAATGAGGCAACTTCCGGTATCGATTGGTTTGACCTGGAAATGGGAATCGAAATTGATGGGAAGCGTATAAACATCCTGCCTCACATCGTTCGTTTGTTGCGCAATCCAAATGTTCGCACTGTCGTGGACAATGACCAATTAAGTGATTCAGAAATGATCTATACCCAATTGGATGACGGGCGCTATTTGCCCATTCCGGCCAAGAAAATTCAATTTATTGCCCGCACGCTTATCGAACTTTATGATTTCAATGCCTTAACCAATGATGGTCGTTTGCGCCTCTCGACTTGGCAGTCCGCTCAATTAGCAGAACTTGAACATGCCATGGCCGCCAGTCAGTTGCGATGGTTTGGCTCCAACCAATTACGTGACCTTGGAAATAAGCTGCGCGACTTTAAAATGATTGAGAAAGTCGTTCTTCCCAAAAGCTTTCATGACACTTTGCGCCCCTATCAAGAAGATGGGGTGAGCTGGCTCCAATTTTTGCGAGACCACAATCTCAACGGCATTTTGGCTGATGACATGGGCCTGGGAAAAACGATTCAAGCACTGGCTCATATCATCGTTGAAAAAGAAAGTGGACGAATGAAAGGTCCTGTGCTGGTTGTCGCTCCCACGAGCTTGATGACCAACTGGAAATCCGAAGCTACGCGCTTTGCCCCGACGTTAAAAGTTCTTATTCTTCAAGGAAATGAGCGCAAAACAAATTTTGATCGCATTGGAGATCATGACCTCATTTTAACAACCTATCCTCTTCTTTCCCGCGATAAAGACATCCTCTTGAATCATCATTACCATTTGTTGATTCTCGACGAAGCGCAAATGATCAAAAACCCAAACACCATGGCCCATCGCATCGTTCAACAGCTGAGGGCAAAGCATCGCTTATGCTTAACAGGAACACCAATGGAAAACCACTTAGGAGAGCTTTGGTCCTTATTCCACTTTCTCATGCCAGGATTTTTAGGGGACAACAAAAAGTTCACACAAACATTTCGCAAACCCATTGAGAAACGACAAGACAAAGATCGTCAGCTTGCCTTAACGCGCCGGGTTCACCCCTTTATGTTGCGCCGAACAAAGGAAGAAGTCGTCTCCGAACTGCCTGCTAAAACAGAAATTATTCAGCATATTGAACTGTTGCCTACCCAGCGGGATCTTTATGAATCCGTTCGTCTGGCTATGCATTCGAAAATACAAGTCGAGATCGAGGAAAGAGGCCTAAAACGCAGCCAGATTGTTATTTTAGATGCTTTATTAAAAATGCGTCAGGTCTGCTGCGACCCCCGTCTTCTCAAGATTGACTCTGCCAAAAACGTAAAAGAATCAGCTAAGTTGCAGTTCCTCATTGATACCTTGCCGGAAATGATAGAGGAAAATCGGAAAATTCTTCTTTTCTCGCAATTCACGAGCATGCTCGCCCTCATTGAAATTGAACTGAAAAGACTGAAAATCCCTTACGTCATTCTCACAGGTCAAACCAAGGACCGGCAAACACCCATTAATGACTTCCAATCCGGCAAAGTTCCCTTGTTTTTAATCAGCTTGAAAGCCGGCGGAACCGGCTTGAACCTCACCGCTGCTGATACGGTCATTCACTATGACCCATGGTGGAATCCGGCCGTAGAGAACCAGGCAACGGACCGAGCCTATCGCATTGGTCAGGACAAACCCGTCTTTGTCTACAAACTTGTCACCGTTGGCACGGTTGAGGAGAAGATCTTGGACATGCAACATCATAAAGCCGCCCTTTTCGCTGGTGTGTTTGATGGCACCACTACCAGCAGCGGATCCATTACTCCCGAAGACCTCGAGGCCTTGTTCGAACCATTGCCATAAGAAAGTTGGTAGTTTATTGGCAGAATAGCCCTGCGTAAAGACTTTACATAACTCTTAAAATCACATCAAACCATCATGGGCACTCTCAAAATTTGACAACGCTTATGGGCACCTCTTAGAACTCTTTACGTGCGCACAAAAATGTTATTAGCAATTATCCCAATTGCTGTCCGTGTCAAACTCTGCAACCCGTTACGCCGTTAGACGGGAAGTGGATCCTGGCAATAACCTGAATCCACGGTTATACGACGTAGGGGGAAGAAAGGTTTTGACCAGAGACGCTCCTAGATATTTGAAAAAATATTGAAGAGAGTAAGCCATTCGTGAGATGGCTTTGATAATAAGACTAAGGAACTTCGTAAAAAGGAGTTCTGTTACCCCTTAAGTACTTTAAACACTGCTTAAAGGGGCTACTGACACGGACAGCAATTGGGATAAGAAGAAAGATACAAGAAAGGATAAGGAGGATGAAGAGAGAGGCAGAGAAGATATGAAGGTTTAGGTTCTACGAATAAAATTTTTGGGCCATTCCCTGGCATGTCATCCCAGAATTTAGTTTTTGTTAGGCTTTTTGCAAAAAAGACGTTACAAAAATTTAATATCTGGGATCCATTTATCAACAGCCTGGATTCCAGATAATAAGCCTCGCTTTCCAAGCAAAGCTTGAGCTCGGCTAATTTCTGGAATGACAGGTGAATAATGTTGATTTATGTGTCTTTTAACGAAGTTGCCCTGTCTAATTATCCCACTCCCCTTGTAATTCCCCCCCAATTCCGGTAAAAAAAGTCATTGTCATAATATGCTAGAGGTCTCTCATGTCATTGGATACATTGAATCAAGCGTTTCTAGACCGTAAAGCTGTT
>Ga0207085_1123_pt1 | contig 11184 bp, 6 predicted proteins | sample Alteio_BWMinHeat_53_FD_153542 | JGI IMG/M metagenome (GOLD analysis project Ga0207085, IMG submission 153542) | Enriched cells from forest soil in Barre Woods Harvard Forest LTER site, Petersham, Massachusetts, United States -... | ecosystem: Environmental > Terrestrial > Soil > Temperate forest >...
CTGCCCAAGTTGAAAACCTCGGAGCCGCGCGCAGAGATCATCGATGGGGAGACTGACGTGAAGAATTCGCAGGTCGCTGTCCTGAGTGGAGTGATCCTGGCCTCGGCCGTGCTTGTAGCCGGCTCCAATTGGCTCCTGGTCCGCTCGCTCCAACAGCAAACAACTTCTGGGCAGAAAGCTCTGTCGGCGCCAGTCGGTACAAGCCGCAAGACTCAAGTCGCGATGATGCCTAAGGCCAAGGGCGACCCGTACTTCGTTAGCTGCCGCCAAGGCGCTGAGGAAGCAACTAAGGAACTGGGCATCGATCTGCTGTGGGACGGTCCAACAGATCTGGACCCGGCCAAGCAGAACGAGGTTGTCGAAGCTTGGATCACAAAAGGCGTAGACGCCATTGCAGTGAGCGTGGAAAATCAGGCGGGCATCTCGACCGTGCTACGCAAAGCCCGAGAGAAGGGAATCAAGGTAATAACGTGGGATGCCGACGCCGAAAAAGACGCCCGCGATTTCCTCATCAACCAGGCGACTCCACAGGGTATCGGTGACACGCTTACCGACGAAGCCGCAAGGATAATGAATGACAAGGGGGAGTTAGCGATAATAACTGCGAGCCTAAGCGCGGCGAATCAGAATGAATGGATCAAACATATCAAGGCTCGACTGTCCGAGAAGTATCCCGACATGAAGCTGGTGGCGATTCAACCGAGCGAAGGTGATCGCGACCGGGCCTTCTCGGAGACCCAGACTGTCCTAAAGGTCTATCCGAATGTGAAGCTGATCATGGCCATCGCAGCTCCCGCCGTACCAGGCGCGGCCGAGGCAGTCAAGCAATCGGGCCGAACGGATGTAAAGGTCACGGGTCTGTCGCTGCCAAATATGAACAAGCCTTACGTCAAGTCTGGCGTCGTCGAGAGCGTCGTTCTTTGGAACACTGTCGATCTTGGCTATCTTACGGTTTACGCAGCGAACGCCCTCAGCACAGGTCAGCTAAAACGCGGAGATCGTGCGCTTGAGGCAGGACGTTTGGGGAAGATCGAAGTCGCGGATGACGAAGTGAGGCTCGGCGCCCCTTTCATCTTTAACAAAGAGAACATTGATCGCTTCAACTTTTAAAAAATGAACGAGCAATTCACAGGTCAGGTAGCGGTTGTGACCGGCGCGGCGTCGGGCTTAGGGTTGGCAATCGCGAAGAGGCTCCGGCCTTTGGGCGCCCGCGTTGCGATGCTTGACCTCAACGAACGAGCGCTTCACAAGGCGAGCGAAGAAGTCGGCGAAGACACCTTTCCCCGTACTCTCGACCTCACGGACCAAGCGGCTGTGGGAACTGTGATCGAAAAGATCGGAGCGGAGTTCGGCAGGATCGACATCCTGGTCAACAGTGCTGGAGTGACCGGAAAAACCAATATCAAGAGCCACGAAGTCGACGCGAGCGATCTGCGATTCGTCTTTGACGTGAACTTTATGGCCTCCTTCTTTACTGCCCGTGCGGTCCTGCCATGGATGCTGAAAAGAAACTATGGGCGCATCCTGCACATAGCTTCAATCGCGGGGAAGGAAGGCAACGCCGGCATGCTGGCCTATTCTGCATCGAAGGCGGCGGTGATCGGAATGACCAAGGTGCAGGGTAAGGAATATGCCGAGACCGGTATCACGATAAACGCGTTGGCGCCCGCCGTGATTCAAACCCCCATGGTAGATGCGATGCCCGAAGAGCAAGTCAAGTACATGACTGACAAGATCCCTATGAAACGGTGTGGCACATTGGACGAGATAGCGCATATGGCCACGTTCATTGTCTCGCCCGGGACCGGATTCACAACCGGATTTACATTCGATATGACGGGCGGCAGGGCCACTTACTAATCGAGAGGCAGAAGATGAGTTTCGAAGTCCAGGTTCTGAAGATGGGTCAGTGCGACGTCGCCGGACCCGAAGTCTACTGGATGAGCCACTGGAATGATTGGGTGCAATTGTACTTCTGGATGATCCTGATCCGCGGCCACGGGAAGACGGCCATAATCAACACCGGGCCACCCTCCGACTTGACCGAGCTAAACGAGCGTTGGAGCAGCGGTTTTGGCGAGCGTGGCAAACTCGTACGCGCGGAGAGTGAACGTCCTATCGAGGCACTTGCTTCCGTTGGAGTCAAGGCCGAGGATGTCGATTATGTGCTGATCACGCCCCTTCAGATTTACGCAACCGCCAATATCCAACTCTTCAGGAACGCTCAGGTTTGTATCTCGAAGCGTGGTTGGATAGAAGATCTCCACGCCGAAAAGTTCCCGATGCACGTCCCTCGAAAGTTCCGCGTTTCGGACGATACTCTTCGCTACTTGATGTTCGAGGGACACGAAAAGGTCCGGCTGCTTGAAGACGAAGATGAGATAGTGCCCGGGCTCCATTGCTTTTGGGCTGGCGTTCATCATCGTTCTTCGATGTGCTACGTGGCTCAGACAGAGAAGGGAAGAGTCGCCGCCTCGGATTGTGTATTCAAGTACAAGAACATCGAAGAGATGGAGCCACTAGGCATTCAAGAGAGTCTTGAAGAATTTCATTCGGCCTGCAAACGTATAAAGACCAACTCTGACATCTTTATTCCGCTCTACGAACCGGAGGTTATCAAGCGCTTCCCGGGTGGAAGGATTGCTTAAAATGACAGCCCTCTCGTTGCTGAACTCGACGAGGTCTTTCACGTGGACTGAATCAAGGCAGTTGCGTCCGCCGCTCAGGTCTGGGCATCATGTCCGCCGGGCATACTTTTATACAGGAGTGTCGATTAATGGAGGAACCTCAATAGAATGAGTGGGCGCGTTCAGGGCAAGGTGGCTATCGTGACCGGAGGGGCAGCCGGTATTGGGCATGCGACGGTCCTGCTACTGGCCCGAGAGGGCGCGAAAGTAGTCGTCGTCGACATTGACGAAGCCGCTGGCGCCGAATCCGCTGCGCAGGTCAGAGCGCGAGGTGGCGAAGCGATCTTTGTACAAGCGGACATTTCGCGGGAAGACGATGTCCACAGAGCCTGCGATTCCGCCCTGAATGCTTTCGATCAGGTTAGTATCCTCGTGAACAACGCCGCCTCGTTCGTTCTCAAGGGGCTCGAGGCCACCGTCGAAGATTGGGAACGTGTGGTCGGCGTTAATATTATCGGCACCGCGCTTATGAGCCGCTACGCCGTCGAAGCAATGAAACGCAACCGCGGAGGTGCAATTGTCAATCTTGGCTCGATTTCCAGCTTCGTTGCTCAACCCTCGTTCACAGCCTATAGCGCAACCAAGGCGGCCCTTGTCCAGATGACGCGCAACATGGCGATAGACCTCGCGGAATTCGGTATTAGGGTCAACTGCGTTTGTCCGGGTACGATTCTAACTCAAGCTTCGAACAATCATATGGAGAACGCGGGGATGACTTTGGAGGAGTTCATTGCGGTTGAGGGACCTAAGAATCCCCTCGGACGGGTCGGAGAGCCGAGCGAAGTCGCACACGCAATCCTATTTCTCGCGTCCGACGAAGCTTCTTTTATCACCGGCGCCCACCTGATGGTCGACGGCGGCTACACTGCGCAATAAGATTAAGCATTTCGATTTAGGAATGAAGTGAAGAAAGAGTGTTGGCGCCTTAGGTTGAGCCTTTGGCAAGTCAGCGGGGGCAAGCCACCCTTCCCAACCTGCGAGGTTCCCCAGTTAAGAGTTACCTCCGACTTAATAGTATTTCGAGCTTGAAGAATTTGGACTGCGGATGGTTGACTCAAGCGTCATTACCTCTAAGGTTGGGAAGGGTGGCTTGCTTCCGCTGACGTTTCCCAGCCCTAAACCAGCAGGGCTTGGAGACGCCTTACCTGGGCTTTGCCGCTCACATGAAGGTCTAATTAGTAATTATTGACCCTGAGCCTCCGACTAACGGAGCAGCCGAACTTGCTGAAGGAATTTCTTTTGCGACATCTGAAGCCGCTTTTAACCGCGTCTGTTCGGGCGACATTACTGTTCCTGTTCCTATCAGGTTTCTCCACCCGGCCGACACTCGCCGCCCCTGTCGACGACCTTCAGAGCGCTTTCGAGCATCCACCAGACGACTCACGGATCATGGTGCGGTGGTGGTGGTTTGGACCCGCCGTCACCACGCAAGAGCTCGAGCGCGAGATGCAAATGATGAAGCAGGGCGGCATCGGCGGCTTCGAAGTGCAGCCCGTCTATCCGTTGGCCCTCGACGATGAAGATACAAACATCAAGACGCTTCCTTTTCTTTCCGGAGAGTTTCTCAATGCTCTTCGCTTCACGTCTGAGAAGGCGCGAGAGATGGGGCTGAGGTTCGATCTGACCCTCGGCAGTGGCTGGCCCTACGGCGGTCCGACCGTCCCAGTCGGGGACGCGGCGGGAAGGCTCCGCTATGAGCACGTGAAGATAGCTCAGGGATCTCGCCGAGTTCCATTACCTTCAATTGGTTCTGGAGAGAGACTCATCGCTGTGTTCCTGGCTCCGGTCGAAGAGGGGTCAATCAAAAGCACGAAAACAAGAGAGACTACGGATATCAGAGATGGCGCGGTCGAACTTCCAGCCAATCTCGAAGGCCCTCATGAGTTGCTCTTTTTTATCTCGAGCCACACCGGCATGCAGGTAAAGCGCCCGGCGGTAGGGGCGGAGGGGTTTGTCCTGGATCATTTCGATAAGAGGGCTGTTGATCACTACCTCGAGACGGTCGGCGAACGCTTGATGCAACCCGTGGGCGCCAGTCCGCCTCATGCAATATTCTGTGACAGCCTGGAGGTCTATGGCGCGGACTGGACCACGGATTTTCTCGACGAGTTCAAAAAGCGGCGAGGCTACGATCTCAAGCCGTTCCTCCCGGCGCTAGTCTCTGATGTCGGGCCGCAGACGAGAGAGCTTCGCCACGACTGGGGCGAGACGCTTACTGAGTTGCTGAACGAACGATTCCTATCGACTGTGCGCGACTGGGCAAAGAAACACAACACCCTCTTTCGTGTTCAGAACTATGGTTCGCCCGCAGCCGTGATCTCCGGATACGCGCACGCCGACTTGCCTGAAGGCGAAGGAGCCCAATGGAGGACACTTAGCGCCACCCGCTGGGCGTCTTCAGCAAGCCACATCTACGGTCACCAGCTAACATCTTCCGAGACGTGGACCTGGCTCCACTCGCCGGCCTTCCGCGCGACGCCACTTGACATGAAAGCCGAAGCCGACCGTCACTTCCTGGAGGGAATCAACCAACTCGTCGGTCATGGTTGGCCATACACATCCCCGTCGGTGGACTATCCAGGTTGGCGGTTTTACGCGGCCGCCGCACTTAGCGATAAAAATCCCTGGTGGATAGTGATGCCGGACCTGACAAGTTATCTACAGCGCATCAGCTTCATCCTTCGTCAGGGTCAACCCTCGAATGACATCGCGGTCTACCTTTCGAACGATGATGCCTGGGCCAGTTTCACGCCAGGGAACGTAAATCTGGTCGAGATTATGCGCGGCTTGCTTGGCCCAGACCTTATTCCGCAAGCGCTCAAGGCCGGATATGGCATGGATTTCTTCGACGGAGATTCATTCAGCCAAGTTGGGCGCGCCGATAAAGGCACGCTCGTTCTCGGTAAGAACCGCTATAAGGTAGTAGTCCTTCCCAATGTGGAACGCATACCTCTCGAAACTTACCGGAAGCTCCAGGAGTTTTCGAATGAAGGCGGGACTTTGATCGCCACGAAGCGAACGCCCGCATTGGAACCGGGTTATTTAGCCTCTCAAAAGAACAATGGCGCCATCCGCGAGATTTCCAAACGGCTGTTTGACGGGCCGGGGGCGCACGGCCAGTTCGTCGAAAATGAACGAGACCAACTTGGCGCCACCCTGGCTCGTTCGCTTCAACCCGATGTCGCACTTTCACCGGCAGCGCCGGAGGTAGGCTTTATCCATCGGACGACGCCTGATGCGGAAATATACTTCTTGGCTAACACGTCGAACGTACGTCAGCACGCCACAGCTACATTTCGCCAGAGCTTGAATCCGGAATGGTGGGATCCCTTTACGGGCAGAGTGACGGCGGCACAAGTCGTTGAAATGGAAAGGCCCAGCAAGGCGGTGCTACTCGATCTGGAGCCTTATACCTCACGGGTGTTGGTCTTTTCGAAACGTAAGTTGCCGCCCGCGCTTCCCGACCCTACGGTTCTGTCGACTATAGACATCAGTACTGGATGGCGTGTCTCCTTCGGAAGAGATACCGGTCAGGTATCCATGGAAGCGCTCCGATCTTGGACGGACGACGAGAACACCCGATATTTCTCGGGCGCTGCTACTTACGAAAAGGAGTTCAACGCGCCTGAGAACATCGCGCGGGCGGGCGTTGCCGTACGGCTCAATCTCGGCGACGCGCGTCCAGTGCCAGAAGAGACTCTTAGAGCGGGTATGCAAGCGTGGATTGACCCGCCAGTGCGCGAAGCGGCCGTGGTCTATCTCAATGATGAAAAGGCCGGAACCGTCTGGTCACCTCCTTATTCGGTCGATTTAACCGGGCTCCTCCATCGCGGCGCGAACAAGATTCGCATCGTGGTCGCCAATACCGCGATCAACTACATGGCTGGCCACGCTCTGCCGGATTATCGTCTGCTCAACCTGCGTTATGGAGAGAGGTTTCAAGCCCAGGATATCGACAAGGTACGACCCCTACCATCCGGTCTGCTTGGGCCAATCCGGCTAATTGTGAGCCGAACACATTAATCTAGTTGCGTTCAGGGAATAAAGCCCACGTCAAAGTCCACCAACTTCTAACCACTCTTAGTAGTACATTGCTAGTTTGTGGTCCGTGGCGTGGTAAACGATTAACCCTGTCGCATCCTCAAGTAACCGATCGGCCGAGACTGGTAATACCCTTCATAGTCTTTGTGCGCAATTGGTCACAAAATCCCTTGACAGAGATCCTTTTGATGTCAGACAATACGATAAGTTCCGACTCGAGAGTAACGAAGACAATTTGGACGACTCGAAACAGGGCCCTTTTTACACGCCAACTTGGAAGAAGTTTCTAAAACAAAAGTCGCTGGGATAGAATTGGGAGGCGCTAGTCTATACCTGAGACAAGTTCCAACAGGCATTAAGTTGGCGGGTGCAACTTAGACCTTCGGGCGCTCAACAGCGGGAGTAGGCGCCTTCAATTGAGGTTACCGGTAACGGATCTGTTGAAGCTAATACTGACAAGTGGTCTGACCATTAGACTCGGTTCGCTTGCCTAAATCGAGATTGTGGCGCTTGCCAGGGTAGCCTTCAAAGTAAAGCGAATACCAAAGGGGTTTTGCTCGTGGTTTTCATCGCCACACTGGTGCATGAGCTTGTTTATTTGACATGCAGAACGAGCCGACGGGCTTAAGCTCGACCAGGCTCATTTGCCTTTCCACTCAATAGGAGACGAGACATGAAACGGAGAATTGTCAGCACGTTGCATCTATTCGCCGGAGTGGGTTCAGCCCTTGTAATTCTTCTTCTTCCCATCTCGCTGCAAGCCCAAGAGGCTCGGGGAACTATAACCGGCACGGTTATGGATTCCAAGAAAGCCTCGATACCCGGGGCTTCGGTAAAGATCATCGATACGGCGAGAGGAACGACGGTAACGCTGACCACCAACGCCGATGGCCTATTTCAAGCGCCCTACCTCTTATCGAGTACTTATCAGGTCGTGGTCGAGGTCCAGGGGTTCAAGAAGTACGTGCGCGAAGGGGTCCTTCTGCAAATCGGCGAGACCAGGGATCTCGAAGTACCCCTCGAGGTCGGAGGCACGACGGAGACCGTGACGGTCACGGCCGACTCGCCCGCGCTCGAAACGACAACTGCCTCGATTGGACAAGTAGTGGACCAGCGGCGAGTGTCTGAGCTTCCTTTGGTGCATGGCGATCCATATACTTTGATCGGCTTGTCTCAAGGTGTTAGCTTCGCTCGCGATCCCAGGCTCGACCGTCCGTTCGAACCCACCCACATCGTCGGCTTCACAATCGACGGAACCCGCGCCAACCGAAGCGACCTTACGATCGACGGCGTTCCCAGCACGGCGAGGGCGAACCCGAACGAAGTTATCGCCTCCTACGTGCCGCCAACCGACATCATTCAGGAATTCAAGGTGCAGACTGCAACGTTTGATTCTCAGTTTGGCAACACCGAAGGTGGCGTGACTAGCATCAGCATCAAATCAGGCACAAACTCGATACATGGCACCGCATATTACGGGAAAGAGCCTGGCAGTCTCGCTGCTAATGATTTCTTCGGCAACCTTCGCGGCCAGCCGAGACCGGACTCTTTCTCGAATCGTTATGGCGCAACCGTGACCGGTCCGATCAAGATTCCAAAGCTTTATAACGGCAAAGATAAGACCTTCTTTACGTTTGGGTGGGAAGGTATTCGAGATGCCCGGCCTCGCTACGACAGCACGTCCCCAAGCGTGCCGACCGCGGCAATGAGAAACGGCGATTTCTCCGCCTTCCTGGCGCTGCCAAACGGTTCTCAATATCAGCTCTACAACCCGTTCACCCGGCGCGCCGACCCGGCCAGACCTGGACACTTCATTGAAGATCCTTTCAAAGGGAACATTATTCCTCCTGGCATGATAAGCCCGGTGGCCCAAGCACTCCTCCAGTTTTTCGATAACCCGAAGTCTCTTGGGGACTTCCAGTTTTTGGGCAACAACGCCGATTCCACACTACAGGAGAGAACACAGAAATACGATAACTACACGTTTCGCATAGACGAACAACTCAGTTCAAAGCAAAGGATCTTCGTGCGCGGAAGCACATACGACAGACTCGGTTTCTATGACGACTACTTTAACTCGATTGCCACTGGGACCCTTTTTCAGTTTCACTCCCGCCAGGGTGTCGTTGACGACGTGTACACCTTCAATCCAACCACATTCCTGAATGTGAGATACGGCTACAACACATTCGTGCGCCAACAGGACATGGCGCCAGGTGGTTACGGCTTTGATCTAACGTCCGTGAACTTTCCGGCGTCCTACAACAATGCGATCCCGCAAAGTATCCGGCGCTTCCCGCGTCTAGATTTCCCGACCAACACGTACCAGGGGACGGGACAAACCAACGAGTACAGGCCCGACGACATACAGTCGCTCACCAGTGTGCTGAATAAGGAGCTCGATAAACACTCGCTCAAGTTTGGTGTTGAGTTCAGGGCTTATCGCCAAAATGATATCTTTGCCAGCAACAACGAGACCGGTCAGTTCGTCTTCGATAACACCTACACCAGACAGAAGGACGATTCCAAGTCCCCCCCAGGTAGCGTTATCCTTTGCGTCTTTCCTTCTTGGAATACCGACTTCGGGAGGGGTGACGGTGCCAGCAAGTTTTGCCGAGCAATCGACCTCTTGGGGGTTCTTCGCTCAGGACGACTGGAAGTTCAATTCGAAACTGACTCTGAATCTTGGGCTGCGGTACGAGTTCGAGACCCCGCTTACCGAAAGGTACAACCGAAGTGTGAGCGGCTTCGATTTCAACTACGTTCAGCCGATCCAGGCACAGGTTCAGGCGAAGTACGCCCTCAATCCGACTCCAGAGGTTCCCGTATCGCAATTCCTTGTTCGGGGTGGTCTCCAATTTCCAGGCGTTAACGGACAGCCAAGAGGGTTGTATCAAACTCCAAAAAACAACTTTATGCCGCGGTTTGGCTTTGCCTACAAGCTGAACGAAAAGACGGTCGTGCGCGGTGGTTACGGGATATTCTATGGATTCCTGGGACAAAGACGTGGCGACGTAGTCCAATCCGGTTTCAGCCAGACCACTAATTTTGTTCCAACCAGTAACAACGGAGTGACTTTTAACGCAACGCTCACAAATCCCTTCCCGAACGGAATACAGCAACCCGTGGGAGCGGCACAGGGCCAACAGACGTTCCTTGGTCAGGGCATAACGTTCTTCAACCAACACCCATTAACGCCTTACATGCAGCGGTGGGAGATCGGAATCCAGCGAGAGTTGCCTCACGGCTTTGTGGTCGAGGCTGCGTACGTGGGCAACCGGGGTACACACATTGAGAATGCCCGCAATGTGAACGTAACACCGCAGAAATACTTCAGCCTGGGATCGGCATACCTGACCCAGACGGTGCCGAACCCGTTCTTTGGGATTTTGTCAGGCAATAGTGTCATAGGGGCTCAGAGCAAGATCGCGCGCGAAAGATTGCTGCGCCCGTTTCCAGAGTATGACTATGTGATAGTGACGAACAACGATGGGTATTCGTGGTATCACTCGGCCCAGTTTCGCGCTGAGAAAAGGTTTTCAAAGGGCTACACTATTCAGGCGAGTTACACTTGGTCGAAGTTGATGCAGGCCACCGAATACCTAAACCAGGATGACCCTCTTCCCGTCAAAGTGATCTCGGACCAGGATTATCCACACCGTCTCGCGGTAAGCGGGATTTACGAGTTGCCTTTTGGGAAAGGCCATCAACTCTTTTCCACGTCTCACGGGATCGTGTCGCGCATAATTGGCGGGTGGCAACTGCAGGGCGTCTACACGTATCAAAGCGGGGCGCCGATCAATTTCGGAGTATCAGCCAACTCGCCGATAACCGGCGTCAACACCCCGAACCAGGGCTATACTTTCACGGGGAACTTCACGGATATTCAACTTCCTTCCAACCAACAAACTGTTGACCACTGGTTCAATACGGCTGGGTTCGCGACCCTGGCTAGTGCGCAGCCTGACCACGTTTTGAGGACTTTCCCATTGAGGTTCGGGTTCGTTCGAGCGGCCAACATCAACAACCTGGACTTCTCGTTCCTGAAGAGTACTTCAATCAACGAGCGTATGAGGATTCAGTTCAGGTTCGAGATGATAAACGCATTCAATCGCCCGTTATTTGCCGCGCCCAATGTGACTGCGACTAATGCCAGTTTCGGCCAGATAGTTGCGACGAATCAAGCCAACTATCCCCGGAGAATTCAGTTGAGTCTAAAGTTTTTGTTCTAGAAGGCGACCCCAATGCCCCAGCCCGGAGAGCGTCGAAGACAGGCGCTCTCCGGTTTCTTTTGCTCAACAAGGAACTTGGAGGCAAACTACAAAACGTGACACGGAACAGAATGTCGCGGCGTGGCTTCCTGGCGGGAATGTCGGGCTCCGCCGTCCTCTTCAATTGCGGGAACAATCCGATTTCGCAAGTTAGCGCCCCGCCGTTACGTTCGACAACTGCCTCA
>Ga0207085_1124_pt1 | contig 11162 bp, 13 predicted proteins | sample Alteio_BWMinHeat_53_FD_153542 | JGI IMG/M metagenome (GOLD analysis project Ga0207085, IMG submission 153542) | Enriched cells from forest soil in Barre Woods Harvard Forest LTER site, Petersham, Massachusetts, United States -... | ecosystem: Environmental > Terrestrial > Soil > Temperate forest >...
CGCGTGATCGTTTTCGGCATCCCCAACTCCAATTACGTTGTGAAATGACAATTTGAGTTCTTGGAGAGCCACATAAAGACCAGTCATTTTGTTCGTGCCCGAGGGCAAGATCATAACCGCATCTTTGTTGAAAACCACCTGGAGTTCAAGTCCGGCATCCCGGATGGCATCTAGCACCTGCTGTTCAAAGGGACGCCACGTGGCGACGACCACATCGCCGACGCTCATTTGTTCGACGCCGCGCCGGCGGAGGCTTTCGATAAAACTATCGTGAGGACGGTCAGCGAGGATGTTGCGCTCGCGCGTGGCGGGATTGTACAGGACAGCCCCGTTCTCTGCTACCACGCGTTCGCATAAATCGAGACGTGGAAACACGGATTGGAGATCGGGCAATTCGCGCCCGGTCACCAGGATTAGCCTGCGTCCCGAGTGGATGAGACGCTCGATGGCTCGAATAGTTGGCTCCTCCACTACGCCATCATGGGCTAGCGTGCCATCGTAATCGGAAGCAAGTGCCAAGTATCGCATCAGCTGCACGGCCAGGCTGAATGAAGCCCGCTCATACGCAGTTAGAGCGCTCGAAAACTCGGAACCGTCCGCTGAGTTTGGTTACAGAACGATGAAAAACCACGGAGTGCGACAGCATGACTTCCTCGGCCGATCTTGCGTCTCCGGAGCAATCCTGCCTTGATCTTTCCGCAGCACCTGGCCCATCATGGTTGGGCGGTGCCAATGGGTGTTTGCCCGTCGCGTTCACGGGGCACATCATTCCTTCGAGCCAACCGCGTGACCAGCCCGCGGAGAATCAGGTAAGGCAGGATTGCCAAAACGAAGGCGACGATGAACACTTCCCCCGGATATACAAAGCGTGACACGATAATTTGGTAAATGACATCCAAAAGCAGGGCGAGAACAAACACTTTGCCGACACTTTTCCACCCGTTCTTGAGCATCTCGTCGCGTTGAGCGGGATCCGAAAGGAGTGCCCAGAAATACGGCGATTTGCCAAGCCTGGCATCGGCCAGTCCCGAGCGAATCGCGAAGATAGCCGCCATAGTGGGCTGCAGCACCAGTCTAAACTTCATCGGGCCGCTAACGCGGTCGACCATGTCATGTCCCAGGCGCGTCCACACCTCGTCCATAACTTCTCCTTTTTTAATAAGCCCGGCGGCGACAGAACGGCATGAGGCCGCCTATCTTTTGGAAAGGCCTTCACGCGGCTGTGGTTCGGTCGTTGTCCGGACCGACGGCGGGCGCGGCAAGCGGCACAATCTGCGGCCAATGCTCCCGGACCGCAAATATGCGAAAGACGAACGCAACCAGCACCGCGATCAGCGTGACTGGAAAGAACGCCGCATTTTTGTACTCCACCGCGATCACTGCGTAAACCGTAGCCGCCAGTACCGCCGTCGTAACGAGGTGCTGCGACGGTCTGACGATCTCTGGCGTAACCCCGGAGAAGAGGTCAATTACTACCCCGCCGGCGGTGGTGGCGATCAGCCCAACGATGATTGCGCCGATGATCCCAATGCGGTGATCGAGCGACTTATGTGCACCGAGGATCGCAAACCAGGGCAGCGAGAACGACTTGAAGAAGGCCAGCAACCTGGTGCGGAACCACTCCTCCCTCGAGTCGGCGTAGCGATAGATAGCGAGCCCCAGCAAGCCCATCGCAACGCAGGCGAGTGGATATATCGGATCTTTGAGGGGCGATGGGATGTCACTGAGCAGCACGTCTCGCGTTACGCCGCCGCCGATGCCGCCGAAGAAGGCCATGATCAACAGCCCAACAGCCGCGTAGCCGCGGTTGTGCGACGGATTGCGGGCGACAAGCACGCCGTTCAGAGCGTTAACACCTGCGGAGAACAAGTCGACGTTCGGAAAACTTGGCAGGTACATTTTAGGTTTCTCCTCGGAGGTATCTCTTTACGCAAGACGGATCTTCGCGACTAAAACGGACCGTGCCGCGACAGAACACCGTAAAACGCGATGCATCCAACTAGGACGACACAAATGGCTATCACGAACGAGATCGACCACGCGTGTCGGAAGCGGGATCCTCCAAGTGTCTTCAGAAAATTCCAATGCTGAAAAGCCGCGGCGGCTAATGCCAGAGTGCCCAGCGCGATGAGAGTTAATCCGAGATTGCGCGGCGCTTGCGGACGCCGGACTTGACCAGCGGCGATTTCCTCCGGAAGGTATTGCAAGGCCTTGTAAATGGCGAAACCGAATCCGATCATCGAATTGGCGGTTCGGATCCATGCCATTAGCGTTCTTTCCGCTGCGATCCTTGTGCGCTCGAGCGCCAGGTCGGTTCGCTCCTCAGCAAGAATCGTTCCTCTATCTTTTGGTGCTGTCTCCAGAACGCTCCTGGGCCATTCCTTCGGTGTTTCAGGTCGCCCGACAGTGATGATGCAGGTATCGGCAAGTGGATTTAAAAATATTTGCAGATTGCGACCGGGTCCGGACTCCCGGAGGAAAGAAATCGGAATGGCGAGCGATAGGTTGCCCACCGATTGACGATTGATAACCACTGATCATGGCGAGGGTGGTTTGGAGGCCGAAAAAACCCTCGAATGATGACTCACCGATGGGCGCGCCCGCATCTTTGCATCGTTAAGCACCGATTAGTACAATTCATGCTTTAGCGACGGTGCCCACTTCGAGTAAGGAGGGAACTATCACGCCGTCTCCACGGCCTGGCGGTACCCTGTTTGGTTCGCCCGCGATCTCGTCCGACCCTATCGCGGAACCCTTGTCATCGTTCTCCTGGCGATGCTGGTCCAGACAGCCATGAGCCTGGCCGCGCCCTGGCCGTTGAAGATTATCCTGGACAACGTCATCGGTGACCGCAAACTGCCGTCTTGGCTCAACGGCCTGCTCGGGCCACTTTTGATAGCGGACACAAGCTGCCTGTTGCCGGTATCGCAGCGCTTGCATTCGTATCGATCGCAGGGTTGGCCGCGGTTGCTTCTTACATCGACAACTATTACGCGGAGAGCGTTGGCCAATGGGTGGCCCACGATTTGCGCGTGCGCACCTATCATCACCTGCAGCGATTGTCGCTTGGCTATTACAGCAGCCACAAGATCGGGACAATTCTGAGCACCATGACGGCGGACATTCAGACGATCCAGGGATTCGCCTCTTCCTCCACGCTAGGCATCCTGGTTGATCTGCTGACTATTTTCTGCATGCTCGCTCTGATGTTCTGGCTGAATTGGGACTTCACCCTTATAGCGCTTGCAGTCACCCTCGATAGCGAGTCGGAAAAACTGGTTATCGACGCTTTGGAACGATTGATGAAGGGCAGAACCGTGATTATGATTGCCCATCGGCTTATCACGATTCGCGATGCCGACCAAATCATCGTGATCAGTGGCGGAAAAGTAGCCGAGAGCGGGACGCACGATGAGTTAATGGCGCTCGATCGAATTTACGCCGAACTCCATCGCACTCAGTTCGAAACTACCTCGGAGAAGGCCGAATCTGCCACGCCGGAATCTGCTCTCAATGCAGCCGGCGGGTCATGATCTCGTGACCATATGCTCTCGAAGGACAGCATGTCCCGTTCCCTAATTGTTTTACCCGACGATTCGGGCCGGCCGATTGTCGATGCCATCAATCGGGCACCAAAGTCGCTCCGGATTAAGATGTTTGTCTTTTCCGATGCAGGCCTTTTGCAAGCGGTAATTGGGGCGCACAAACGTGGTGTGAAGGTGCGTATCATGCTCAATCCCGCGCGGCGCAGCGGTGAGAAAGAGAATGACGAATCACGGGAGTTGCTGGCTAGCGAGGGCGTCGAGGTGATCGACAGTAACCCTGCTTTTGACCTTACTCACGAGAAGTCGATGGTGGTTGACGACGAAACGGCATATGTGAAGTCGCTCAATTGGGAAACAAAGAACCTGACGGAAACGCGAGACTACGCGGTTGTTACTTCAAACAGGCATGAAGTCGACGAAGTCATTGAGTGCTTCGAAGCCGATTGGGGCCGCACCGAATTTACCGCTGACGACCAGTCGAAGTTGATTTGGTGCATTGGCAATGGCAGGCAACGGCTCGCCCAGTTTATCGATGACGCCAAGCACTCCGTGTGGTTGCAGAATGAACGCTATCAGGATCAAGTCATCATCGAGCATCTTGTTAGAGCAAAGCGGCGCGGTGTGAAGGTGCATGTCATGGCACGTCCTCCTCAGAAATTGAAGAAGGACAAACTGATCGAAGGCGTCGGCGGCCTACGCATCTTGAAGGATGTAGGGGTGAAGGTCCATAAGCTCAAACACATCAAACTCCATGCAAAGTTGCTCTTTGCCGATGGTGTGCGAGCGATCATTGGTTCCATCAACCTGGCGCCTGGGAGTTTCGACAGCCGGCGTGAATTGGCCATCGAAGTGAGCGACGATCATGTCATTGAGCGGGTGCACGCCGTAGTGCATTCTGATTGGGATAACTCGCAGCCGATGGATCTTACGGATGAGGGGCTACTCGCCGAGTTGAAAGAGGTCGACCAGAATGTGGCGGAAGACCTCGCGATCAAGGCCCGTAAGTCAGCAAAGAACGGAGGATGACCCATGACCCTGCACTCTCTGGCGGTTCTGCGTGCTTTCGTGAGCTTTCTCGGCTAGTTCGCACAAGGAATCGTATTGCTCTACGTGAAGAAGAGGACGGTGATGCATCTTAGCAAGATCCCGCGAGGCAGTATTTGGACGATTCATCTTCTGAGCCAAGTGGACAACGGCGCGACGTCAATGAGAATTGCTCAAACCACTTTCAACCTGCTCGTTTTCAACCCGTTCCTGTGGAGCACCGACTGGGCATGGAGCTTGCCATTAATCGTGCTGACCGCGATCATGCATGTCTCAGGGCTCGCGTTCGTGGGCCAGAGAGCCGTTCATCTTGCCGGTCGCATAGTTGAGCGTCGCCACCCCGCGGTTGCGTTGGTAGTGGTGGTTGGCGCGACGACCTTGCTGGCCACTTGCCTGCATGCGATTGAGGCCGCTATCTGGGCGACCGCCTATTGGCTTCTAAGCGCCTTACCTGACTTCGGATCCTCGATGCTCTATTCGCTGGGCGCGATAACAAGCTTCGGTCACGCGAATCTGTCCCTGGAATACCGTTGGCAGCTCATGGGAGCGATGGAGGCATTGAACGGATGGCTGCTGTTTGGGCTGACTACCGCATTTCTGTTCGCTGTGATTCAGAAAGTCTGGCGGATGGACGACATAGGCACGCAGCAGTAGCCCTCTGATATCGAAAAGGCCCAACTACTCTGCGGATACCCCGCAACGACGATCATCGTCGCCGGTGGCCTTGATTCACAACGCCGACGATAGGAGAACGCGAACTCGAAACAAAGGGGCGGGGCTTACTTACTGACCAACGACGATCTCGGAACTCGCCTCGTCAACCCGCGGGTGAACGCACCTCGTTCTGGCTAACCCTTGCGATGATGTAGGGTAACGATCTGAGACGAGGAGTTATGTGGACATGTCCTCGGGGCTTATTGGCAACGCTACGAAGGTCGAGCAGGGTCCATTCTTATTCGCGGAAATCTAATGCGTGACAGGGTCGAATCCGTCACACGTGCTGACGGCGGTCACCTTCAAATGCAACGGAGCGTGCTTGGGATGGCCACAATCTTCAAGCAAATCTTCTTTTGCCTGTTGCGAAGTCCGAATTTGCATCAGCGTCGCGTCTAAATGTCCTTCTCCGAAGTGAGAGCATAGACCGCATTGACCGTCTTCAACATGTAACATGATGCGTCTCCTTACTCCGATGTTTGCCGATTTATCCGTTTATGTCAACTGCAAAAAAAACCGGAAGCTCCAAAAGAATGAACAATTTCCGGCAAAATCCCTAGCCTAGAAACAAAGCGGCGCAAGCCCTGCAAAAATCAAACTCGAAAATAATCGGGGCGCCAAGTCTGGATGGCTTCTTTTATCTGCTTGGGCGTTAGCCTCTCCGCAAGAATGCGTCCAGTCAGCTCCGGCACTTCTGCGTCGCATGCGAAGCGAAGTGAAATAAGTTGCCGCTCTGTAAGCTCAGGAATTCTGCCGTGCAACGTTTCGGGGAGGAGGAAAGTCAAGCGAAGCCGTTCCTCCAGCCGGATTAATCGGTCTTGTACATGAAGCGCGTAACTTCGGCTCTTAAACGCGGTCCAGAGGAGAAGAACCGACAAAAGAACGAGCGCGAACGACTCTGTCAGCGGGTGACGAATCGCGTGAATCACACTCCAGATCACCACGAGCAGGGTTAAGGGGAGTAGAGTGAAGTGAAAACTGGGGTCTAAACGGGTGTGATTAGTCTTGGTTTGAGGTGTAGTCGACATCCTGGCGCTTTCGTTGCAGATGGGCCTGCAAGTTATTCAATTGACGTGCAGTTATTCTGAGAGTATAGCGCCAAAATGAAGTACCAACGCATCCTCGTTCGTGCAACGAATTGGGTGGGTGACGCGGTAATGTGTGCGCCGGCTTTGCAGGCGCTACGCGAACAGTTCCCCTCAGCCCACATCGCCATTCTGGCGCGCCCTTGGGTGGCAGCTTTATACGGCCGCGAGAAATTCTGTGACGAACTGATCCCGTATGATGCGCCGCGCGGTTGGCAGGGTGTTCGCGCGAAGTGGGATATGGCGCGCGACTTAAAGCAGAGGAAGTTTGATTGTGCCATTCTGCTGCAGAACGCCTTTGAAGCGGCAGCAATCGTGCGGGCGGCTTCGATTCCGGTTCGCATTGGTTATGACCGCGACGCGCGCGGCTGGTTGCTGACCCATCCGATTCGCGTGCCGGCGTCGGGCGAAATTCCTCGCCATCAGCGCTTCTATTACTTGGAGCTTTTCAAACGAGCAGGCCTGATCGGGAACTATTCGTTCGATTCGCCGATTCAGCTTTCCGGCGCAGCCGAGGCAGCCGCAGAAGGACATAAGAGATTGGCGAATATGCTGATCGCCGGACCGGTGATTGGAGTTAGCCCCGGCGCGGCGTATGGCGGAGCGAAGCGCTGGCTGCCAGAGCGATTTGCGGAAGCGGCGGTCTCCGTTGCAAGGAGAATTGGCGCGACGATAGCCATTTTCGGAAGCGATTCGGAGCGCGACATCTGCGATACCGTTCTTCATCGTGTTGAGTCGACCGGTCAGGCTTGCATTAACTTTGCCGGGGCCACATCCTTGGCGGAATTCATCGAGTTGGCGGCAGCTTGCGAAGTCTATTTGACGAATGATTCGGGGCCGATGCACATCGCTTCCGCACTCGGCGTGCCGACGACTGTCGTCTTTGGAGCGACCGACGAGGAGGCGACTGGTCCGACGGGTCCTCGAAGCCAGGTGGTGCGTGAGCCGGTTGAGTGCAGCCGCTGTATGTTGCGCGAGTGTCCGATTGACCATCGCTGTATGACGCGTGTTTCCGCGCAGCGAGTCGCTGATGTTGCAGTTGAACTGCTGGTGAGCAAAGGCCGCTAGTATGTCGAACGGTAACCGCGAAAGCCTGCTGATCGTTCGCCTGGGCGCCATGGGAGACATTCTTCACGCCTTACCCGCGGCGGCCAGTCTGCGCCTTAGTTTCCCCGATAGAAGATTGGTTTGGATCACGAAACCCAAGTGGGCGGCGCTCCTAGACGGCAATCCGTCTCTCGATGAAGTCGTATTGTTCGATCGAAGCAGCGCCGGCTCATTTGTACGATCTTGGCGGAGGATCCGCGCGATCCGCCCGGCTGTTGCGTTTGATTTTCAGGGATTGATTCAGTCCGCCGCGATCGGACGTGCCGCTAAGCCCAAAATATTTTGGGGCTTTGACCGCAACATCGCGCGTGAATCATTGGCTGCGGTGTTCTACACACACAGTGCCGCTCCGGTTGGACCGCATAGAGTGGAGCGGAATCTGCAGTTGATCAAGACTGCCGGAGCGCAAGTGTTTACCCGTGAGAGCTGGATTCCTCTCGGCAGTCCGGAAGGTCAATTGCCTGTCGGGTCGTTTGTCCTGGCCAGTCCGTTTGCAGGTTGGGCAGGAAAGCAATGGCCGATCGCCGCCTACCTGGAACTTGGAGAGCGTCTTGCGGCCGAAGGGCTTGAGCTGGTGCTGAACGTCTCGCCGCAGCAGGCCGCTGAACTCGGGCCAGATTGTCCGTTGCGAAGGCATACGTCCTCCATTGCGGGCCTGATCGATGCGACCAGACGCGCGGTGGCCGTGGTGGGCGTGGATAGCGGTCCGCTGCATCTGGCGGCCGCCTTGCGAAAGCCGGGCGTGGGCATTTTCGGCCCAACAGATCCGGCATCGAACGGACCATTCGGCGGTAGCATGAGCGTCTTGCGAAGCCCTGCGGCGACCACGTCTTACGACCGTCGGAGCGAACTGGACGCCAGCATGCAGGCCATCACAGCGGAATCTGTTGCAGAGGCCCTACTGCGGTCTCTGCAGGCGCAGCAGGCCGGAGCACCATGCCGCCGATGACCTCTCAGGTGCAACCGCCTCGATATTGGTTCGCCAAACCGTACGCCGATTTTGTGCAACGATTGCGAGTAGCGTCCGGCTTTTTGTTGTTGGTCACCTTCGCTTGGAGCGTTGCTGAGCATCTTTGCGTTAATTCACCCCCAACTGCGGGCGGCGCTTGATCCGCCAACCAACGTCAATTTGTGGTGCGGTCTTGTGCTTCTCGGCTTTGGAGGAACTCTTCTTTGGCTCTCGTTTCGGGCGAAATCTTAGCCGCGTTTCGTGAACATTTTTCTAACGCATCAATCCCTACGATTTACCGTGCGCCGGGCCGGGTAAATTTGATTGGTGAACACACCGACTACAATCTTGGCTTTGTTCTGCCAATTGCCTTGGAGATGTCGTGTTATGTTGCCATAGCGCCGGCTTCCCATGGGCAGCTTCGGATCTTTTCCCGCGATCTCGACGAAGAGTTTGATCTTGCGACTGACGTCGTTCCGACTGCCTCACCGATGCACAAGTGGCACGACTACGTGATTGGCGTCGCCCGAGAAATTTATAAGCTGGGAGCCCCGATTCGCTCTGCGGACATCTGGATTGCCAGCGAAGTGCCTACAGGCGCGGGCTTGAGTTCTTCGGCCGCCCTAGAAGTAAGCAGCGGCCTCGCCTTTCTAAACTCTGCGGCGGACTCGGTTACGCCAGAAAGGCTGGAATTGGCACGCTTGGCGCAAAGAGCGGAATCGCAGTTTGTCGGCATGCCCTGCGGCATCATGGATCAGTACGCATCCGTTTTTGGCCAAGAGCACTCCGCGCTGAAGATTGACTGTAGAAGTTTAACCCACGAAGATGTTCCCCTTCCCGAGGGGGTCGAGATCATTGCCGTAAATTCGCTGGTCAAGCACGAGCTCGGCACATCTGCCTATCGCGAGCGTGTGGCAGAATGCGCTGAGGCCGTAGCGGCTATTCAACAAGCCGACTCAAGTGTCCGCAGCCTGCGCGACGTCCCGGTGCAGCTGTTCCAGGAAATCCAGGACAGTATTCCGCTACTACCGCGGAGACGCGCTCGGCATGTGATTACCGATAGCCAGCGCGTCTTGGATTTTGCCGCCGCCGCCCGAGCTCAAGATGTGGGTGAAATGGGACGCGTGTTTGTCGCCTCCCATCGCAGCATGCAGTATGACTATGAAATCAGCTGCGAGGAGATTGATTTTCTGGTCGATACAGCGATAAAACTTCCCGGTGTCTACGGCTCCCGCATGACCGGAGGCGGATTTGGCGGTTGCACCGTGAACCTGGTTGCTCCAGGCGCCTCGAAGGAATTCCGAGAACGCCTGAGCAATGCCTACCACGAGCGATATTCGATTCGCCCCGTTTTTTATGACTGTGTGCCGGCGCAAGGGGCGGGAAAGCTGAAGTAGAAGAGACCTATACCCACCACGCGGCGCCGGCGGGCTCCCGAATAATAATTTGATTTAAGAATTCGGCGGCCTTAGAGAGACCTTCATCCGGCGACATCAGCGAATCTTCGTGCTCGATCGAAAGCACGTAATCGTAACCATACATGCGCAGCGTGGAAACGAATTCTTTCCACCAGCCGTACGGGTGTCCGTAGCCGCAAGCCCGGAAAATCCAGGACCGGTTCTTTTCGTCGGTATATTTCTTGGTGTCGAGCACACCGGTCTTTGGCAGGTTAAAGTCGTAAATCTGCGTGTCTTTGGCATGCACGTGGAAGATGGCATCGCCCAGCACGCGAACCGCTTTGATTGGATCAATTCCCTGCCAAAACATATGGCTTGGATCGTAATTGCAGCCGACGCTATCTCCCGCAATCGAACGCAGCTTCAACATCGTCTCCGGGCTGTATACAACAAAGCCAGGGTGCATTTCGATAGCGATCTTTACTCCATGATCTTTGGCAAACTTTCCGTGCTCAATCCAATATGGCGTGACCTTCTTTTCCCATTGCCAATCGAGGACGTCCAGGTATTCCGGAGGCCAGGGACACGTCACCCAGTTCGGGTATTTTGCCGCATCGCTATCGCCGGGGCAGCCCGAGAAATCAATCACAACGGGTACGCCGAGTTTGGCGGCCAATTCCACCGTGCGTTTGCTGGTATCCGCAAATCCCTTGGCGATGGCTGGATCCGGATGCAACGGGTTTCCGTGAGAGCTTAGAGCGCTGATGGAGAACCCATGATCGTCGAGCTTTTTTTTGAACTCTTTCAGCTCATGCTCGTGCTTCAGCATAGATAGCTTGCAATGAGGATCTCCCGGGTAATTTCCGGTACCCAGTTCGACCGTTGTAATATTCAGCTTCTTCAGCTTCTCGAAGACCTTTTCAAGAGGAAACTGCGAGAGGAGTGGCGTAAAACATCCGACGTTCATCAGCGAAAGCGTATCACAGCCTGGGGCAAGGCTATCAGTGAGCGCGGGAGGCTGACCAAAACCGCCAAACCATCCACAGAACGGCAACCCCGAAACCCAAAGCAGCCTTCCATTCCTGATTGCGCCGGTACAGCCTCCAGGAGAAATGCCTGTTTCCCCCTCTCAACCTGCGCAACGGAAGTAGACGATAAACCCGTGCCGCATAAGACGGGTACGACGGAAAGATATTCCGAAGATGTTGTTCTTCCAATTCAATAACCGGCAGATAAACAAACAGGAAAACAATCGCCGCGATTATGCCGAGGACGGCACTCCGGCATGCGATCACGATCCCAATGGCGATCAACAAAGTTC
>Ga0207085_1128_pt1 | contig 11020 bp, 7 predicted proteins | sample Alteio_BWMinHeat_53_FD_153542 | JGI IMG/M metagenome (GOLD analysis project Ga0207085, IMG submission 153542) | Enriched cells from forest soil in Barre Woods Harvard Forest LTER site, Petersham, Massachusetts, United States -... | ecosystem: Environmental > Terrestrial > Soil > Temperate forest >...
CCGGCTGAAGTTCACATTCGAAACTGTGAGCGCCGACTTCTGAAGCGCCGGCGTGATCGAAACACTTGGCGCCCCAAGCCGCCTCGATGCGCGCCTTGGTCTGCGCGATGTGCAAATCGAAGTGGTGTCCGGAAATGACGCCGAGCATGTGCGCGCTCGCGTCGAGCAAGCCATTTACCACGCGCTTTCCTTGCGTCCGACAGTCAAAGTGGCCGATCCTGGCACGCTCGCCCATTTTGAAATGAAAGCACGCCGCTTCCGCCGCCTCGATCGCACTCCCGGCAATCGATCCACTTAGTGGCATCTCCCGGCATCGACCTTCGACGCGCAAGACGGGAACTTTATAACCACGCCGAGGGGAATTAGCAATGAGGGTGATTTCATAGCGCCAGGATGCCGTCATTGTCGCCCTCTAGCCTGCGTCTTAGTCTATGAGGAGATTTGGCTCCGGGAGGAGCACGGTGAGGATCATCCTGACGAAGTCCATTTTTCTTTTCTGCTTCCTGTTCTTGCTGGCTGGCCCTAGCAGCCGGACGCAACCTCCCGCCGCGGGTGCGCAGTCCCAAGAACAAGGGGCCCCTCCGCGTGCGGGCCAGAAGCCCAAACCGAACGATGGCCAAGGACGCCCGCTGATGGGAAAGATCACTGCGATCAGCGCCGGTACGATTCAAATTGCTGGCGTCGATGGCGCAAACATTAGCGTAAAAATCACCGGCACAACGGAATTCCGCAAGGACCGTCAACCCGCAAAGCTCGGCGACTTCAAGGTTGGCGACGTGGTGTTCGTGCGCGGAGAAGAAGGCGCGGACCACAGCGTGACGGCTCAAATGATCGGCGCGCGCTCGGGAGGCGGGCCCGGCGGCGGTTTCGGCGAAATGGGAAAGGATTTTATCGTCGGCGAAGTGAAATCGGTCGATGCGCCAAAACTAACCGTGCTGCGGCCCGACAATGGATCCCAGACGCTGGAGCTGAATGAGGAGACTTCCCTTCGGAAAGGCCGCGAAAGCATCACGATGACGGACATTCAACCCGGCGATTACGTGGTCGTGCGGGGAGCTGTGCAGAACAATACATTTGTACCGAAGAATGTGATGGTACTTTTTCCCGAGCAGTGGAAACGCATGCAGGAGATGGGCATGGTTAGAAATGGACCGGTTGAAAACGCGCCCGCCGCTGCGCCCAAAGAGAATCCTCCGCAGCCTTAGCCCAATCACGGAGCCCAAGATTTGAAGTCGACCGCTCGCGGCACTCTGGTTGCCATTCCAATCGCTGTACTTCTTACTTTAGGCGCGAGTGCGCAGGACGCTGCGCCGACCGCAGTGCCGCAACAAACGGCGACACCAACGCCCGCCGCGGCCGGTTACGAACTCACGGGCCTGGCCCGCAGTGGCAAAACTCCCCTGCCCGGAGTCACCGTCACCGCGGCAAATTCTTTGACAGGAAAAAAGTTCTCGACGGCTACCTCCTCCGACGGAAAATTCAGTTTGTCTGGCCTTCCTCGTGGCAGATACGTGGTACGCATCGAGTTCATGGGTTTCGCGGTTTTCACCCAGGAAGTGGTCTTGAATCCCGAAAGCCCTTCGGCAAAGGTGGAAGCGGAACTGATTCTAGCTTCGCGCCAGCAGGAACAGTCGAACAATAGCATCGCCGCGATGGCCGCAGCGGGACGCGGTTTTCAGAACCTTGCGGTAGACACCGCGCTCTCTTCGTTGGCTGGCGGAAATTCCGGTTTTGGTGGAACGGGCGGCGCCGGCCAAGGCGCGAACGATCTCTCGAGCCTCCCCATGAATGGCGCCGGCGCGGATGCACCGACGGAGTCCGTGAGCATCAGCGGCGCACAAGGACGAACGCAGGACTTTGGCGGAGGCAGCGAAGAGGAATTGCAGCAGCGGATCCAGGAATTCCGCGACCGCGCCGGCGTCGGTGGTTTCGGAGGCGGCCAGGGTTTTGGTGGCGGCGGCCCTGGAGGCGGCCCAGGGGGAGGAGCGCTCGCCATCGGAAGACTTGGCGGCAAGGGATTCAACATCAATCAGCCGCACGGCGTCCTCTATTTCTCTGACGACAATGCGGGGGTGGATGCCCGGCCGTACTCGTTAGACGGAACTGCAGCCCCGAAGGCGGATTACAACCAGGCGCGCTTCGGAGCAAACATCGGCGGCCCGCTGAATATTCCCAAGATTTTTAACGGCGGCAACAAGTGGTTCTTCTTCGCCGGTTGGAATGGATCGCGCGGCAGCTCGCCTTACGATGCCTTCTCCACGGTGCCGACTGCGGACGAACGCAATGGCGATTTTTCCAAGGCGACTTACAATGATGGTGCGCCCATTCAACTGTTCAATCGTCAAGTCAATGGCGTATCAACGCTGCTCGGTCCGTCGTTGATCAATCCGTTGGCCATCAGCTCGTCGGCGAAATTTCTTTTGCAGTTCATCCCCATGCCGAATATCCCACTGAACGCCCTGGGGCAGAATTTTCACTACATCACCTCAGCCGAGAGCAATACCGATACCGTGATCCTGCGCCTCATTCACAATTTCGGGCCGGCTCCCACTCCTGGCTCCGGCCCTTTTGGTGGTGGCGGCGGAGGAGGGAGACGCCGCTCGCAGAACAATATCAATTTTGGCCTGAACTGGTCGCGCGGCTCGAGCACCATCGTCAATCCCTTTCCGTCCCTCGCCGGCGGCACGGGAACACAGGGGCTCAACGCCAGCGCCGGGTGGACTTACGGCAAAGGCCGCGCGACAAATATTTTTCGCGTGAACTACAACCACAATCACGTTTCCACGACCAATCTCTTTTCTAGCGTTACGGACGTAGCCGGTCCACCGGGCGCCGGAATCACGGGTATTTCGAACGCTTCCTTTGATTGGGGGTTGCCAGGAGTCAGTTTCACCTCCTTCGGAGGTCTCAGCGACCCTACGCCTCGCCGGGAACTGGACCAGACCTATTCCCTCTCCGACACCGTTTCCTGGAATCGCGGGAAACACAACTGGCGCTTCGGCGGAGATTACCGCCGCATCCTGCAGAGTTTTCACTCCGCCAGAAACGCCGAAGGCAGTTTTGTTTTCACCGGGTTTGCCACGTCCGCCTACGATTCGAACGGCAAGCCCGTGCCCGACACAGGCTCCGACTTTGCCGATTTTCTTCTCGGCCTTCCGCAGCAGACTTCCCAGCAGTTTGGCGCAACCTCTTACAATTTTCGCGCCAATTCCTTTGACTTCTTTGCGCAGGATGATTGGCGGTTCCGTTCGAATCTCTCTTTCAATCTCGGCCTGCGCTATGAATACAACGGGCCTTACACCGAGGCGCAAGACCGCATCAGCAACCTTCTGGTGGCGCCGGATTTTGCCAGCGCACAACCGGTCGTGCCCGCAGGCGCCGTCCTGCCGTCCAACTCGGGCAACTTCCTTTTCTCCTCCACGCCATCCCTCGTCAAACCGGACCGCAACGATTTTGCACCACGCATCGGCATCGCCTGGAAACCGCAAAAGCTAACCGTTGTGCGCACCGGTTATGGTATCAACTACAACCTCGCCCAATATGGGATCGTGATTCAGAACTTCGCGTTTCAGCCGCCCTTTGCGCAAACGGCAACGAATTCCACCGACGTCAACGGTCTTGCCGGTGCAAGCCCCCTGACTCTCACCAACGGTTTTCCCACTGCCGCTGCGGCTACGGTAACCAACAACTTCGCCATCAATCCGAACTACCGCCTCGGCTACGTGCAAATCTGGAATCTCGACGTTCAGCGCGAATTGCCAAAGGGCGTGATGCTCAACGTGGGCTACAACGGCGCGAAGGGCACGCGCCTGGATACCGAGCGCGCTCTGGTAGGTGCCGCCAATCAAGCTTTCATTTATGAGTCTTCCGAAGGCAATTCAATCTTGCACGCGGCCAGCGTTCGCGTGCGCAAGCGCACGGCCAAGGGCCTGGGCCTGAGCGGTCAGTATGTATTTTCGAAATCCATTGATGACGCTTCGTCGATCGGCGGCGGTGCCAGCGTGGTCGCCCAGAATCCCTTTGATATTTCCGCGGACCGCGGGCTTTCGAGCTTCGACCAGCGCCACAAGTTCACGGGCAACTGGATCTATGATTTGCCGCTCGGCGAGAATCGCCGCTTCGCCCAAAAAGGCGCCGCCAGCCATATTTTCGGCGGCTGGCAGTGGAGCGGCGACTTGACCATCGCTTCCGGCCTGTATTTCACGCCGCGCGTCCTGGGAGGAGGGCTGGACATCGGCCGCGGCGTCAGCGGCTCTCTGCGCGCGGATCTCGTGCCCGGGCAATCCGTCTCCATAAGCAACCCGACCACCCACGAATGGTTTAACACCGCGGCGTTTTGCAATCCGGAAGTGAATTGCCCTGCTGGGAGCCCCACGACGTTCGGCGATGCAGGACGAAACATTATTGTCGGCCCGGGACAATTCTCGATGAACATGACGGTGAACAAGACCATCACAGTCAAGGAATCGCGATCGCTGGATCTGCGCATTTCCGCCAACAACGTGTTCAACATCGTCCACTACACTTCCATCAACACCGTTGTGAATTCCTTCACCTATGGGGAAGTCACCGGGACCGCCGGCATGCGGCGCGTGACGATGACCGCGCGCTTTCGCTTCTGAGGATATTGCCCATGCCGCTGCGTCGAAAATTCGCCTCGCTCCTCGCCGCCGCCGCGCTTGTCTTTCAAGCCGCTACCCCGCTCCTCGCGCAGCAGCCCGACCAGTTGCCAGCGAACGCTCCGCGCATCGAGGTTACCACCGAGCTCGTCCTCGTAAACGTCGTGGCCCGTGACAAAAACGGAAACCTGATCCGCGATCTGAAAAAAGACGACTTCACTCTTTTCGAAGACGGCAAGAAGCAGCAGATTTCCACTTTTGATTTCGAAAATGTTGAAGAACACGCCAGCGCCGGCGCCGCCGAAGCAACCGTCTCCGGCGTCGCAGGGCCGGGAACTCTCTTGCGCTCCGGCAAAAAGGCGCCGCCGTCGCTCGACGCACGCGACCGCCGGCTGATCCTGCTGTTTTTCGATTTCTCCGCCATGGACCCTGAACAAATCGACCGCTCCGTGGACGCCGCGAAAAAATTCATCCAGACGACAATTCTGCCCGCCGACTTGATCGCGCTTGTTTCGCTGGCTACCAATATGCGCGTGGACCTGGACTTCACCGATGACAAGACAAAGCTTCTCGCATCGCTTTCCGCCTATAGCGCCGGAGAGGGTCAGGGCTTCGACAATGGCCCCACCGGAAGCTCCGAAGGCGCCGCGGAAACAAGCGGCTCCTTCACCGCCGACGACACCGACTTCAACACCTTCAGCGCCGATCGCAAACTCCTCGCGCTCCAGTCCCTCATGCAGGCCCTTGGCAAACTCCCGCAAAAGAAAAGCCTGGTGCTCTTCAGCAACGGCATCACGCAGTCGGGCGTGGACAACCAGTCGGCACTCCGCGCGGCCACCGCCGCCGCCGTCAAAGCCAACGTATCCATCTACTCGCTCGATATCCGCGGGCTGCAAGCATTTCCGCCGGGAGGCGAAGCGCAATCAGCCAGCTTGCACGGGCAGTCCGCCTACTCCGGCGCTTCCGTGCTCAACGATCTGAATTCCAACGCGGCTTCGCAGGACACGCTCGCGACTCTTTCTTCCGACACCGGCGGCAAGGCCTTTTTCGATTCGAACGATGTCGGCGCCGTTTTTTCTCAAGTCCAGAAAGACAGTTCCATCTACTACGTTCTCGGCTTCACCAGCAACAACCCTCTGAAAGACGGCAGGTTCCGCCGCCTCAAAGTCCAAGTCAATCGTCCCGACCTCAAGCTAGATTTCCGCGCCGGCTACTACGCCGGCCGCGATTTCGAACACTTGAACCGCGCGGACCGCGAGCAACAACTCGAGGACGAACTTGCCACGCAACTCTCGCGCGTCGACGTGCCCCTCTTCGCCGGTTCCGCCTTTTTCCGCCAGGACGATTCTCACTACTATCTTTCGGTCTCCCTGGTCATTCCCGGTTCGCAGATTCCCTTCGTCACCGAAAAAGACAAAGACAACCTCACCATCGACATCATCGGCGAAGTTTTGGCATCCGCAAAACTGCCCGTCGGACGCCTGCGCGACACCGTGAAACTCGCCGTCGACAGCACCCGCCAAGTGCGTCGCAAAAACGTCCAGTACAACACCGGTTTCGTGCTCTCCCCGGGAAGTTACCATCTGAAATTTGTTGTACGCGAAAACCAGACCGGCCGCATCGGTTCCTTTGAAACCGACGTGCAAATCCCCGACCTGCGCAAGACACCTTTGAAAATGAGCTCCGTCGTGCTAAGCAGCCAGCGCACTCCCGCTGCCAGCAAGAAAAGCGCGCCGAATCCGCTGGTCCGCGACCAGATGGAACTTGTTCCCAACATCACCCACGTTTTCGCGTCCGACCAGCATCTTTATTTGCAGTACGAAGTGTATGATGCTGCGAAGGGAAAGAATCCCGCCCCAGCGCCCTCCAATGGCGCTGCGCCTGCCGCAAAGGATGCTCCTTCCGTAAAAGCCCCGCGCGACAGCGTCCGCGTTCTCACCAGCATCGAGTTCCTGCAAGGCGGCGCAAAAATCTACGAATCGAAACCCGTCGTTGCCAGCGAAGTCACCGCCCCGGAGCGCAAAGCCATCGTTTTCCAGATGGATTTGCCGCTACAATCCCTCAAGCCGGGTTTGTACGTCTGCCAGGTCAATGTGATTGACGACGTCGCGGGAAGTTTCTCCTTTCCGCGTCTTCCCATCCTGATCCGCGAACCGCTGCCCGCCCCTGCGCCCGTTCCTGCGTCTTCCTCCCGATAGTCCGCCTCGAAACGCCTGCACGAAGCAGCGCCCACTCTTCTTTTCATTCCATCAAATCGTTTTAATAGCGGCAAAACTCGCCAATAGGATTAAAATGCGGGCGTCCAGGAGGACATGGTCATGAGACGCGCCGCGTTCGTAACACTTCTGCTTGCTTCCCTGCTCGCCGGTTCCCTCCGCGCGCAGTCCAAGCTCTCCGCAAAGTGGGAAGAGCTGACGGCCGCCGACTTTCGCCTGGCCATCCAGCAATCCAAAGGCACCTGCCTGCTGCCCTTCGGCATTTTGGAAAAACACGGCCCGCATTTGCCGCTGGGTACAGATCTCCTGAACGTCCGCTACGCCTCGCTGCAAGCGGTCCAACAGGAATACGCCGTCGTCTTCCCCGAATATTATTTCGGCCAGATTTTTGAAGCCAAGCACGAACCCGGCACCGTGGCCTACAGCATGGAGCTGCAGTTGCGCCTCCTCCAGGAAACCACCGACGAAATGGCTCGCAACGGCTGCAAAAAGATCGTCATCGTCAACGGCCACGGCGGAAACGAGCACCTGCTTCCCTTCTTCGCCCAGGCGCAAATGGACAGGCCGCACGACTACGTGGTTTATGTCTTAGACGGCGAGCGCAGCCACTCCGGCGGTCCCGCAAAAAAATCCACCGGCATCGACTATCACGCCGGCGAAAACGAAACCGCCAACACCATGGTCTCCCGCCCCGACCTCGTGCACCTCGACCGCGCCGCCAGCGAATCCGGCGCCGACGAGAAAGGTCTGAACCTCCCCGAAACGGTTTACACCGGAATCTGGTGGTACGCCCGCTTCCCCAATCACTATTCAGGCGACGGCTCCGTAGCCAGGAAAGAACTCGGTGAGTGGAATATGAAGAATTGGATTGAACTGACCGTTGAAGCCATCCGCGCCGCCAAAGCCGACGATGCCAGCCTCAAAATTCAAAACGAATTCTACGAGAAGAGCAAGCGCCCCCTCGACACCCGGCCATAACAACTTATGCGTGGGGATTTCGGAAAATACTCAGCGTGACTTACGGAGAAGTTCCACCCAGCGGAACAGCACCGCGTCGTACGGCGCCTCCACATCGATAAACTCCACGCCCATCCCGATCCGCGGCTTTACGATGCGCACGATCCCCAGCGCTTCAACCTTCTGGTCCTTCCGCGTCAGCGTCACGCGCGTCCGGGAGTTCAGCGCCATCGGCTTGCTGGTGCACACAAAAATCCCGCCCATGGAAATGTCCGACGTGACTCCGGTGATCCGCGTGCCGGATTCCATGTCCAGCAACTCCACATCGGCGGCAAATGGATAGCGAATGGAGTACCGCCGGTCACGCACAGACATCTCGCGTGAGCCGCCTTTGGGCTTTCGTTCGTCCATGGATATAACGTTGCTCACAGTCGTCTGGGCCGCGGGTCCATCCGCAGATGGTCGTCGGGGAGACAGCCCCTGCACATCAGTTTGCCCCAAAAACCGCCCAACCGGGTGCCTTGCAGACCTGCTTCACGCGAAACAAGCAATACCCTCGCAGCGCCAGCCCTCCCAGTTATGCTTCCGGATGCGTATTAGTTGGAACGACAAAACCCTCGTGTGCCGCTCTTTCTGCCCCGGATTTGCGTGTTAGGCTGAAATCCAGGCTTTTTCCAAAGCGCCCTATGACCACACTATCGGATGGCCTTCGCCAAAGTGACCGCGTCAGCTTCAGCATGCCCCTCGAGGCATCTTGGGTCACCGGCACCGGCACGGCTCACAAACAAACCGCAGAGACTCTGCTCGTCAGCCGCAATGGCGGCGTGCTGCGCCTAGCGGACAAGCTGGCCATGGGCCAGGAATTGAACCTCCGCCGCCAGCGCGAAGGCGACGAGTGGAAAAGCACCCGCGCCCGCGTCGTCGCTGAAATCGACCAGGAGCCCAACGGCTTCCTCTACGCCATCCACATTCTCGATACCCGCTCGGATTTCTGGGAGATCGAATTCCCTGCCCCGCACAAAGCGGAAGAAGCTCTCGCGCGCCTCTTGATGGAATGCAGCTTCTGCCAGCGCCGCGAGGTCGCTTATCTCAACGAGTTGGAACTCAAGTCCTTCGAAATTCGCAAATGCGTCGCCCGTGTTTGCAAGCATTGCGACTCGCCGTCCATCTGGATCGAGTCACAGTCCGAGATGCGCCCCCAGCAGAGCGGCCCGAGCCAGTCCACCGTCGAAGAGCGCGTCATCCCGCGCCGCAATCGCACCCGCGTCAAAGCTCGCGTGCTCGCCTGCATCCGCCGCCGCGGTTTCCAGGAGGAAATCGTCGTCTGCGAGGATTTGTCCAAAGGCGGCGTCAGCTTCCGCAGCCGCAATCAATACGCCGAAGGCTCCCGCGTCGAAGTCGCTGTACCCTTCACTCCCGGCAGCGGCGCCATCTTCGTCCCCATCCGCATCGTCTTCTCCCAAGCCATCCCCACCGCCGGCCTCTACCGCCATGGCGCCGCCTACATCAAGCCCCCTCTCGACGCCTGACCCTCTTCATCTCTGCGCGGGGGTGCCGCACCCTTCGATTTTAAGGGTGCGGTCTTTGACTTTTCTTTGGGTTCGAGAGAGAAATTGCGCTGTCCTTCTCTTTCTCCGGGGACAAGGGGGAAAGACACGATCCAGATGATTCAGGGTGCCGCACCCTTCGGTTTTAAGGGTGCGGTCTTTGACTTTTCTCTGGGTTCGAGAGGGGAGTCGATCTGTCCTTGTCTCCTCCGAGAATATCGATCCGAAGCAGCCCCTCTTCCCCTCTCGCGTAATTCAACCAACTACTCCACGGCCAGTCCTTTGGATGACTTACCAGTTTCCTCATCACCGGATTCGCATGCATATACTCCAGTTTTTCTTTCACTTTCTTCGCACTCCACACATTGAAATCGCAAAACCTCCTCTGCCAGAAAGCCGTCCCACTGTCCCCGTCCCCAGGAAACGCCAGGGACAATTGTCCAAGCGCCGGTCTCCTCGGCTTCCTGCGCAAGGCCCGGGAAACTCCCTGTTTCAGCACTTGTAGCGCTTTCGATGGCGTAACGTTCGCCGGTTCGCTCATCAGCAGGTGAACGTGTTCCGGCATCACCACATATCCAACAATGTGAAATCTGTGCCGCGAACGCACTTCATCGAGTATCTTTACAAAGCGATCGCGCGTCCTCCGCGTTCCGAGAAACGGACGTCGCCGATAACAACTGAAGGTAACGAAATGAAGATCGCCCAATCCGTAATAGCGTCGCAGAGGGTTGCGCATCGAAGAAAAACCCGCACCCTTAAAATCGAAGGGTGCGGCACCCACGCCTCCTACCTACAAGGGATAGTGCCCGGATGATATACTCTCCCGGTGGCCCATGACCAAGAAATTTCCGACAGCAAATTCTCTGTGCCACCCGCCAAAGTCTGATACTTTGGGCAAAATGGCAGTCTCAATAATCCCCGCAAATTCCACAAATGGAGAAGATCTCCCCCACGAGATGGCCCATCATTTCGAGGGAAACACGCAAGGGTTGGACCAATGGTTAGCCCACCACGACGACTTGTCGCTCTTCAACTTCATAACGGACGTTAACAACAATTTTCAGCGTGTCCTATTGCGAAATATCGACAGCCCTTCCGGGTGGTGGGGGCTAAACAATCCGCTAGCCAGTGGATTCAATAGGGGCGCTGTTTGGTTTCAAAAGTCAATTCAACCAACGACAAAACCCCAATGAATCCCCTCAAAGACCTCTTCCGACTGCTTGTAAGCTGCCTCTTGTGGATATTTGTCATCTATTGGGCCATCTTCGTCACTTTTACAGTCACCCTCTTGATCTCAGGTGGGCCAGAGCGAGTAGTCCACTGGTACATGCATATCTCCACAGTCGGCTTTCATTTCGACTGGAGCTGGCGGGTCTTTCTGATTCGTCAAACAACAAACCTAGTAATCACGGTTGGGCTTTTTCTTCTCAGGCGACAGCTTCGCGGACGCCAACCTGCTGGTCCCCTATAAATGGAAACTCGGGGTGAAACCGGGGACGGAAACCGGGGACAGGACGGAACGTTTCCGCTTTCCAGGGGAAGTGTCCATCGCGAATCAATGCCGTTTTTCGAATGCCATATCTTGCCCTATGCTCGCCCCTCTTGCTCTTCGAGCTAACCCACAGCAGCCAAACCACTTAGCAGTAATTACTTGGCAATAGGTACCTGTATGCTATACTTG
>Ga0207085_1129_pt1 | contig 11004 bp, 8 predicted proteins | sample Alteio_BWMinHeat_53_FD_153542 | JGI IMG/M metagenome (GOLD analysis project Ga0207085, IMG submission 153542) | Enriched cells from forest soil in Barre Woods Harvard Forest LTER site, Petersham, Massachusetts, United States -... | ecosystem: Environmental > Terrestrial > Soil > Temperate forest >...
ATGTTTTAATGAGAGAAACCCTTCATAAGGAATATTTGTGAAGCATACGCATGACAATCAACACCTTCTAAAAGATGCCGTTAAGCACTGGGATTTATCCAAGTGGTCTCGTGAATGCAGCAAACTGTTGCCTGAGCAGTTGATTGATATCGCTTCGTTGGCGACGCCGGAGGAAGATGTTGAGGCATGGAAGAAAAAGCTTCATTTGATTTTAGTGAGTTTTCCCCCTCATCTTTCATTGGAGTCGTTGGGACGCGCCCTAACAGTTGTCCAAGTATTGGAAATTCTGCAGTTTCTTGCCACTCCCGCCAATCATTTGATGAGTCGCCAACAGCTTTCCTCCTTATTCGTTGGGTTATCTCCTTTAGTGTTTCGAGAGGTCGTGTCTCAGGCAACAGATCAACAACTTTATTTTTTCAAAGAAGAAGCAGTCACCGAGGTTGTGCAGCACCATTTGTCGCTTATTGTGCATGAGTTGAATGAAGAGCTCAAAGCATTAGGCGATGAGATACAGGCATCAGAATCTCAGATTGATACAGTTGTCCTCGAGGACCTTAACTCCGAGGAAATAGCAGATTTGTATCTCAAGATGGATCGACTCAGTGAAAAAGCGAATGAGTTATTACATTTGACCAATCACAGCTTAGTCATTGCCTGGAATTCGAGTCGGGTTGATCTCATTCAAGAGCTGGGACGTATTAAAGAGCTTTGTCAGCGATGTTTGTTGGACCATATCGGACAAGTGTCTGAACAGGAAATAGCTTCTGCCGGATTGCGTCAGCGACTAGAAAATAAGGTGAATGCTTTGTTTAGCGATCGCGACGCCCATGGTCATGTGACATTCATGAAGGAAACCACGCCGGCATTAGAAGCACTGGTGAAATTTTCTGTGTGGTATGTGCAGGATTATGCTGAGATAGGATTATACCACCCTCTAGTTAAAAACTCCCATGTTGACTCTGCGAGGCAAAGCCAAATTGAAGCTTCGCGTTCCGAACGAGGAAGCCCTTCCCGAATCGGGAAGGGTGACGAGGAGGATCGATTTGGCACAGCCGCAGCAAGTCAACATGGGAGTTTTCAACTAGAGGATGGTATATTGCCTGAGCTAGACTTCGATCCAGCTCAGACAGACGCAAAAAACCTCAAGCGTCGGGAAGAACTGCTTGTAATCGCCGAAGAGAACCTTAACTATCTGGGTTTGCACACCCTTCGTGATCTCAAAGCAGCGAAAATTTATTCCAAGCAGTCCTTAATCGAATACATTAGCGAGAAGAAAGCTTTTCTTTAAGCGCGCTAAACACCTCATCCGGAGATTTTGTTCCATCTACCTGAATGAGTACCCCTTTCTTGTTATAATACTCTACAAGAGGCTGTGTTTGAGCATGATAGACTCGCAATCTCTCTTCTACTACTTCCGCTCGATCATCGGGACGCTGAACAAGTTCCCCTCCACATTTGTCGCATTTTCCCTCTTGAGCTGGTGGTGAAAAGTAGCGATTGTAGATGGTACCGCAATTTTTACATGTCAGTCTCCCCTCTGCCCGTTTAACGATGAGATCATCGGGAACATTCAAACTTAAAACGATGAGTTGAGTATTAGGAGGCAAATACTTATCTAATGCTTCAGCTTGGGCTAGTGTGCGAGGGAAACCATCCAAAAGGTATCCTCGGGCGCAATCAGGTCTTGAAACTCGATCGAAAAGCATATCAAGCACAAGTTCATCAGGAACTAATTTACCTGCATTTGTATACGATTTCGCTTTACGGCCAAGTTCCGTATCTTTGCTGATATTTTCGCGGAATAGGTCGCCTGTTGAGATATGTGGGATCCCCAACTCTTTTGTCAGCCGTACCGCTTGGGTTCCTTTCCCTGACCCTGGAGGGCCTAATAAGATCACGACTTTAGCTGTTTCTTTAGGGGGTTGATCTTGTGCGAACAAAAGGCTGCTCAATGTTGTCATACCTAAACATAAACTCCAAAATAAGGTTTTCATCATTATTCTCCGATGTCTACTGCGCGACGGTATCCGTTCACGGGGTAAGGAAAGTAGCCATCGCCGAGCATTGGGTTCAGGCTTGCGATTTGCAATTTGAGGAAGTCTTTATGACAAAGGCTTTTTAGAAGCTCAAATTACAAATCACAAGCCAGACCCCAATGCTCGCCGATAGCCACTTTCCTTACCCCGTGAACGGATACGCGCGACGTTGATTTTTTTTCAAAAGCAGTATAAATTTGTGTTCAATTTTTTAATCGTTCCCGCTATCGTATGATAGGACACGAAAAAACACAATCTTATAATGAAAAACATTCTCATCACATTCGGCAGGTCCTTTCTGGCATTAGAGATGGCACGTCACTGGCACGCCGCAGGGCATCGCGTTTTTATTGCCGATTCCGTCCGTTATCATGTTTCTAAATACTCCAATGCCGTCGTCAAAACCTTTAAGGTGCCGAGTCCCCGCTTTCATCAGACGGAATACATTCAAGGTCTGCTGCACATTGTCCAGGAAGAAAAAATCGACCTTTTAATTCCGATCTACGAAGAAATCTCCTGGATTTCTAAAGCTCTTCCTCGTTTTCCTTCTTCCTGCCATGTTTTTTCACCCTCTTTTGAGCTCTACCAACAACTGCAAAATAAGTGGCTCTTTCAGGAAATGTTGCATCAATTAGGCTTTGCCCCCTTAAAATCGCGGCTTATACGCACACAGAAAGATCTCGATCATCACGATTTTAACACGCCATTTGCTCTTAAACCGTGCTATTCTAGAGCTTCTCACAATGTGCAAAAGATTGAACCGGGCCAAATCCCCCCTCAAATTGCTATCGATCCTAACAACCCGTGGATTGCGCAAGAATGGGCAACAGGAAAAAAGTTTTGCACTTACTCCATTTGCCGACAAGGGAACATCACCGCACAAGGCATTTATCCGGTCCACTATGCCATCAACGGCAACTCCTGCGTCACCTTCGAAGCCGTCGAACATCCAGAAATCGCACAGTGGATAGAGTCGCTTGTTGCTCGCCTTCAGTTCACGGGGCAAATCGCCTTCGACTTCATCGAAACGGATCACAAGCTCTTTGCCATTGAATGCAATCCTCGCGCAACAAGCGGCTTGCTTTTATTCAATGACTCACCAGGAATCCCTGAAGCAGTGCTAGGGAACTCCCATTCCCTTCTCAGGCCGGAAACTGGCACCAGGAGGCAAATTGCCATGGGAATGCTTTTGTATGGCTGGAAGAAAAATGCCAAGCCCAACAACAATTTAAAGGACTTTGTCAGCGACTTCTTTGGAATCAAGGACGTTGTCTTCAGTAGTAAGGATCCAAAACCGTTTTTATATGAGCCCTGGATTTTTTCCTATATCTGGACCAAAAGCAGGCAGTTGGAACTGACCATTCCAGAGTTCTTCACGCATGATCACGATTGGAATGGCCAGCCATTATCCTAGAAATGGCATAAACTTTGGAGTGTGCGTGACTTGTCACCGCTTTCGCGAAAGCCGACTTGTCGGCTCCAGCGCGTCCGACAAGTCGGACGGGCCGGAAAGCGGTGACAAGTCACGCGCACTCCAAAGTGAGTGTGATTTAGCAATATAGCTTACATATTGTATCGATCGGAACCTGATGCCCTTGGTACGAGCTCGATTAAGCGATTGACAAAGCGCTCCCATTTACCCGACTGGACGAGTGGGGCAAGATCTTTGACGTTCACTTGCACTCTTTGAGCAAAATCCCCAAGATAAGGAGCAATATTACCTCTCGCATTCTCCTCAGCCAATGTTTCTGTTAGTCCGCCAAGAAAATCTTTCCACACCCACGCTCTCCCCTGCAAGTTGCGCAAACAAACTTTTAGCTCTTCATTAGTGAAGATGCACAGCAAAAATTGGAGCGGGTGAACAACATCAATGCGGTCGCCGGCTTTTTTTAAAGATGACTCTGCTGATTTGATTTTAGGCAAAGAACTGTTAGCTAAAGTTTTTACAATATAAGCAACGTCGCCAGCTTGCGGGGGAGTCATCCCCCCTTCATAGCTCCTTGCTTCTGCCCTTGCACGTTTGCTCATCTGCTCGGATGAAAGGCTTTTGGGCAGACAATACATCTTAAAGGATTCCCATGCCCCCATTTCCTTCGCTGAGCTTCCTCCTTCGGCTAAACACTCCTGAATCGAATCCACAACATCAAAAAAACGATCTTGCTCATCCACTTGAACGACATACGATTCTCCTTCCAAGCTTTCTACCACAACATTGTCGGCAGCAATCGAGGAACAACAAAGCAAGAGGGGTAAAAGGGGTTGAATAATGAAAGTAGGTAAAGTCTGCATGTTCACACTCCTAATGTGGCTAATTAATTTTTCGATACACGTTGTGTATACCATGCCTCTAATAGTTACAAGATTTTCTTGATATTTTGATTGGGCGAGAAGCCGTATTTCTGATAGGATGAGCCAAAACGAATGTGACTCCTCAATAAGAAGGTGGTCAGGGCATCTTGCCCTGACGGTGAATACACTCAAGAACAGGCAGGGCGAGGACGCCCTGGTTACCTTTTTGCCATAACTTTTTAAGGACGACCTACAAACAAACCTGCAGCTTCCCGAACAACTTTATGTGAGAAGGAGCTGCCGCAACTGTTACGGAATCGCCTCATGCACCTAATTCTAACGCGCCTTTTGTCCTTTTTACCCTTATTGCTGCTGCCCTTCCTCCCAATAGTTGCTGAAGAACCCTCCTGTTCAGATGAGTGTGAAGATTGTGTGACAAACCGCTCATGGCATTTTTGTAAGGGTAACATCGTGACCATCGCACCGGAACTCTACCACGTCGATCGAAAGCGGGAGGGAGGAACACGGCAAAAAGGAGAGGCTTTAGGTGTCCGGCTGAGCTACGATCGGATCAAAAGATATAAGTTTTATGTGGGAGCTCAACTTTTTTACGGCTCAGGCATCTTGCGAGGGCATTCCGGAAATGACAGCAGGATTCGCTCCCGATTGATAGACAAACAAATCGAAGGCAATTTAGGATACACCTTCCAATCCAAGTGCTTTCCCCATGTGGCCTTTACCCCGTTTGCAGGCTATGGGTATTTTAGGGAGTCCAACAAATTCTCTCCTCCTTCCCCTCTCTCCCTCACATTCACCACACAATTCCGTTATGTCAGCTTTGGCTTTCTATCTAGTGTATATGTACTCCCCTGCCTCACTGTTGGAGTCAATGCCAGATTCAGATGGCCGTGGGAAGCACGTTGCAAGGTATCTAACGACCCCGAGTTCAATACCATCCACCAAATCGTTGGTGATAAACTCCACTACCGGATCGAACTGCCAATCACCTATTTCGGGGCTTTCCTTTACAACGGCCTGGAACTCGGGATCATGCCTTTCTACGAGCAGCGCCTTTATGGTGCGCGTGAAAACTTCCCCTTCGATTTCTTCAAAACCCGCTACACGATCTACGGCGTAGACCTCCAGCTGATCTACAGGTTTTAAGGAAGCCAGTCAGGACCTGATTGGGGCGTCCCTACATCTATAGGTGGCTCTCTCAACCTTTGGTCGAAAGTATGTAATTCAGACAAGGTGTTCCTGTAATTAGGAGTTTTGTAAATCAACAAAATACGCATGATCGCAAGCGGCAGGATAAACAAGATTATATAGCTTATCTTGCTTATCCTGCCGCTTGCGATCATGCTCATCACTGTTTTTTGGGCATGGTTCAAAAAGGTTCAAATGCGGGTAACACTATGATTGGGATCAAGCCTGCCATTCTGCCATTCGCTGGGGCTACGATTGGGGTCAAGCCTGTCATTCTGTCATTCGATGGGGCTACGATTGGGGTCAAGCCTGCCATTCTGCCATTCAGGGGGGAGTATTTCAGAAAAAGCTTCGGTCCACCCCCTGAATGACAGAATGACAAGCATGACCCCAATCGTAGCCCCATCGAATGGCAGAATGGCAGGCTTGACCCCAATCGTAGCCCCATCGAATGGCAGAATGGCAGGCTTGACCCCAATCGTAGCCCCAGCGAATGACAGAATGACAAGCATGACCCCAATCATAGTGTTACCTGCATTTGAACCATGTCGTTTTTTGGTAGCATACGGGGTGCTCGTTCTTAGGTTTTATTGCAGCCCTTCGAGGCAAGCAGCTTACTGGGCATCAATGGTGTGTTCGACAAGTCGAACCCTAGAAAAGCGGCGACGAGTCGCGCGCACTCCAAATTTTAGCGGCAACTATCCGGTTTTGCATTTTATCAGCAAAACGGGCATCCTCGAGACTATTACCCGCATTGTGATTAGCTATATGACACCCATTCCCCCTTTTTATTTTCGCTGTAGATGCCTACTTACTTTTTTGCTCCTTGCTAGCTGTTTCCTCTCTTTTTCTTCGACCGAAGCTGCCTCGACGAAGCTCAAAACGCTGTATAACAGTCTGGATCCCGCATCCATTTCCCAACACCTCGCTTTTTATGAACTCTACAGCGATTCAGCGGAGGGACAGCAAGCTCTACAAGATGCTTACCGCTTGCTATCAGGAGGCAAGCCGGCAGGTATTAAAGACCTCTCTCTCCCCACCTCTTTAAGTCCCTCTATTTCCGCAATCGTAGGGGTGGTCAATAAGCATTCTTCAGAAACCCATATCGACCTTTCAGATAGCGAATTAGCCTCGATCAATCACCTGGCTTCCCGTCTCCCTAATCGCAACTTAAAAGGGCATACAGCAACCAGTGAAGATCAAGTATTAAATCTCCCCTCGCCTCAGATCGATCTGGCACGTGGAGTGCTGTTATCTCAATTAGGAAACGATTCCGAAGCGCTGCGTAAAATTAAGAACTATGAAGCGATGATCGACCTAATGGCGTTACAAATCCTTGCCCGTGTTAACCTCAACGACACCCCACAGGCAAAGATCCGCGCCATCAATCGCTTTGTGTTCGAAGAGATGGGGTTCCGATTTCCCCCTCACTCCACCTATGCAAAAGACATTGATCTCTACACCTTTCTTCCCTCTGTTCTTGATTCGAGACGGGGCGTTTGCTTAGGGGTTTCCATCTTATATTTATGTTTGGCGCAACGATTGAATCTGAATCTGGAAATTGTGACTCCTCCGGGACACATCTATGTGCGATGGCATGAAGGGAACCAAGAGATCAATATCGAGACGACAGCCAGAGGTGTGAATGTTCCCAGTGAGGAGTATTTAGGCGTGGATACTCGCTCGTTGCAGCAGCGGAACATCAAAGAGACGATCGGATTCGCGCACTTCAATCAGGCTTCTGTTTTTTGGGAGAAGCAGCAGTATGATAAAGCGCTAGGCGCTTATTTAAAAGCTAAACCCTATCTGCCTGACGACATACTCGTCAAAGGGTTTATGGCATTTATCTATCTCATACAAGACAACGTCGATGCCGCCAAGCCGCTGCTTCATGATATTGTGGATGAATTGCCGGACCACGCGATTTCCAAAGAAACGATTCCCGAAGACTATCTCAAAGGAAATGTCTCTAAAGAAGGGGTTCAGGCTGTATTCATGAGAGTGAATGAGACAAGGGAATCGCTGATTGCCAAACGGGATGCTCTCCAAGCAGTTCTGCAACACTACCCAAAATTCCGTGAAGGATATTTCAGTTTGGCAAACACGTGGCTTCAACTCCATCGCGCCGGAGAAGCTCTGGCGGCATTGGAGCAATACCATGCGCTTGATCCCACTAATGCTTCTGTCGAATATTACCTCGCTGAGCTCTATTTGGAGCGTCTCGACTTCAAAAAGGCGTGGCTTCACCTGCGTTCAGCCGAAAAGCTCACAGAAGCCCGAGAGCATCACCCTAAAGCGCTGCTTTCCCTTAGGCAAAAACTCGCCGAACACTGCCCGGAATAAAAATCCTACCAATCCATTAATCGCGGTTAGTCAGCGCAATGTGTCTACCTACACTTTTAATCGCACCTGGCATTCTCTCAAAGCTTTGAATTTGTTGTTTCTTTTAGTGCTTTTGTGTATTTTAGGCCAAAATTAAGGTATCCGTTCACGGGGCAAGGGAAGTAGCCATCGCCGAGCATTGGGTTCAGGCTTGCGATTTGCAATTTGAGGAAGTCTTTATGACAAAGACTTTTTAGAAGCTCAAATTACAAATCACAAGCCAGACCCCAATGCTCGGCGATAGCCACTTCCCTTACCCCGTGAACGGATACAAATTAAGCAGGTACATTTATGAAAATCTACACAAAGACTGGCGACAAAGGGGAAACTTCGTTATTTACAGGGCAACGGGTCCCAAAAACCGATCCATTTATTGAAGCTTTAGGAACCGTAGACGAATGCAATTCTGCATTAGGAACGGCTATTTCTTTCTTGCCCGAATCTTCCGAGATAGCTTCGGTTCGAGAGCAACTGGAAATCATTCAGCATGCTCTTTTTGATGTAGGAGCCGCCCTTGCGACTCCGCGTACTCGGGCAGCTACAAACAAGCTAGAAAAGACACGTTTTGATCGGGAAGAGATCGAACAGCTAGAGAAATGGATCGATAAGATGGAAGCTGAGCTGCCCCCCTTGCATGCTTTTATTCTGCCGGGTGGGCACCCTGCAGGGGCAGCTTTGCATTTAGCACGTAGTATGTGTCGACGCGCGGAAAGGAGAGTGCTTCCGCTCTATCAAGAGGCTGATGTCACGGATACCGTGTTGATCTATCTTAACCGCCTCTCTGATTATTTGTTTTCCGTTTCCCGTTATGTCAATTTTCTGGTAAAACGCCCGGAAACCAAATGGATACCGCACCATCTAAAGGCTGAAGGCTAAAAAAAGGCAAAAGGCAAAAGGCAAAAAAAAGCAGAAGGCAAAAGGCAAAAGGCAAAAGGCAAAAAAAAGCAGAAGGCAAAAAAAAGGCAAAAGGCAAAAAAAGGCAAAAGGCAAAAGAAAGGCAAAAAAAAGCAGAAGGCAAAAGGCAAAAGGCAAAAAAAGGCAAAAGGCAGAAGGCAGAAGGCAAAAATCGGGCAAGGGCATGGGCTGAGGCACGAGAGGCAAAAGCCTACCATGCTCAACAGGCCAGAGGCCTGAAATTGCAACAGCCCATGCCCTTGCCCGATTTTTGCCTTTTTTTGCCTTTTGCCTTTTGCCTTTTGCCTTTTTTTTGCCTTTTGCCTTTTGCCTTTTGCCTTTTGCCTTTTTTTGCCTTTATTCGGGGTCTGCCCAGCGGCCATGTTGTTGGATGAGGGCGATAAGGCGATCGTCGGCCTCGGCAAAGCTGATATCTTTCTCTACACATGTTTTGCCGACGTAGAGATCGATCATACCAGGTTTGGAGCCCACGTATCCGAAATCGGCATCTGCCATTTCTCCAGGACCATTGACAATGCACCCCATGATGGCAATTTTGACACCTGGGAGGTGGGCGGTTCTTGCGGTGATCCGTTTGGTGACATCTTGTAGATCGAATAGTGTGCGACCGCAGCTGGGGCAAGAGATGAAGTCGGTTTTTGACATCCTCATTCTGGCGGCTTGCAAGATAGCGAAGCTCAGTTTTCGCAACAACGCTGGTTCATATGGCCCTTCTAGCCATATTCCCTCTCCCATTCCATCGCAAAGGAGTGCGCCGCATTCTGCGGCTGCATGGATCGTGAGGTCTTCAGGAGGACATTGGTAGGCGAAGTTTAGGACCACAGGAGCTGTCAGTCCGGTTGTTTTTAGCCATTCGAAGAAGCGGCGTGTTTCATGCAGTTTATCAGCGATTGGTTTGAAAATGATTAAAGGAGGTGATAAGTCGTGGAGCTTTTGCCATTCCTGTTCATTTCCTCCTGAAACCAGGATTGCATATGGCGCTTCTGTTGTCTTTGCCAACTGAAGAGTAAACCGTTGTGTGCGCTGTTGCTGTTCTTTTTCGGTCAAGGCTTCGGCAATGGTTAGGATGCGTCCATGCCGCTCATTAGCCACTATGTCTGATCCTGCCGAATGCAATAACCCCACGCCGGCATCCAAAAGCTTGGAAACCACCGTCTGATTCTGAGGCCGATGCTGCACGACAATGCTGTCAGCAGTTAAGGCACCCATCTTGAGCCGCTCCCCTTTCAGATCGCATCCGAGTGAGGAAAAAATATCGGGATGATTGAGCTCACGTTCATTGACGCTAACAAAAACTGTTCCATCCCGATGCATGCCTATGTTGCGGGGCAATTGGACAGGCCGCTTTGCAAGTGTTTCGATGGAGCGATGTTTTTCCTGGAAAGAGAGAGCTGGAAGTGTTTCATACTGTTGGGCAAATGCGACTAGACGCCGGCAAGGATCAATTTCGCGCCAGGCATCTTCGGTGAGGGAAACGCGAATCGTGTCGCCGATCCCATCCAGCAATAGAGCGCCGATTCCCATTGCCGATTTCACCCTTCCATCTTCCCCTTGGCCCGCTTCCGTGACTCCCAGATGAAGTGGGTAGTCCCATTCCAGGCGGTACATTTCTGCGACAAGAAGGCGGTAGGCCTGGATCATCACCTGCGGGTTTGATGATTTCATCGAGAACATGAACTCGTGATAGTCGTGTGTGCGGCAGATGCGAGCGAATTCCAATGCTGATTCCAGCATCCCTTGAGGGGTATCACCATAGCGGTTCATGATCCGATCCGACAAAGAACCGTGATTCGTTCCGATCCGCATTGCGCGCTTTAAGCGTTTGCATTTTTCAATTAGCGGGACAAATTTCTCTTCGATTTTTAGGAGCTCTTCCGCGTAGGAGGCGTCATCGTATTCCAAGACTTTAAACGTGGCTCGTTTGTCGACGAAGTTACCGGGATTGATTCTGACCTTGTCAACAAAATCGACAACTCTCATGGCTGCCGGAGGGTAAAAATGGATATCGGCCACCACCGGAATTGAGTACCCTTTTTGTATCAATGTGTTTTTGATGTGCTCGCAGGCATCGGCTTCTTTAATTCCTTGTACCGTCACTCGTGCAATTTCACATCCCTCATCTGCTAGTCGAATGATTTGTTCGACAGTTGCATCGACATCGCGGGTGCTCGAAGTG
>Ga0207085_1107_pt1 | contig 10998 bp, 11 predicted proteins | sample Alteio_BWMinHeat_53_FD_153542 | JGI IMG/M metagenome (GOLD analysis project Ga0207085, IMG submission 153542) | Enriched cells from forest soil in Barre Woods Harvard Forest LTER site, Petersham, Massachusetts, United States -... | ecosystem: Environmental > Terrestrial > Soil > Temperate forest >...
CACTGGAAAGCCTTAAATTTTACCACATGTCTTTAGGCTATAACTCAAACGGGAAATTCTATGAAAACACTTAATCGAATTTTTTTCTTTTAACTGCACTATTGCTCCCTTTTCTAGGGGAAGCGAAAATTATCGAGACTGCTCATGCTGCTGACGCTCTTGCATACATTGACAAAGATACCTGGTTCCTTGTTGATTTGGACAATACCATGTTTGAAGGTAAGCAAGCGTTGGGACACGCCAATTGGTTTTATGATGAACTCGACCGAAGAATGAAAAGCGGAATGAATCGAGATGAAGCGATTCGCGACTTTTATCCGCAATGGGTGAAGACGCAAAAAATGTGCCCTGTAAAGCTTCTTGAAGAAGATTTTGTCTCTAATTTGATCTCTTTGCAAAATCAAGGCATTACGGTAATGGGGCTCACACATCGTCAACCCTTAATTGCCGACTCAACCGTACGACAAGTCAACTCCTTAGGCTTTGATTTTTTGAAAACAGCTCCTTCTCAAGATTCGTTTACAGTAGCAGCAGCGAATCCTACACTTTATTTGCAGGGAATTTTGTTCGTCAGTGACTTTAATAAGAAAGGCGATGTCTTCATGCCGTTCTTATCCATGATTGGCAAAACCCCTAAAAAAGTGGTGTTCATCGATGATAAGAAAAAAAATGTGGAAGAATTAGAGCAAATGCTTTCTAAATACAGCATAGACTATGTTGGGGTTTATTATACTGCCATTGACTATGCCTCACCTGTATATGTACGTGAACTTGCAGAATATCAATATCGATTTCTCGATAAAATTATGAGCAACGAAGCTGCAAGCTTGTTGATGCAACATGGTTTGGAATAAGAATAATAAGGGAAGGTTCGAATACAGGTAACACCTAATGCAATTTGGAGTGCGGTGACTAGTCACCGCACTCCAAAGCTTCGCCCTCAATTTTTCACAAGAACACAAAAAATTTATATTCAACGAATAGGTATTTCATCATGCGTCCATTTTCGTCACTCCTTTTTGTCTGTTTGATATGCAGTCAACTTCATTCAACACACGCCGGGGAATTTTCAAGGACAGAATATATTGAGTTCATTCAAAGCTCTTCGAAATTTCTGGATTTTCGAGGCGATTACACCAAAGGGGAAATCGAAATCGTGACAGACCCACAAACAATGGCCGCCATTGAGAAAAATACCGGAAGAGATGTGGGCATCGTGATGAAGGATAAATATTGGATATGGACCAATGACGCTTGTATTTTTCCAAATGGCACCACAGGGGTGTATGGCAGGATTTTATGGGTAAAGTCGTTAGAAGGCGTTCCTGGAGTCGCTGTGATGCCCATGACTGCGGACGGCAAAGTGGTGCTGAATTGCAACTTTCGCCATGCCACGCGCTCTTGGGAAATTGAACTTCCGCGAGGCGGGTTAAATAGCGGGGAAGCGCCGGAAGCAGCAGCAAGAAGAGAAACTGCCGAAGAAACAGGAATGTTAGTTGAAGAGTTGATTTTCTTAGGAGAGATGCCGCCGGATACCGGCTTAACAAACACAATTGTTCCTATTTATATGGCGAAAGTAATTGGCAAGGAAGACACCCAACAAGAAGATTCCGAAGCGATTGAAGACATTTTATACCTAACAATGGGGGAAATCAAGCAGGCTTTCGTGCGAGGCTACTTGGAGCACACAATCAGGGGTGTTCATCACAAAATACCTTTTAGAGACCCTTTTCTCGCCTATGCGATTTTCATGTATGACCTTAAATCTCCTTTGCTATAAATCGGCATGTTTCAAAAAGACTTAAAAATAAATCACACTTAACTTTGGAGTGCGCGTGACTTGTCACCGCTTTTCCAGGAGCCGACTTGTCGGCTCCTGCACGTCCGACAAGTCGGACGAGCGGAAAGCGGTGACAAGTCACGCGCACTCCAAAGTTTATGCGCAATTTAATGTTACCTTCATTTGAACCGTGCTGGTTTTTAGGAGAAATGCCGCCAGCGTATTTGCTGAGCGATAAGGGCGATTTTTGATTTTGTTAATCCTAGGAGTGTTATTGACAAGCGGATAACTTGGCTGACTGTTTTTCCAGTTAAATAGGCTGCAGTCCCCGCCATGGTGAAGCTTCGGATGACTGGTGGCAATGGAGTTGACAGAATAGCTATCACCACTGAAGGTACGTAGATCAATGGATGATAAAAAAAGTGTCGTATGAGTTCGGATCCTTCGTAGGGATTGCATAGGCGCTTCCCATCAGGGGTAAAGCGACAGGCTAAATCTTTGGTCCCATACGCCGTTTCCCATAAAGGTCTTGCTGGCGCTGTCGCTGAGAATTCAGTGACGCGCAAATTAACTGGAGCTAATGGTGCCCAGACGGTGCGATTGGCTATTCGTGCGATACTACTCGCAATGCTATCTTCTCTTTTCCCTGTTGAACACGAAAGCAAGGTTATCTCAGCATCGGGTGCAAGACCTTTAAAACATTCCTCCACGACACCGCTTAATTTGTGCACATCGGATGCAAATACTAGGTCAGACCAATCCCAATTAGACAAGCTTTTGTTGGGAAAAGATATGCTCCCAGAGGATCCATGAGCATGCAAGACAACAGTTTGCAGATCGACGTTCCGAGATGCAGCAGCAATCGCCTCGCAAATCTCTTCCGGAGATTCAATTTCGCGTATGGCGACATCGTGTGTCTTCAAGAGCGCATCTATAATTTTTTGCGATCCTCGATTGTATTCTTTTTGAATAATGTTAAAGATACTGTGCGTGTCTGCAGTCACACAATAGAGAGCTTTCGGCTGTGGATCTAGCGGATCGACTTGCAGGATATGATTGCCATATAAAGACTGAGCCGCCACTTCCCGCGGCCGCAACGCAGACATATCCGGTAGAAACATTGGTTGTGATCCAGGTACCCAAAATGGACCTGTACTGCGTTATATTAGGATGGCTTAAAATTGGATACGACATGCTTTACCTTTTAACTGGACTCTTTAGGAATCCTGTAACTTGGTATCCGTTCACGGGGTAAGGGAAGTGGCTATCGTCGAGTGTTGGGGTCAGGCTTGCGATTTGCAATTTGAGGAAGTCTTTATGACACAGGCTTCTTAGGAGCTCAAATTACAAATCACAAGCCAGACCCCAACACTCGACGATAGCCACTTCCCTTACCCCGTGAACGGATATGTAACTTGTGGAGAGTTTAAAGAAAAACAAAATATATTTTTAGCGAAAAATGATTGTGAAATCTAATTCTACAAGGTGTTCTTTTCTTTTACAATCTAATTTTTGTGGTTATGATTTAATTTATTTATAATAAGTTTCCTTGTGGAGTGTAGCATATTGTAAAACTTTTATTAGGCTTCAGATTGTGTTTTAAATATTTTTTTAATATACATAAAATCGGAATTTTTGTTATCAAGCATCCGATATAAATGGAGATGCGACGACAATGAAGAAAATGATAGCCTCTTTGATCTGTCTTTTTTTATCCCTACAACATAGCTTTGCATTAGATTTTATCGATTCAGAAAATTTTGCAATAGAGTGTGATCACGTGGATCCCTTGTGTTCTGTGAGGGATTATTTTTTGATCCCTAAAAATCATGATGGTTCCAGCCAGATTTACTTGTGCGGCCATTCGCTCGGACTACAGCCAAAGCGTACTCAGGAAATCATGCAAACAGAGCTTGAAGCCTGGGCTAATCTGGGCGTAGAAGGGCACTTTAAAAGTGAAGCTCCTTGGTATACTTATCATGAACTAGTCAGAAACTCTCTCGCGAACATTGTAGGGGCTAAACCAGAAGAAGTTGTTGCGATGAATTCGCTCACAGCAAATCTTCATCTGATGATGGTGTCTTTCTATACGCCTTCACCATCACGCTATAAAGTGCTAATGGAATCTCCTGTATTCTCGTCCGATACCTATGCTGTCAAAAGCCAAATCTTATTTCATGGTTTTGATCCCAAAGAGAGCTTAATCATCATTGAGCCTCGACAAGGGGAAGATTGTCTCCGCATGGAAGACATCGAAAAGGTTCTTGATGAAAGGGGGGATGAAATCGCGTTGGTTTTATTAAGCGCTGTCAATTACTTCAATGGGCAAAAGTTCGATTTACACCACATTACAAATAAAGCTCATGAACATGGCTGTTTGGTCGGTTTCGATCTTGCTCATGCCATTGGAAATGTGCCGTTAGATCTTCACAATGCTGATGTCGATTTTGCTGCGTGGTGTAGTTATAAATACCTTAACGCAGGTCCTGGAGCCATTGGAGGAGTTTTTGTACATGAACGCCATTTAAGCAGCCCTACGTTAAATCGTTTTGCCGGTTGGTGGGGAAATGATCCGAATACCAGATTCCAACTTCATCTACAGCCTGATTTCGTTCCTGTAGCGAGAGCCGATTCGTGGCAACTGAGTAACCCATCGATCTTTGCTCTTGTTCCTCTGAGAGCTTCGTTAGAAATTTTTGACGAGGTCGGAATGTCTGAAATAAGGGAAAAATCTTTGCTGCTTACAGGGTATTTAGAGTTTCTTATTCAACAAATCCATTCCGATCAAATTGAAGTCATTACCCCAAAAGATCCTCTTGAAAGAGGCTGTATGCTTTCGATCAAAGTGAACAACAATCCTGAGTTATTAATGGAAAAGTTACATCAAGAGGGGATTATCTGTGATTTTCGTCGACCGAATGTGCTGCGGATTACCCCTATCCCGCTTTATAACACTTTTTATGAAGTATGGAAGTTCGGACAAATCCTAAAAAACCATTTAAATGACTCCACGGAGATTTTATGAAAAAGGCAGGGAACGCTCATTAGTTTTCTCAATTGTTAGACCGGTCGGGATTTGTGCTTGAGTATGTTTACCCTACGTCGACCGAATTTTCTATCGTAACTATTCACGTAGGTTCAGGCCTTCCAAATGGCGTTTGAGAGGATGAGCTGCTCAGGAAATCGGCGAAACTAATAGTTTTTTACTATTGATGAGCCGATTTCCGAAGCAGATCGCCTCTCAAACGCCATTTGGAAGTGCCTATACCTACGTGAATAGTTACTTTCTATCTTAGAAGCTCGTAAGAAATAAAAAAACAGGGTATATTATGTGCTTTTTCCTGAGGGGTCTATTTATGTTAATTGTCAGTTTGCCAATCAACGCTGAAGAGATCTTCATTCCCAAGCAGTTTGAAGAAGGGCAGGTAATCGAGCAGATTATCTTGATTTCGGACGTCGATGGAGTGGTGAGAGAAGGGACCGATAAGAGGGCAGATGAGCGTGTGATCCAAGCCGTCAAATCCTTACTGGAACATCCAGGCTTGGATGTGACATTTATTTCCGGTACATCAGTTGATAATGATCCTACTGTAGAACCATGGAGAGGAGGAAATCTTCCTTTAAGGCAAGTATTTGGCTCTTCATTTGAACAGGAATTGCTTGAAAAAAGAGTGGCGATTTACGGAGTATTAGGCGGGCACAGTATGCGGGCAGATGGCTCTCTGCATGTGGTTGACGAGTATTCCCCTGAAATTGCTTATGAGCTGGAAAAACTCCTGATTCAAGCCTTCCTAAAAGAGGTTTTAAATGATGGCAACGATACGCAAAAAGAGGTAGCCAAGGCTCTCCAAATTGAACTAGACTCATTGAAAAGCTGTCCTTCTTCCCTTTCTGCTAACCTAACAGCGGATGAATTGTATCCCATTATTAGCGTGATTCATCAGCATTTAGATCCCCACTTCCGGCTGGGAGCCAATGGCGCTCTAATAGAAACCCAAACCTCAAACGCTCTGTGGAGCACTGCATTCTCTTCCAAATGGTTACGGGAAGAGCTGAATCAGCCCCAATATCTCATTTCCAGCTTACCGCAGTCGCAAAAGCAAATCGCCACAGGACTGGCTAAAAAAGGGGAATGGGAATTCAACTACCTGCTAATTTGCAAGACTCACAAAGGTTTAACCACAGAGAAACATATCCAGGAAAAGCTCGAACGCCTTCCAAATGCTTTGGTTGTGACTATTGGGGATACCCAAGTGGATTACCCCATGCACCAAAATGCCCATCTGGCCTTTCATGTGGGCTTGGAACAAGTCTGGCGCAGTCATCCCCTGCCTCAATGCATGATGATTCGCAGTCCAGAAGGAAAAGATGCCCAACATGTTGAAGGAACCTTAAAAGTGTTACAACTTTTAAACGAAGCAATCGGAAAATCATTTTATGATCTAAACTATATCCCTCGCTGCGATGCTTCTGGACAATGGAGCTACTATTCGATCAGGGAAATACAGTAGACTTTATGGTGGTCAGGGCGTCCTCGCCCTGACGGTGAATACACTCAAGGCTGGAGCGATCTTGCCATCTTAACCTGAATACCCGCTCTCACAACTTATTGAGTACATCCTTAAAAGTTATGGCAAAAAGGTAACCAGGGCGTCCTCGTCCTGCCTATTGGTACACTCAGGACTGGGATGACCTTGCCATCTTATGCCCGCCGCCATCACTTTTTAAGGACGTATTCAATAATTGTAACTATTCACGTAGGTATAGGCACTTCCAAATGGCGTTTGAGAGGCGATCTGCTTCGGAAATCGGCTCATCAATAGTAAAAAACTATTAATTTCGCCGATTTCCTGAGCAGCTCATCCTCTCAAACGCCATTTGGAAGGCCTGAACCTACGTGAATAGTTACCAATAATTGATGGTTTTTTTATTTTAATTATGTTATATTGTAATTCGTTTGATTGAAGAAAATATGTGTGTATAATGATGTATTATAAAAAATAGCTGGTGATTGATAATGTCGTTAATAAATAGTGTGGGTGTTAATTCCTCTTTAGCTGCAATGGCAGCTTATGATTATGGAACATTTCAGCCCGGTGTACTTCCTCCTGTATTAACACCTGTTCCGAACATAAAAAATCTTCATCCTCGCGAGATAGAAGCTCAAAATTATTTTGGTAAAGAAATTCTAGAACTAGATCCAACAGATCTTAGACCCAAGGCCTTGTATTTAGTCTCATCATCAGATGATACGGTTTTTAGTTTCGCACCAATAAAGCAATTTCTGGACACTTTTGGTTTTCAATCTGGCTCGGGAAGTAAACCTCACCTGGAAACTTTAAACAAAACGCATGATGTCTTGTACCGCATGATTTCATCTTTTAAAGAGATTTGTCCCACAATTACGGCCGGTGCAAAAACAGGAAAGATAACAACTCTGGTTTTGTTTGCTCATGGCGATTCTGACGGCATTTCATTACCGGATCAAAGTCTCAATCGCTTTGATCAGAGAACAATAGCGCTTATGGATGGCTGTTTTTCTCAATTAGACGAACAAGCAGAAATTTCCTTACTTTCGTGTGCAACAGGAAGATATCCCGATAGCATCGCTAGTATCATTGCACAGTTAGCGGATCGAACTGTCTGGGCACCAGAAACCTCAGTCACCCCAAGTGCCACAGAATTTTCATTATCCATTCCATCAAGACCTACATTTAGCACCATCTATTCAACAAAAGACCTCGCTTGTAAGTTTTCCCGAGAGGGGGTGCGTACTTGCAATCAATTTGAGGGGAATCAACTTTTAAAGGATGCTTTTCATCCTCCCCTTGAAAGGGTGATTGCACGAGTGTCATTTTATGTTTTTTTCATGTTAAATCAAGCACTATTTTCTCTAAACTACCATACTCAGCGAAGCCCTCACTATTTCAGGATATTGCTTGCAACTTCAGCGTTTTTTAGCTTTGATTATACGCATTGGTATGACCAAGCCAGATATATCTATCAAGTTGTCGTTGGATACCATCTCTTGACAGCGTGTTATAAACTAAGGGTACGTCCTTAAAAAATTATGGCAAAAAGGTAACCAGGGCGTCCTCGCCCTGCCTGTTAGTACACTCAGGACCGAGATGACCTTGGAAAGACATATAAGGATCAAGTTAAGGGGGTTTCGAATTTGATTCGCTTTATTGGACACAAAGCCTCCCAGAAAAATTATCCGATGGCAATCCCATGCGTGGGAGCTATTATTGAGCGTGAACATAATGGGATGACAGAAGTGCTCATTCAAACACGGTGGAAGCCACAAAGAGATCCTATTTATAAAGGCACCTTTGAATTTCCTATTGGAACTTTGGATAAGCCTTATGAAAACATTTATGAAACCCTTGCTCGGGAAATCGATGAAGAGTGTGGATTAAAATTAAAAACTGTCATTGGAAATTCTACCACCTCGATTGCTCAATCCGGTAAAGGGGATGAGGTATTCGGCTTTCGTCCTTTTTGTTGCACACAGCAATTAAAACATGGCAAGCCCTGGATCAGCTTTATTTTCATTTGCGAAGTGGAGAACTCAGCGCCTAAGCCGTTTTCTGATGAAAGTAAGGATATCAAATGGGTACGGGCTTCAGAGGTAAGACAAATGTTGACCCAAACTCCGGAAAATTTTTTTCCTCTTGAATTGCCAGCATGGGAATACTATTTTGGAGAGAGCACAAATGTAAGTTCTCAAAAAATCATGGCAAAAAGCTAACCAGGGCGTCCTCGCCCTGCCTGTTAGTACATTCAGGACCGAGATGACCGTGTTATTTTATGTCCGCTGTCAAGGCTTTTTGGGCATGGTTCAAAAAGGTTCAAATGCAGGTAACACTATGATTGGGATCAAGCCTGCCATTCTGCCATTCGATGGGGCTACGATTGGGGTCATGCTTGTCATTCTGTCATTCAGGGGGTGGACCGAAGCTTTTTCTGAAATACTCCCCCCTGAATGGCAGAATGGCAGGCTTGACCCCAATCGTAGCCCCATCGAATGACAGAATGACAAGCATGACCCCAATCATAGTGTTACCTGCATTTGAACCATGCCGCTTTTTGACAACTTATACACAAACAACGCCAATAATAATTTTATCGAGATAAAAACTTAAAATGGATCAAATCGCAATCAAAATCATTTATGATAACTGTAAAGCACAGGAAGGCTTTCAAGAGGGATGGGGGTTTTCCTGCTTAGTGGATTTAGGGCGCCGTAAAATTCTTTTTGACACAGGAGCAGACTCTCAGGCTTTCTTTTCCAATCTCCAAAAATTGAATATTCAATGTGATGAAATCACTGATGTCGTTTTTTCTCACAAGCACTCAGACCATGTGGCTGGTTTTGATGAGATTATTGGAAAACTCAAAAAAGAGAGCCGACTTTTCTTGCCGAAAAAATTTCCATTCAAAAAAATTCTCCACACAATTCATACAGAAATAGTCGAAGATTTTAAGGAGATAGACTCTGGAATTTACTCTTTAGTCTTAAAAGGAGGCTTTTTTCTCTACGAGCAAGCTCTTATAATAGAGACTCGGAAGGGCTTAGTCGTTATTACAGGATGTGCACATCCCGGAATCGTTCGCTTATTGCAAGAAACCCAACAGCGCCTGAAACAGCCCATTTATCTTGTTTTAGGAGGGTTTCATTTATTCCGTAACAAACAAAGTCAAGTAGATGAAATTGTCAATCAATTTAAAGCTCTTAAAGTTCAAATAGCTGCCCCCTGTCACTGTACGGGCGAGATGGCAATTGAACGATTTCGACAAGTGTTTCAGGATTGTTTTTATAAAATTGGCACTGGAACTATTCTTATCTTAGAAAAGTGAACAGGATGACTAAGAATGTATCACTCATGCGTCTCGTAAAGCAAAGAATCTTCTAGGAAAAAGCCATTAGGGTCATTGACAGGATTGCTTGCTTGTTCATTTTCTAAGTGAGGCAATCTGGATTCTTCTTCTAAAGATTGTCTTGGTATGGCAGAAAATAATGAAAAACACTCTTCATCTAAGGCATCAGGAGGCTCAAAAAAAGGTGGTGGATTTATCTGAAAACCAGGATGTGAAATTGGCGCTGATTGTTTCACGCGTTTTTGAGAAATTTGACCTTCCGAGGTTTTCTTTCTCTTGTATTTCGGATTTGGAGAGGCGACAGTCCGAGATGGCACCGGTAATAAAGTCGCTTCTTTTGCAGCCTGCTCTGCAGCTTTTTTTCCCTATGCATGCGACTATAGCATGTCTGGCAGATTTTAGTCGTGGGATCTTGTGGATTTTTATGCCATTGATAAGTTGTTGTTCTTGAACACCCGGCACAGCTGGTGCCTTTTGCATTCTCCTCTATAGCTTTTTTGTCATTATGAATGCGCTTATAGCATGCACTACAGATTTTAGTCGTGGGATCTTGCGGACTCTTATACCATTGAATAGTTGCTGTTTTTGAGCAATTGACACAGGTAGTGCCTTTTGTGGCCTCTTTTGCAGTTTTGTTGGCCCTTTGAATACGTTGATAGCATGCCTCACAGATTTTAGTTGTGGGATCTTGTGGATTGTTATACCATTGTCGAGTTGTTGTTCTTGGGCAACCGGCACAACTAGTGCCTTTTTTAGCCTCCTCTGCAGCTTGTTTTTCCCTATGAATGCGTAGATAGCATGCCCGACAGATTTTAGTCGTGGGATTTTGTGGATTCGTGTACAATTGATAAGTTGTTGTTCTTGAACACGCGGCACAGGTAGTGCCTTTGGCAGCGTCTTCTGCAGATTTTTTTGCTTCGTCTTGTAGGCTTTGAAATAGGGGAGAGGGTTTTACGCCAGGGATTTCGTAAAATTGAGATTGTTGCTCATCTGATGGCTGGGGGTGTCTAAACTCAAGAAAGGCAAATGGGTTTGTCAACTGTATGCTTATATGATCTCCAATGAGCGGCCTAGGAAGGATTGCCGAGCCTGCGGCTACTTTATTTACACAGCACAGGTTGCTGTTCCCAATCCCTTTATATCACTTACTCATGTATCTCGTAAAGCACAGAATCTTCTAGCAAAAAGCCATTAGGGTCATTCACAGGATAGTTTGCTTGTTCATTTTCTAAGTCAGGCAATCTGGATTCTTCTTCTAAAGATTGTCTTGGTATGGCAGAAAATAATGAAAAACACTCTTCATCTAAGGCATCAGGAGGCTCAAAAAAAGGTGGTGG
>Ga0207085_1130_pt1 | contig 10968 bp, 7 predicted proteins | sample Alteio_BWMinHeat_53_FD_153542 | JGI IMG/M metagenome (GOLD analysis project Ga0207085, IMG submission 153542) | Enriched cells from forest soil in Barre Woods Harvard Forest LTER site, Petersham, Massachusetts, United States -... | ecosystem: Environmental > Terrestrial > Soil > Temperate forest >...
CACCCTTCGTGTAGCGGCATGTGTTGACGACTTTTGATCCAAACAGCACGCTGCGGAAATTCTTTACCGCTTTTTTATCGGGCCGCTTTAGACGAAGTCCTGGAACAGGATTATAGGGAATCAAATTGACCGTGCACTGCTTCCCATGCAGCAAATGCGCCAACTCATGTGCGTGGTCCGGATGGTCATTAATACCCGCAATCAAAATATATTCGTAAGTGATATCGCGCTTCGTCTTATGAGAGTAATCATCCATAGCTTGAATAATATCTTCAAGAGGATACTTACGCGCATACGGGATGATTTTCATCCGAATCTTTTGATTTGGGGCATGAAGAGAGAGAACCAGGTTGACTTTCAATCCTTCTAAAGCCAGACGCTTAATCCCTTCCACAATGCCAACAGTCGAAACCGTGATCCTTCTTTGGGAAAGGTTGAGCAAATCAGGGTCGCTGATGATGCGGATCGAGGTGACAACAGGATCATAATTTTTAAGCGGTTCCCCCATTCCCATATACACAATATGGGAGACCGCCTCCCCTTTAGGCTTAAGCCAGGCATTGATTTGGACCACCTGCTCGACGATTTCAGCGGGACGCAGATTGCGGAAAAACCCATTCTTACCGGAAGCGCAAAACGCGCATTTTGCAGGGCATCCCACTTGGGATGATACGCATACTGTTCGGCGAGCTCCTGAGCAGATGAGGACGGACTCCACAAGGCTTCCATCGCGCATCTTCCAGAGAAATTTATAGGTTTCCTTATCGTCAGAATCTTGAACTCGAGCGAGCTCGAGCACTTTTAATTTCAGGATCTTAGAGAGATGCTGCCTGAAGTCTTTGCTTAGATTTGTCATTAAATCCCAATCCAAGACATTCTTCTGGTAAACCCAATCAAGAAGCTGTCGCGCCTGGAATTCCTTGCCTCCATGCTCGAGGATAATCGCTGTTAATTCAGATGGCGTGAGTGCGCATAAATCGTGCATTTTACTTTTCCTTTTCTAAGACTCTACAATGTAACCGTTCACGGGGTAAGGGAAGTAGCTATCGCCGGTCGCTTTGGGTTCAGGCTTGCGATTTGCAATTTGAGGAAGTCTTTATGACAAAAGCTTTTTAGGAGCTCAAATTACAAATCACAAGCCAGACCCCAAAACTCAGCGATAGCCACTTCCCTTACCCCCGTGAACGGTTACTCTACAATTCTACAACAGTTCCTCTTAAAACCGGACCCAACACTTTCGCCCCATTCTTAAGAATCACCCTTCCGATACGTCCTTCTTCAAAAGAAATCGTATTGACCTCGCAAAGAGGTCCATCGAGCTCTACCACCTGCTCTGAGGAGGCACCATCATGCCTGAAAAATTTAAAACCGGCTATGTTTATATTCCAGCAGAAAATGTTGAAAGAGCTCTCTGCTTTTTTCACGATGATCTCATTGACATAGGATTGATGGATCACTATTTTTTTGTCCGAGCAAGTCAGTTTCCCGGCAATTAGACTATTCGTGATCTGCAAATCCGAACCTGTATGTTTGACATTGCCCACAACCTTAGTATGGAGCAAAGAGAGCGTTCCAGAAGATTGAATGTGATCGACTTGTGGACAATTGACAAGATGCAGTTGACCAGATGCTTTAATAGAACCCAAGTTTGGACAATCTTCCGCACGCAAATGACCACTGACGCTGATTTCGGCAGCCGTCGATTGGCGGATCGCGGCATATCCGGAAATATGAGCAGAGTGAAATGTGGAAGAACAAACATCCACTTTCCCTGAACATGTAAAGGAATGCTTGCATGTCACATTCTCTACAACAGCTTTTCCACTAACGGTTAACTGATCCACTGTCCGATGAGACAAGCTAGAATAACCGGAAATGGCTACATGGTGATTATTGACATTCATTGTATTCTCCAATTAAAGATATTATTTCGTTATGGCAAAAAAAGGTAACCAGGGCGTCCTCGCCCTGCCTCCCTAAGGACCGGGATGACTAGCCATCTTATGGACGCCACCATAACTTTTTAGGACGTATCATTTTTTTATCCATTTTACAGCTTTAGTTGATAAATGTAAATTAAATTCTGGATAATTCTGGATAATTATCCATGAATAAATTACGACACTTTAATTTAAATCATCTGTCATAAATGTACATCCTTGAAAAGGGCATGGTTCAAAAAGGTTCGAAAAAAGGTAACACTATGATTGGGGTCAGGCATGTCATTCGTACGTCCTTAAAAAGTTATGGCAAAAAGGTAACCAGGGCGTCCTCGCCCTGCCTGTTAGAACACTCAGGACTGGGATGACCTTGCCATCTTATGCCCGCCATGTTCTGTCGCCGTTTCACGGCTCAACTTTTTTCTGTTACTTTACCCCACGCTTACGCATGGGGCTACATGCTGCCATCGCTTCGCGATTGGGCAGGTCGTACCGGCCCGACCGTGGGTGGCTAGGTCATCCTCTGTATGAGGAAGAGCGGGCTCAGGCTGCCTCGACCTCAGAGTGGCCTGGGCATCTCTCGATCCGACAGCAAGCAAAGAGTGGCTGTCCCCAGCCTCACAAATCGCGAAGCGATGACAGCATGTAGCCCCATGCGTAAGCGTGGGGTAAAGCAACAAAAAAAGTTGAGCCGTGAAACGGCGACAGAACACGGCGGGCATAAGATGACAAGGTCATCCCGGCCTTGAGTGTACTGACAGGCAGGGCGAGGACGCCCTGGTTACCTTTTTGCCATAACTTTTAGGGCGTACAATGCAATGAAACCCTATCAGTGGGCCACTTTATGAACAATGCTGGACCCGGCAAGGCCGGGGACGGCCTTGTTACCTTAATCATGTTTTTAATTATTTTTTTGATTTTTATTTATTTATTTTGATAAAATTTAAATAAGAGGATTTATGCTTTTGAGAAAAATGTTGATCTTCTATTCTCTTCGTTTTTGAGTAACTCAACTCGTCCTGGACAACATTGACTCCAAAAGAATAAAAGCCATTGCCCAACAAATCCACCAACTCGCTTGATAAAGAGCGATACGTGTTAATTTTAAGGGGGAATTATGCAGCCATCATTTGAGCAGCCATTACAAGGTGCGGCATCACAAGGTGCGGCACCGATTCCAGATCAAGCTTATGCGCATCTTCCCGATGTGGAAGCAAAGCATGGCGGGTTTAAAGGAAGAGAAGTCGAGATAATCAAGAGCAGCAAGTGGTCGTTGGCGCCTACAACGAAAAAAGTGTTGGTTGCTCTTGCTGTCGTGGCCGTTGTCGCTGTTGTGTTTACCGGCGTTGGAGCAGCTGGAATTGGCGCAATTGGTATTGCGTTTGCGGCCATTAAAGCATCGGCTGTGTTAAGCGTTGCGCTTAGCGCAGCAGCTGTTTCCGTATGCGCTATCAGCCGGAAAATTATCGAGAAGTCCCAAAAAGCGCATACAGAGGGTATGTTAGAACAAAGTAGAGCTCAGTTTGACACGGACATGAAGGCTTCGTATCAGGAATTGTGCTCACGGGAGGACGTATGCGAACGCGCTAAAGGTAACAGTTTAAACACGCTGCTAGAAAGTCCCGATGATGCAACGGCACAAGAGACGTTATCGAAAAATGCAAAAGAGCTGCAAGAGATTCAAAAGAGAAAAGAATTGATTTTTGCCGAGCGGCTGAATAGGAGCCCCGAGGCACAACAAACATTTAAGCGACTGCAAATGCTTTTCCAAAAAAACTTTGCGATTCCTATCGATCAAAGGATGGCTCTCTTGAATGTAGTTAAAATGAAAACCGACACTTTTGATGGGGTTAAAGCTGTAGACACTTATCTCGCAAGAGCAACAGCCGTAAAAAGCGAAAATGCCGCTCGCCTTGCAGGACCGCCACCCTATGAGAACCAACTCACGCTATTCGATTTTTATACAAAGACAATTAGGAGTAAAATAACAGTAGAAGACTCTGATATCGGACCACTTACAGACTTCAACATACTGATGAGCGCAGCAATGGGTGACGCGGTAAATACGCAGTTTTATACAGATGGGATGATAGAAAGTGTAAAAGGAGAAAATAGTGGAGAAAAAGTGGTTGATGGTACTCAAAAAAGGTCTGAGACGAATGTAAAAGCTTCTCAACTTCTTAAACCGACCTCACCAGCACAAGAACAAGCTCTTAATGGAGAAGGGTATGTACTATACCCCAAAGGGGGGATGTGGGTGCAAAATTCCTGGGCCTGGGCAGATAGCGATGAAGGAAAAGGAACTTCTGTAACCTGGACGGGCAAGTTTGCTTTCAACCAAACAAGAGGTGATTTTGTCAAGGAAGAACGAAGCGCAACTTTAGATTTACAAGCTTTAGGTCCTTTGGATCCGAGCCAGAAAGTTGCGATCATGAAGTTTGTAAAAACCTGGTGCGCCAGCGATTCAGCGACTCATAACAACTACAAAGAGGCACTACTCTATGCCAAAAGCGGCCTTGCAAATAAAGAATTTCTATCGACATGCAAACAGTTATTACCTACGATGTCTAAACAAATTGTCAAGGTGCAGGCTAATAATGGCGGTTTGGCCGTGATTTCTCAAGAGGACGCAACCACAATGGTTACTGCTTATCAAAAGCTGCTCCAATCTGCAGAAACATTTGCCCATCAAATGAATAGGCATATGCTTTCCCTGTATATGTAGAAGTTGCCCCCCAAGGTGCCAACGCCTTTGCCAACGGACTACAGCACGCAACGCTTTCCATCCGCATGAAACTTGCTGGCCAATAGCCAGCCTTTAGGTTGACAGCTAAAAATCAAATAGACTAGCCTTCTCGTATATCCCCATTAAACAAGGAAACATCTATGACACTCATCGAAAAAATCAATGATGGCATTAAAGAAGCCATGAAAAGCCGCCAACAAATCCGCCTTGACACCTTGCGTATGCTTAAATCAAAAATTCTGACCGTTGATGCCCGCGGCAACCTACCTGACACAGAAGTGGTCAAACTATTCAAAACGTATTATGGAAACTTACAGGAAGCTTTCGAGCAGGCCAAAGCGGCAAACCGCACAGAAATGGTAGAGAAACTCCGACAAGAAATGACAATTGTACAAGAATTTCTGCCAAAAGCCTTGACCGCCGAAGAAACCAGAAAACTGGTCGTTCAGGCCATTGCAGAAAGCGGAGCAAAAACAAAAAAAGATCTTGGGCTGGTCATGAAAGCAGTGATGAAATTAAACTCCTCCGTTGATGGAAAATTGACTAAAGAGCTTGCCGAAGAACTTTTATAGTTTTGTGTTTTTTTGTTTCCACTTGATTGTTTGGAAACTCTAACTTGGCTTTTTAGAAACCCCTCTCTTTGTTAGAAACCCCTCTCTGTGTGTGTTTCTCTGTGGCTCTGTGCCTCTGTGTTTTCCCTGTTCCCACTCGTTTGTTTCAAGACTCTATCTTGGCTTTTTAGAAACACAGAGGCACAGAGCCACAGAGAAACACACACAGAGAATGTCCCAAGCTTAATATCCGTTTACGATTCTATATAGGTTTTCCCTGTTCCCACTTGTTTGTTTCAAGACTCCAACTTAGCTTTTTAGAAACACAGAGGCACAGAGCCACAGAGAAACACACACAGAGAATGTCTTAAGCTTAATATCCGTTTACGATTCTATATAGGCCATCAATCAATTTCTCTTCATGGAAATTAATCAATAATCCGATCCGCAAATTGAGCAATCGTAAATGGGAAAGAACTTGTGCCTTATCTACAGGGTGAATTGCCAGCTTGGCTTTTAATTCCACTACAATTTGATTATTAACCAACAAATCGGCTCGAAAACCGCACTCCAGTTTGATTCCGTCATAAAATAAAGGGACCGACTTCTCTTCTACGACATCAAATCCTTGTTTTCTCAACTCATATGCCATACATGCTCGGTATACAGACTCAAGCACCCCAGGGCCTAAATGTTTATGAACTTTGATGGCGGCTCCAATTATTCCTTGTGTTAATTCATTGTCTCCCATGGTAATCCTCTACGTCCTCTAGCTTCTTTGCTTGACAATTCTAATTTTTTTTAAGATATCCAGGATAGAGGCAACGAATTGAAATTTCCAGAAAAAAATTAAAGTCTGACTCGATTTGCCTCACCCCTCTCCTGGAAACCCCTCTCTGTGTGTGTTTCTCTGTGGCTCTGTGCCTCTGTGTTTCCCCTGTTCCCACTTGTTTGTTTCAAGACTCTAACTTAGCTTTTTAGAAACACAGAGGCACAGAGCCACAGAGAAACACACACAGAGAATGTCCCAAGCCTAATATCCGTTTACGATTCTATATAGGTTTTCCTGTTCCCACTCGTTTGTTTTAAGACTCCAACTTAGCTTTTTCACAGAGCCACAGAGAAACACACACAGAGAATCTCTCAAGCTTACTATCCGTTTACGATTCTATATAGGTTTTCCCTGTTCCCACTCGTTTATCAAAACTAAGGAAATTAAATAATAAATTTGGTATAATAAGAGATAAGGGAATGTTGCCCTCATCCATTTTCCGTTGTCAGGGAACTTCCCAAAAGATCAAAAAAAGGAGAAGTTAGCATGACAATGCCAATATATCCTAGTCCTCCAGTCGGAGGTGATCCGGGGTTGGATCCCAGTCCGGTCGCCGGGACCCCCAAAAACTTTAGAACGACTGATGGAATGTCTGCATATTCTGCCGATATTGCCGCGGGCAAGGAGCTGACCGTTCAGGGTTTTTCCCAGATCATTCTTTCTGCAACGAATGAGAGCAATGAAACTTTATGGAATACGCAACAATTCAACGCATCGCGTCGGTCAGATTTTTATCTTTCCTTAGTTTTAGATGGGTTAGCTGCACTGCAGGTTTTAAAGCAGCAGATACAAGATGCAAATAATTATGAGAATCTCCTCACTCTTAATCTACAAGATATAAACACACTTAATACGGACATTCAGACCTACAATGGTAACGTCACTCCACTTGCTCAACCCAACCTTGATGCCGTCAATCAAGCCATCAATCAATACAACAATAACCAGATTAGTTTAGCTCAGTTGAATACAGCGATTGACACTTACAATAGTAACGCTGCTTCTTACAATTCACAAGTAGTTGATGTAAACTCGAGTATTTCTGCTTTCAACAGTAATGCGACAAGCACAAATCAACGGGTTGCTATTTTCAATGCCGATTCTCCCGACACAACTCCTTATGTAGGACAAACCCTGGATTCTGAGACCGCTGCCCAGATGCCAATCCTCTCGAATATCAGTGCTAGTCAGTCTATCCCTATTCCCAATGTCTCCTTCACTCCCACTACATTGGACGCAGTCTCAAATACCATGGTTCCCGCCTCATCAGGTAATGTTGACACATTGATTCAGACTCTGAACGATAATTATCAAGCTTATTTAAACAACAACCAGGTCCTTACCTCTTTTCTTAATGATCAATCGACACAACAAAATTTTGTGCAATTTTTCTTACAAGATAATAATCCTACACTGCCGCCATCCTTTTATACTCCTAATGCTCAGCCCAATTTAAACTCGGGAGGCCCAAGCAGTGCGGGACCTGGCGGGGGGCTGGGTTCTGGAGTCTCTCTATCAACCCTGATCACCTCGCTGAGCAATCCGCTGATGAGTGCTATTATTGATCGGAGTATTTTTTCTGCCAGTATGGATTTGGAATCTTTGCCCGGTACTCCAACAGTCGTTAACCATTTACAATTTTTAACCTCATCCTTGCTAGCTCAGGTGGGCTTACAAGCCGGTTCATCTGCTATTGGCCTGTTGGCAGATCGGTTGACCTATTTGGATCCCGGTTCTCCATCTGCTTTAGTTGTTGTTGGGACTACCTTAGCGAGCGAGATAGCTTTATGCATCAGTAGTGGTTGTGTCGCAAACGGAGTTAACACGGTTGTAGCCCAGGCTTATCCAAACCTTGATTCTACTGCACAGGCAGCTCTTGCTTCCCAGCTGACAGCAGCCATAGAACTTATCCTTTTGCAATCTGCAGTCTTGCAGCTATCGCAGACACTACAAGCCCCTCAATTATCTGGTCAAGTTTTAGGAACAATCCCAAGTGCACAAGCTTTAGCAACTTCCTCAACAACTGTAGATGTCAATACAGAAGCTTTAAAAAGCGCCTTGGCCAGCAACCTGGCGAATCAGTTAAATAGCTCTTATGACAGCGCCAATCAACTCATCACCGATTCTGTCATCTCTGCCGCTATTCAGCAACAATCTAACAATCAAGCCATTGTCAATGAGCTGACGCAAAATGGCGTTTCCACTCAAGCAGCTATCAACACAGCCGCTTATGCCCAATCTTATGTAAAGGCAGAAACTTTAGGCCGCGGCACTTTGGATAATTCTCTTTCCCAAGAACGTCTGCAACAATCTATCCTTTCCAATCAACTCGTCAGCCAGTTAACTGCAGGGCAATCCGATATCACCAACCGACAATTGCGCGACCAGCTTGCTCAAGAATTTGTTAACAGCGGCAATACCCAGGAAAAGGCCTTAGTGAGCGCAACATTGGCAGTCGTCGGCAACGGAGGCATCTCCCCTACAAACCTAGAGACATTAAAAAGCAGCTTACTACAGACTGCAACGCAGAAATTAGCCGCCCTCGGCAACTCCTCTTCTGAAACAAACAGCATTGCCCATAAACTTGTCTCCACTATATTAGGACCCAATGTTCCCGGTTCTCAAACCTCCATTCGCAATTTAATTGATCAGCGGCTGCAAGTGTTGTTAAAATCTAACGATGCCAAATTTGCTGAGGCCGTGCAGGCAAGTCTGACCCAATTTTTGGAACCTAATCTCGAACTTTACGCCTTTGCGGATGCTCTGAGAGACCCAGCAAACACCTTCCTTCTCTGTGCGCAAACAGGATTGATGTACGCCCATCCTCAACCAAGCAATTACCAAAAAAGCGTGGATATTATTGTTTAAAGTTAAAATAAAAAGTTGAAAATTAAACAAAAATCGAGTAAAATAATAATTAGAGAGGTGAATAAAGCCTTCCTTCAGAACTTCCGCCTTGCTAAAGGCGCAGAATTGATCCTCAATTCCGCACTCTTAGCAGTGCAGAAAAGTCTGCACTAATAATCATGAATAATGAAATTTACTTTCGTCAAAGTAAAGGAGAATGATTATGGGAATGGTAGGTCCAGTCAGTTCAACGATGATCTCTCAAGCCGCGTCCGCCCATACCTTGCAGGCTTATGTTGAACTTGTTTATGTTCAAACAGGAAACGATGTGATGGTCAGTCAAATGGCTAGCATGGAACAAGCATTGAGCACAACGCAAAGTGCTTTGGATACTCTCACCCAAATACAAAACTTGCATAACTTGATTGCGGTGAATACGAGACCCTCTTTTCTTTCTGTGTATCCTTCAATTCTTAACCCTGGAACTAGTGTAGAAAAATACCGGTCTGCAGCAAGTGCCTACTTCGGCAGTCCGGTTCAGGTGTCCTTCAGTTTCTCTGCAGTCCCTGATGGATTGGACGGTTTTATTGCGCAAAGAAGCGCTCTGCTAACCCAGCTGCAATCGGAAATCGCCACTTTATCTGCAGTGACCCCGTTGATTAGCGGCCGTGTGGACTCCAACAGTTTGTATGCTCAACTGAAACTTGTCCTAAAAGACTTCACCCCTCCGGTGATTTCTGCCGGTACAAATCCCGCCAATATTATTCAATTGGAAACAAGTGCTATTGGCTCATGGGTGATTGACAATTACAACGCCGTCGGTACCAATTCCACAAAAGCGGGAAATATCCAACAAAATATCACGAATGCGATTACAGCCGGTCAATCACTTAATACGACACAAACGGAATCCGTGCGGAACTTTTTGAATGTTTTTGAACAATATTACAAATCTGCCTCATCCGTTTTGCAGGCAATCAGCCAAATTATTCAACACATGGCTAGTAATATAGCAAGATAATAAACAAGGAGAATTTTTATGCCTTCACCAGTACCACCAGTCTCCGGGCCCCCTGATCCAACCAGTCTTGCGAGTTCGGATTTTAATGCGACGATTATATTGAACCGCCTGTTTGCGCTTATTCTCGCGACGACAACTTCTTTGCAGAATGTCGCGGCCTCCCAGGCTAACCGCTTAACCTTTATGAGCAGCTGGCAGGCAACTTATACAGATGCGATGAGTCAAGTACCGACGTTCGTAGGAGGAGATAAAACATTTGGCAGTGCAGCTGATAATCAGGATGCCAACCTTTTGAATAGTGGGTTCACTCAAACCCTACAGAACAGGCAGTCAGTCATAGGTGATGCTGCAAAAGCTTTGCAATCCAATATCAGCCAAAGCAACGATGCTGTTAACCAGCAATCCAATTTGGGAACTGCCATTTTGCAAGAGATCAGCACATTGACATCCGCTATATTTAAATAAAAGGATGGCACGTTTCTTTCATTTGGCAATAGAAAATGCCATCAGCCATAATTTTTAGAGAGCACAGAGAATCAACTACTTGCTAGGGGGAACAGATGAAAGGCGAACAAGAGCAAATTAAAAAAGCCGTGGGACAAGCAGGAGTGCAAGCACATAAGCAGCAAGAAGCTATCCGCGGTACTATCGCCAAAGCAACACGGAAAGGAGCGAGCCCTAAAGATGCTTTGGGACTCACCGACGCGATGGTGGAAGGCGTTTACGGACAAGCCTATCGGTTATATAATACCGGGAAATACAAGGAAGCCATTCAGATTTTCCGATTGCTAGTGATGATCAATGCCACTGAACCCAAATATGCCATGGGATTGGCGGCTTGTTTCCATATGTCAAAAGATTACAAAACAGCGGCCAACACCTATGCTGTCGTCGGAGTGATTGATCCCGAAAATCCCATTTCTTTTTATCACGCCTCTGATTGTTACATTCAAATGGGGGATCCCGTATCGGCATTAATTTCTTTAGAAATGGCCATGAAACGCGCCGGCGATAAACCTGAGTTTAAAACT
>Ga0207085_1127_pt1 | contig 10912 bp, 19 predicted proteins | sample Alteio_BWMinHeat_53_FD_153542 | JGI IMG/M metagenome (GOLD analysis project Ga0207085, IMG submission 153542) | Enriched cells from forest soil in Barre Woods Harvard Forest LTER site, Petersham, Massachusetts, United States -... | ecosystem: Environmental > Terrestrial > Soil > Temperate forest >...
GCGCCAATACATAATATGGGCGTACCAAAAAAACATACTACCATTATGGAGCATGAGTAAAGCCGCCCTCGGCTCCGCCAACCTCGGCTACGCCGACCTCCGCTACGCCGACCTCGGCTATGCCATATACGACAACAGCTACATCGAATCACTGGGCTGGCAAATCAGCAACACCGGAATAGTAACCAAGGCATCTCTATGCCAACAGCCAGCCACTAATCCATAACGGAGAGATGTAGACGGACCGTCCTCCGCCCGACACCTGGGTAGTGGTGTGACAACCGGGAGAGACCGGTGATTTTAGGAGCAAAGAGCCGAGAGCCGAGAGTCGAGAGCCGCAAATTCCGGCTCTTGGCTCTCCGCTCTCGACTCTCAAACACCCATGAAACTCCACTGGAACCTCTGGTCTGCCTACTGGCTAGTGTGGCTCGTGTGCTTCTTCCTCATACCCGAGCTCACAGCCATATTCATGGGGCACCCAGAGAACACACTATCCGCCCAGATATGGCACCTGGAAGGCACAGGCGCCACCTTCTTCCGCTGGGTGGTGGGATCAACCACCGTCTGGCTGTTCTTCCACATGACCTGGAGGCTATTCCAATGAGCATGGTTGGCAAGAATGTAACGCGCAAAACGGACACCGGCACGCTCTTCCCCATGCTGGTGGTGGACCAGACGTGTGATGGGCGACTATGGTGCCAGTACTTCTACAGAGGACTGCCATACTACGCGATCGAGGAAAGGAAAGACCTGGAACTCATGAGTCAAGATATACCAACTGATCAACCAACGTGGGCAGCGTCCCGCGATCCCGCTCAAATTAAACGTCAACGGCAAACTTTGAAGAATCACCTGGAGAAGGCAGGGGCACTCCCACAACAATCCCGTAATACTCCGTGTCCTTCACGCGCACCCTGTCCAGAACCTTAGGCATGCGTTTTTCCATGAAACCGTTATATGAACCCAAAGACAACAAGACAAGAAAGGAACCCATGAATGAACCCTCAACTCCAGCAGCTTCTCGATGCGGCCCTGGCCTGGCTCCAGCAGCGACTGACCCAGCCGTCGCAGCCAGTTTCGCCGGCGCCTGCCCCGCTTCCATCGCCTACTCCTGCACCAGGCCCCGCTCCCACACCGGCCCCTGCGCCGAAGCCGTCACCGCCTTTGTACCGCCACCCGCTCCTCCACAACCTCCTCCAGCAGATGGTGCCGCTTCTCCTCAACGCGGCACCGCTGCTACTTCACGGAGCCTAGGCATGGGAACAGAGTGTGACGACATCAGCCCGCCCAAGGACCAAAGGGTAGACCGCTTCCTGGAACGCGTTCGCACCGAGTTACAAAAAGCGACGCACACCTACGGCAAATTCCACTCCCTACACGAGGCCTACGCCGTCATCCTCGAAGAAGTCGACGAGCTCTGGCAGGAGGTCCGCGACAACCACAAATACCGCGACTATGCAAATGTCCGTAACGAGCTTGTACAGATCGCGGCCATGTGCGTTAGGACAGCCCTGGACATGAACGTAATATAACGGAGGACCCATGCACGCCTTCCTGATCGTCATCCGCTGCCAACAGCAAGACATCCCAGTGACTCTCTACCAGTCACTCCGCGAAGCCATGGGAGCAGCCTGCCAGCTGGCCCAGGCCATACGCGACAACTACACCGTGCTTCACACCTACGCCAGCCGAGTGGCGGCAACGCCAACCAACCCGCTGTGCGTATCCATCTACGAGTTCGTCAGCAACGAGCTCAAGCTGGTCGTGGGCAGCTACCTGATCGAGCCAGACCACTACCCAAGGCTAGCCGCCTGATTTATCGTTTCGCGTACACAGGAGATAGACCATGGCCGCCGGAGACCTGGTAACCAGCACACGAGTTGCCGACAACCTCAACAACCGCAGCTTGTCCAGCAACGAGACCACCACGGTTGCCGACCTGATCTCGTCGGTCTCCGCGGCCATCAAGCGCTACTGCCACACCGACTTCGTGTCAACGTCATACGACGAGCTCTACTCGGGAGGAGGCTCACAACGCCTTCTCCTGCGTCAAATCCCCATAGTCTCAGTCGCGAGTGTCCGCTATGGTCCCTATGCTGTCCTTCGCATCACCAACACCCAGACGTCAACCAACCAGCGTGCCACTGCCGCCGTCACCTCGGCCACCGATACTGATGTGGTTGGTACTGGGCTTACTCTTGTTAGGGTTGCAAGTGGCGTTGTCACTACTGACACTTCGGTGACATTCGCCGGCAACGTCACCATGACCGCGCTGGCCAACGCCATCAACGCCCTGGGCAATGGCTGGTCAGCCACGGTCATGAACAACTACGGCAACTGGCCATCGGCCGACCTACGCATCCAGGGTGCCGTCAACTGTGCCCAGGGATCCTACGGCGAGATCAAGCTCCACGTCATCGAGCTCAGCGACTTCCAGGTCGACCGCAAGCGTGGCTGGCTGCTCCGCGGCATCAACGCCCTAATCACCCAGTGGGACGACCCCATGGCGGTGTTCACCCCAGGCATCGACAACTACCGCGTCCTCTACACCGCCGGCTACACCACCGTGCCGCTCGACGTGCAGGAAGCCTGCGCCGAATGGGTGACGGCCCTGTTCTGGCAATCGAAGTCCAACCCTGTGGCGGTGCCGCCCACGCCGCCACCACACGTGGCCCTGATCCTTGACCACTACCGCCAGGTCAACATCATGCCGATCTAAGTACCCCTCTCGGCGTGAAAGGAGGGAAAGGTGAGAGACCTCAAAGACTACCTGGCCGAATACGATGGCCCGCCGCTCAACATCACGGCAGGAGCTCACCTGGCCGGAGTAGTCGACCCCGAGGACAACCCCTGGCACCGCCTCACCGAATTAGCCAAGCACTGCGTGATATGCGTGTGCGGAGCACCACTACCCAGGATGCAACAGTGGACCTTCACACTCAAGGATAACAGCCAGGTCGACTACACCATCAGCCAGTGCGCCAGATGCGGAAAGGTGTACTGGACACAACCATAACGGAGGAAACCGTGATTACCATCGAGGCGACACTAATACTAGACGGCAGCGGCGATGTACGCATAAAGCACGTATGCGGCGACCACAACACCGGCGATGAAGACATAGGCATCTACGGATTCCCAAAATACATGACAACAAAGAGCGCCAGTGAAGTGGCACGCGGCCTAAGCGCTTGGCTGGTGGATCGCTTTGAAAGACAATATCGAGCCGAAGCAGCCAAGGCAAGAAAAATAATCGAAACGAGCACCCACACATGAAGCTTCCCAAGCCGCCAAAAATGCCGAAGGTGGGCAAGCCCCAGAAGGTAAAGCCGGTCAAGATGGCCGGCCCACCAAAGGGCGTCAAGCCCAAGCTGCCACAGCACATGAAGGGCGGCCAGCAGGGGCAGCCGGGGCCGCAGAACCATCCGGCCGGCAGGCAGATGCTGCCCGCGGGCGCTCTGCCGCCGGCTCCGATGGGACTACCAGCACCCAACACCACCGCCGACCTGTACATCAGCCCAAATGCCCCCCCTGCGGCAGCCGACCAGGCCGCCGTGGCCGTCCACCTCGAAGCCGAGTTCGAGATGGCCACCCAGCACGCCCAGGGCGACGCCACCTTCAGATGGACCCACCGCATGTACGTGCAGGACTCAACCGACATCCGCGATAGCTGGCCCAACGCGCCAGTCAACAGTGCCTACATACCCACGAAGAATGACACCCAGTTCCTGATCGTATTCGTCGAGGTGGTGAACCGCAACACTCCCCAGCAGTACAAGAGAGTCTTCCTGTACCGCAAGACGCCAGTCTGGCCAACAGACAACATCTAAAGGAGAGACAGTGGAACGCAAACAATACTACGTCACAACATGGGACATCGACCGGCAGCGATTCTCGCCACAAAAGGGCGTGCGAACCGGACCATACTCACTATTCGGCCTACGCAAGGCACTACGCAAACTCCAACACCTAGGCTACGACTGTGGAAGGCAGGACCCATCAACCCTAGTAGAAATGAAGTAACAATGACCACAACAGAAATCACCAACGAATTCAACCACATCCGTGAATTCGTCGAGACCGCGGGCCAACTCAAGGCCATGCCGATCTGGAAGCAGAAGAACTACGCCGCCATGACTATGTGGCTGTAAATTATTAACTCCGCACTTTCGCTCGACGTTTAGGACGCAACTTTGAGCGGCAGTCTGGGCTCAATTGTGTAATTCCAATCAGGGCATTCATGGTGGCGTTGGATGGCGATGCTCTTCATGGCTTGGTTGCTGACCTTCACCTTGGTGCGGTAATGTTTGCGGACCAACTGAGCTTGCACGCGCAGTCCCGGTTCCGTCTGGGTGCCGCGGATGTAGCTGAGCATGGCGGACAGCGAACGGAGCGGTTTGCCTGCCCAATTGCTGCTGATGAAGGCGAACAGACGATGTTCGACCGGGTTCCACTTGGAAGCACCTGTCGGGTAATGGCACACCGTGACGGTCAAACCGAAACGGTCGGCCAGTTGCTCTTGCAGTTGCCACTTCCACAAACGGGCACGGCAGCTATTGCTGCCGCCCGCGTCGCACAGGATCAACAGTTCGTCCGCCTCGGGAAAGTCCCATTGCCCCGGCGACAGCCACCAGCGGGCGATCGCATCGACCGCGAATTGCGGCGTGTCGGCCGAAGTGCCGACAAACACGAACCCGCGGTTCTGATTCAGGACATACAGGCCGTACGGAATTGCGCGGGCCGACGCATCCTGCTTGAAGTCGTGAGCGTTGACCTCGTCGGCACAACGGCACCAGGTCCGACCGTCGTTCTTGAAATTACCGATCAGTTCCTTCTTTTTCGTATCGACGCTGATCACGGGCAGGCCGGCCGCCAAAAACTCAGCCTTCTCTGCCTCGATGTAGCGAAACTGCCGGTTGCGGTTGGGATGCGGTGGTCCGGTGAAGCGTTTGACGTTGCCCCGCAGCGAATAGTCGTGCTGGCGCAGCAACTCACGCACGGTGGTGTGGCTGATCGCATGGCCCGCTTTCCGCAAGTCGTGGGCGAGCCGCCGCAAGCTCCGCCGCACCCATTTGCGATGCACCATCGGACTGCCCGCGGTTTCATCTTCGACCAGCCGCAGCAGATCCGTCACGAGCGTCGGGTCTTTTTTTTCAACGGCGGTCGCCCGGCTCCCGACCGGCGCATCCGCTCGGGCGGGAACGCGTCGAGCCCAGCCGCCAGCTCGCGCCGTCCGTGCCGGATGGTTTCGACATCCATGCCCGTCACCTCCGACAGCAGCCGATCGCCGCCGTGGCCGACCTTCATTGATTCCAGGGCGACCAACCAGCGCCGATGGTCTTCGTCGAGCCGGCTGAGAAACAACTTCAGGCAAAGATGGAGTTCCTTGTTGGGATGCTCCGTCGTCTGGGAACAATCGGGACAGCGACATGGTTGAACCAAAGCTTCCTGCATGTGGCCCCTCACTTCCTTGCGAGTGTTAGGCCACTATATCAAAAATGCGGAGTAATTGTTTTACAGCCGCTATGCAACGCATCGAGAATCTCAAAGACAAAATGCTAGACCTGGCAGGCAAGCGGGCCGGAGGCGTAAGCGATGGAATAGCCGTCAAGAACATTTACCCGCCAGCCGAGCCATCAATCAACTAGGAGCCGCCATGAAACGATTTCTCCCCCTCACCCTGGTCCTCTTGATCGGCTGCCACGAACACCGCTGCAAGCAATCAGAGCCCGCGGCACCAGTCAAGCCCCCGGCCAAGCCGGCGCCCGAGCCCTACGAACCCGACCAGGGCGTCTATGGCAAGTCGACCAGGGGGCAAGACCTGAAGTGGTACCGGGTCGGCAACGCCGGACCCAAGGTGCTCATCACCGCCTGCATCCACGGCAACGAGCCCTATTCCGAGAAGACCGTGTCAGCCTTCATGGAGAAACTACGCAAGGACCCGCCGAAGAACCGCCGCGTCTACATCGTCCCGATCGTTAGCCCAGACAGCTACCCCAACAGCCGCGAGGTCGATGGCGTCGACCCCAACAGGAACTGGGATGCCGCACAGCCCATTACACCCATCAAGGCGCTCCAGGACTTCTTCCTAAAGATGAACTTCCAGGCAGCCATGTCCTGCCACACCGGGGCCGGCGGCGGCTGGTTTTACCCCTACGGCAACAAGAATGACCTCTGCCCAGATGACGCCGCCTACCAGCAGATGTTCAAGGACATGTCAGCCACGCAGCAGCAGCCCTACTACACCAAGAGGGCATGTGAGATGTACGGCCACCCAATCCACGGCAGCGAGCTCGATTGGTACTACGCCCACGGCGCCATAGCGCTGGTGACCGAGCTAAAGACCAAGAACGACGTCGACAACATCTACGACGCCTTCAAGGTGTTCATAGACCAGGCGCCGCAACTGAAAAGTAAACAACGTTCCAGTGAATCGTTAACAGGTGAAACCCTAACACCGGAGGACAGCATGATTCAGACCGACACCGTCAACAACGTGGCCAAAGAACTAAAAACACAAATCCACGTCCACTACACAGCCGAGCCAGAAACAACAGGACAAAGCTGGTGTGTGTCGATCGACGCCAAAGACCAGAACTACAACCCGGTATTCGGCCACGCCAACACCGCCGAGCAGGCACTTCTCAACGCGTTGACTCGCTACATCAAACACCAGAAAGCCACCATCGACAACCTCACACCTAAAAACCAGGTCAAGGAAGCCGTGGCCGCATGATCACACCAATCATGATACTACTAATCGTCGTAGGCATCTTACTGCTAATCGTCATCGAAGATGCCTACGACGACATTGATTAGCCCTATACGTCCCCTAAGTCACATGCACCACCTACGAACCCCAACCCTGACCTGCGACTTCTACATCCTACCCAACGTGCCCCCTGCGGCTCCAGACATAACCAGCAACGGCTTCCTGCGCACCTGGTGGGAAGCCGGCATGCAGGTCGGCAAGGGCAAGACCAAGTTCATGTTCGATAGCGCCCTGGATGTGCTGCTGGCCGACGAAGAGCAGGACCCCTGGCCCAACCAACCCACTGGTCTACCAGTTGCCGGTCAGTACCGCATCTACATCCCCACCAAGATGGACCAGGGGTTTGATGTCATATTCATCGAGAGATTCCGCCTGCCACCGTGGTATGGCGGACACGGCGGCCAGGACTTCAAGCGCGTCTTCCTGCGCCGCCGTGCCTGGAACCCCAAGCAAGGACTGTTCGGCGAGGGCGGCCTCAAGCTAGGCCGCACCGGCAACCTCACCACCCTGATCGGCCTAACCGGCAAAGGCGGGCTCACCCTGGCCGGCACCGCGGCACACGCCGGCCACGGCAGCCAGTCATTCACCAGCCCTGGCACCGGCAGCTTCACCATGCCCGCCAACATCAACAATGGCACTGCATTGACCATCACCGTCTACGGGGCCGGCAGCGACGCCGGCCAGGCCACACCACCCAACCAGGCGGCTGGTGGCGGCGGGGCGGGCGCAGCCGCACAGTCCACCGTAGTAGTCAACCCCGGCACCGTGGTCTTCTACTCGATAGGCAACAGGGGCAACGGCGGCGGCGACACCTGGGCAAACGCCGTCGCCAACAACGCGCCGGCCAGCTCCGCCCAGGGAGCCCTCGCTAAAGGCGGTGGCGCAGGCCTGGCCAACGGCACAGGCGGCGGCGGTGGCAACTCCGCCCAGTGCATCGGCACCGTCGTAGCCGCGGGAGGAAACGGCGGCAACGGCCCCAGCGCCCCAAACAACGGCGGCGGCGGTGGTGGCGGATCCGGGCTGGTAACACACGGCAACGGCGGCAACGGCACCCCAGGAGGTGGCGGGGCTGGCGGCATAGGCGACACAGGCACCGGCGGAGCAGGAGCCACTGGCGCAGGACAGCCCAACGGTATGCCAGGCACCGGACCGGGGGCCGCAGGAGGCGGCTGCTGGTCAGGTGGCGGAACCACTGGCCTGGGCGTGGCCGGCGAGGTTAAACTCAGTTGGTAGACATAGGCCCCATAAGTCCCATAAGTCCCAAGCATGCAGGGTGACAACGATGTCCTTGATCGGCGTCGAAGAAGGCATCAACGGCTTCCTCGAGCAATTCATGCTCAACAAAGCAGCCAGCGCCAACCTGAAGCTCCACCTGTACACCAACAACTTCACGCCGGCAGCAGGCAGCGTGCTAGCCAACTTCACCGAGTGTGCCGACAGCGGCTACAGTGCCGTAACCCTCACCGGCTCAAGCTGGACCATGGGAACCGATGGCGGCGGCAACAGCCAGGCCTCATACCCGCAGCAGTCCTGGACCTTCAACGGCTCCGTAACCATCTACGGCTACTACGTGACCGATGCGGCCTCAGGCAAGGTCTGCTGGGCCGAGAAGTTCAGCGCGTCGCTGGCATTCACGGCTGGGCAACAGCTAGGGCTAACACTCACCATCACGCTCTCATAACGGAGGAACCATGCCGGAAGTCAGCATACCACTACCAGACACCGGACCAATACTCGACGTCATCATTAGGCCATGTGAGAGACAGACCAAAAGACTACAAGATGCCGGCCTACCGATTCCACCTGCACTACCAATAAAGGCCATGATAGACACCGGTGGCGCACGCAGCATAATTAGCTGGGGAATAGCCGGCACCCTCAAAGCCATGAACGGCTTCGACTACCACGCGCTGGGCCAAAAACAGAAGCTCAAAACGAAAGCATACGAACTCGAAGTATCGGTACGGCACCCAGACCACCAAAACCACTGGATTCCACTGGAAGCAGGCACCTCGCCGATTGCAGGCACTGGCGTCGACATACTACTTGGCAGAGACTTCCTAAAACACTTCAAACTCACCTACGACGGGCCAAAGGGTGAAGCAACTATCCAATGGGAAGACAAATGATCCAGAACCGCATCAAAGAACACGTGAAGGTCAAGGCCAGCGAGCTGGTCCCTCACCCCTGCAACTTCCGCAAGCACCCCAGCGAGCAGCGCCAAGCGCTTGCCGCGTCCTACGAGGAAATCGGTTTTGCACGGTCGCTGCTCGGCTACCGACTGCCCGATGGACGCATTCAACTGATCGATGGTCACCTACGGGCCGAGTTCGACCCAGAAATGGAGGTAACCGTTGAAGTACTCGACGTGACCGAGGAGGAGGCCAACAAACTCCTCCTCACCGTCGACCCACTGGCCGCCCTCGCCCAGACCGACGAGGAAGTGCACCAGCAGCTCCAGGACATGGTCCAGACATCGTCGGACGCCCTCCAGGACCTCTGGGCCAGGACCTCGACGGCTGCCCGGGAGACAGCCAAGGCGCTCAAGAAGGTGAAAGAGCAGGCCGAGAAGGAGTTGCCGCCCGAACGGTATTGCGTCCTGATCGAGTGCCAGGACGAGGACGACCAGGTCGAGAAGCTCAGGACGTTCAAGCGTCAAGGACTCAAAGTGAAGGCCATAATCGCCTAGAAATAGGTCCCATAAGTCCCATAGGTCCCAGATGTCTTATGAAAATCACCGTATCAACCCCCATCGAAGAAACCCCACGTGTCATGCAGACCGCGGGCCTCTTCGACATCAAAGTCAAGCCCACCAGCAGCGTCTCGTGGGACGTTGACCTGCCAATCAACGAAAAATGCAACAACTGCAGCGGAAAAGGCACAGTCACCTACGACGATATGGACGGACAGGTGACACAAACATGTGGAACTTGCAAGGGAGTTAAAACAACACGATGGAACATCGGCCTGATCGTCGGCCCATCCGGCTGCGGCAAGAGCACCATCGCCAACGAGCTATTCGACACGCCCTCGGACCTACGGGATCGCGACATCCCAAGCTGGAACCTCAAACGAGCGGTCGTCGACGGCTTCCCGGACGCCATGTCGATAAAGGAAATCACCGAGCTACTCTCAAGCGTCGGCTTCTCCTCGCCACCGGCCTGGCTAAAACCGTACTGGGTCCTCTCCACCGGTCAACGCTTCCGCGCCGACCTGGCCAGGCTCCTGGCCTACGGCGGCAACGACACCGGGAAAGGCTACAAGCACCTAATCTGCGACGAGTTCACCAGCGTCGTCGATCGAACCGTAGCCCAGATCGGCTCCGCGGCCGTAGCTAGCGCAGTCCGAAAACGCAACCTCAAGTTCGTGGCGGTGTCGTGCCACCACGACATCATCCCCTGGCTCCAACCGGATTGGGTTTACCGGCCAGACGAAGCCCGCTTCGAATGGAGGTTGCTTCAGCGACGACCGGAAATTACCCTCGAAATCGTTCGTTGCAGCAGTAAAGCGTGGCCACTATTCGCACCACATCACTATCTGACCAAAGAGCACTCGAAAAGCGCCGTGTGCTTCCTGGCACACATGGGAGGACAACCCGTTGCCTTTTCATCCTGGCTTCCTTTCGTTTCTCCTGGCCCGAAAAGCCGGCGAGAGCATCGAACAGTCGTCCTGCCGGATTTTCAGGGCGTGGGCGTGGGCATGGCGGTCAGCGATACAGTGGCCAGCCTGTTCCAAGCACTTGGCGAAATCCCCCGCTCAACAACCACCCACCCAGCATTCATAGCCGCCCGCAAAAGGTCAAAGAACTGGAAAATGATCCGCAGCCCCAGCATGGCCAGCGGCCGCGACGGCGGCGGCAAGATCGGCCACGCCACCACCAGGGCAACGACAGGCTTCCGCTACGTCGGCCCACCAATGGAATTCACCGCCGCCACCAGACTCTACGCAGAAAGGTTATAACACATGAGCGACGACATACTGGAGCTCTACGAAAGCGTCATTAAGGAAATCGAGAAAGCAAACCGCAAACTAGACCTACACCAGTACCACGAACCATAGGCAGCCAATTCGGTCACCGTTTATGTCGTAAATTATCATGGTTGGCGATTTTACATGCTTGAGTGTTGCTGGGTTACCGAT
>Ga0207085_1126_pt2 | contig 10796 bp, 7 predicted proteins | sample Alteio_BWMinHeat_53_FD_153542 | JGI IMG/M metagenome (GOLD analysis project Ga0207085, IMG submission 153542) | Enriched cells from forest soil in Barre Woods Harvard Forest LTER site, Petersham, Massachusetts, United States -... | ecosystem: Environmental > Terrestrial > Soil > Temperate forest >...
CTTTCATACAATTTCCGATGTTAACTGAATTTCAACTATTTCCCGCCCATCCTATCGCATAACAGGATTTCTTTAATTGAGGATATATTTTGGAAACATCCCGCTCCCCGAACGCTTTTCCTTCTCCGATCCGTCGGTTAGTGCCCCCAATTTTATCAGATTCAGGTATAGATTTTGTGTCTTGGGAGTTGTACTTTTATGGATAGAATCTTATCATTATTCGTTTTTCGGTCACTTGTATCTCAAGGAATGGTTATGGTTACTAAAATCTTGATGCTGATCTGGGTCTTTCTTGTATCTACCCAAGCCATGCTTTCGGATGGCATCCATCCATCCAAAGATTATATTAATTTTGTCAATACGCAAGAAGCCTTTAAAGCAAGTTGTTTTATCTATGATCATCATCGACATATTTTGCAGACCGGAGTTTTAATCGCCCCGGACATTGTTATGACGGCGGCCCATGGGTTCGAAGGAAAAATTCATTTGGACGGGATTATCGTTGGATTTGGCGATACTGTAGCCCGAGAATCTGAGCACAATTATCAGGTGAAGGCATTGAGAACACATCCGCGCTATTATAGAACAGAGTTTCCTATGCAGGCAAAATATGACCTCCTTTTTTTGAAGCTCACAAAACCTGTTAAAGGCGTGCAACCTGTTCCCTTATTTGAAACACAGATATTTAACCAAGTTCCGCCGCTTTATGTGGCGACTTTTGGGTCTGCAGACATCCCTCATGGTGCGCCGGTTCAACGCCGAGCATTTGCTTTGCCAGAGTCGGACATCTTTTCTATTGTTGGAAGGGATCCTGAAGCTTTGTATGACCATAAGACTGTTATGATGGGTGCTATTTTCTTTGAGCCAAATGATAATTTGAAACCTGTAAAACCTCATGGACCCGAGCGAGAATTGCGAACCTATAAAGCCAATCTCCAATGGCGCAAGATCGGTAAGCCTCCTTACGCGTTGACCTTAGCGGGAAGTAGTGGCGCGCCTATTTTTATTAATCTAACGGAAAAAGGGGTGACGAAAACTTATGTGTTTGGAATTATTCAAAGTTTTTCTCATTTGTCCGCTTCGTCGTTTCATCACTCGTCGGGTGATCGAGAAACACATCGTCTTCTTCATACACCTCGTCAAACTGTTTATGGTCACTATCAGTCTGTTTTCTGTATTCCCTACAAGCTCTCGCAAACCCTAGAAGCCTATAAAAATACACCAAAGACTTATGAGCTTTCGAAGCACGTTAGAAAAATTCTTGATGAGCTGGAGACCGAGAAAGCTCCCGCTCCAAAGCTCGTGGTAGAAAAGGGTCCGGGTTCTCATCGCCCGAAGTTGCCTGTAAACCCAAAAATAGCCCCTCCAAAAATAGTCCCTCCAAAGCCCGTTCCAGCCGCTTAGCCCTTCTAAAATTGGTGTAAACGTTTTTTTGGTTGAACTTATCTTGTAAATCGGTATGATTCGGTATGGTCAGCCGGATCCGGTTGATTCTATATGCCCTTGTGGCGGAATTGGTAGACGCGGCAGACTCAAAATCTGTTGTTCGTAAGGACGTGGGAGTTCGATTCTCCCCGAGGGCACCAAAACATACCAAGCCTTTGCGAAGAGATAATAGGTATTTGAAAGTTCCTTTTTGATAAGGGACTTTAAATCCGAATCTTTCTTTTCCCAACAGATGCGAACCGTCTTCTTTTCCCTAGAAATAGCTTGATTATCAAGAAATAGAACGTATACTATCTTATTCAAGATAAACAACGTTTAAGAAAAAATAATTATCGGTAAATTACTTGCAAAGGGTTCTCTTGAGTCACGATTTTAACTTTCAACCGACTGCCATGCTTGTTTTAGAAACAGGTGAAAGCTTCCCAGGACTTTATGTGGGCAAGTCTCAAAGGGTAACGGGCATATTATGTTTCAATACCAGTATGACAGGGTACCAAGAAACATTGAGTGATCCTTCCTATGCGGGGCAAATTCTCGTCTTTACTTTCCCTCATATTGGTAATGTCGGCACCAACGCTCAAGATCAAGAGGCTCTACAGCCACATCTTCAAGCGGTTGTCTTGGGGGATCAAATCACCCTTCCCTCTAATTATCGAAGTGAATCATCTTTAAGTTCATGGTTCAAAAAATATGAGATTCCGACCATCGTGGGGGTTGATACCCGTGCCTTAGTTCATACGATAAGAAATTATGGGAAACCTCTTAAAGCAGCCATCGTTCCTTACGAAAATCAGGGGCAAGATCTACAGTCTTCTCAGCACAATGCCAAAGAAGCTCTTACCCTTGATAATGACTATACCCAAGTTGTTTCTACAAAAACTCCTTACGTGTGGGAAGGTGGGAGACCATATGCAAAAGCCAATAAGAAGGAAAGTTTCCCCCAAAACTACAAATTAGTCCTTGTGGACTATGGAGCAAAAGCTAATATTATGCGCATCCTGGTTTCATTGGATTGTACAATTCAAGTCGTACCCCCAACAATGTCTTTCAGTGACATTCAAAAGTATAATCCGGATGGCATTATTCTTTCTAATGGCCCAGGAGATCCATGCTCAGTTTCCTCTATCATTCACGAAAATATAAAAACATTGATAGTATCAGATTACCCGATTCTTGGTATTTGCTTTGGTTACCAGCTCCTCGCCCTTGCTTATCAGGCTCATGTTGTGAAGATGTCTTGCGGTCACCATGGAATAAATCATCCTGTCCTTGAGATTGACACTGGCAAAATTCTGATCACATCACAAAACCATGAATTTGCTGTTGACGAGACGACATTGCCGGCTTCTCTCATTCCAACCTATCGTTCTCTTTTTGATGGATCCCTGGAAGGCTTTAAGGTTTTCAACAAGCCCATTACAGCAGTCCAGTTTCATCCAGAAGCTTGCCCTGGTCCATTAGATGCGAATTACATATTAGAAGATTTTATAGGGGATGTTATACGCAATGCCCAAGCGCACTGATATTCACTCTATATTAATCTTGGGTTCGGGACCTATCGTTATAGGGCAAGCCTGTGAATTTGATTACGCGGGCGTCCAAGCGTGCTACGCCCTGAAAGAAGAAGGATATAGAGTTGTCCTTCTCAACTCTAATCCCGCAACGATTATGACGGATCCTGATTTAACAGACGCCGTTTACATTGAGCCGTTAAGGACTGACATCATCGAACGTATTATTGCCCAAGAAAATATAGATGCCATTCTTCCAACAATGGGGGGGCAAACAGCGCTCAATTTGGCAATGTCCTTACACAAGCAGGGCATTTTAGAGCGTTTAAACGTCAAGATCATTGGGGCCTGCCCCTTATCCATTGAGAAGGCAGAGAATCGTCAAATTTTTCATCAGTGTATGCGACAAATTGGGCTTAACAGCTTAAAAGGCTATGAGGTTTCTTCATGGGTTGAGGCAATGAGTTCTCTTGATCATCTCTCTTTTCCTCTTATTATTCGCCCTTCTTTTACATTAGGGGGTATGGGCGGTGGGATTGCCCATAACCAAGAAGAATTTGACTACATAGTTAAGAATGGTCTTCACTGTTCGCCGATTACCCAAGTTCTTATCGAAGAATCAGCTTTAGGATGGAAAGAGTATGAAATAGAAGTGGTGCGGGATTCAAAAGACCAATGCATCGCCGTTTGTTCCATTGAAAACGTAGATCCTATGGGTATTCATACCGGGGATAGTATTACGGTTGCGCCAGCTCTAACCCTTACAGATAAAGAATATCAACAAATGCGCCAATCTGCTTTTGCTGTTATTCGTGAAGTCGGTATTACGACGGGAGGCGCAAATGTGCAGTTTGCTGTTAACCCACAAACGGGGCATATGGTTGTAATTGAAATGAATCCTCGTGTTTCCAGGTCTTCTGCTCTTGCATCGAAAGCAACAGGGTTTCCAATTGCTAAGGTTGCGGCTAAGTTAGCTGTTGGGTATACATTAGACGAACTACCTAATGAAATTACACAAGTTACCCCCGCCTCATTCGAACCAAGTATTGATTATGTCGTAACAAAAATACCCCGTTTCGATTTTGAAAAGTTTGAGGGTGTGGAGCCCCAGCTCAGTACCTATATGCAATCTGTTGGTGAAATTATGTCTATAGGACGCACCTTCGCCGAAAGTCTACAAAAAGGGCTACGGTCACTGGATCGAAATATTTACGGACTTAAAATACCAAAAATAGAAAATCTAAATGATCAGGAGCTCAAAGAAAGAATTGCTCATCCCCATCCTGACCGCATTTTTTACATTGCTGAAGGATTACGTAAAGGGATAGAGACGACACAACTGCATCTCTTATGCAAGTGGGATCCTTGGTTTCTCAAGCAAATTGAACAACTTATCCTTGTTGAACAAAGCCTGATCGAGAATGGCTTACCGACGACATCACATGGTTGGCACACTATCAAAGCCCTTGGTTTTTCTGACGCTTATATGAGTGAAATCCTTCAAATTCCGGAAGAAAAAATTCGCAACACCCGAAACACTTTTGGTGTAAGGCCTGTGTTTCGACGTATTGATACGTGCGCTGGAGAATTTTCCTCAAAAACAGCTTATCTTTACAGCACCTTTTTGCCGTATCCTGCTTCCGTAAATGGATGTGAATCCGAGATTAGCGACCGGAAAAAAGTCATTATTATTGGCAGTGGCCCAAACCGTATTGGACAGGGTTTAGAGTTTGATTATTGTTGTGTCCATGCTTCTTTTGCTCTCAAGCAAATGGGTATTGAGTCCATCATGGTGAATTGTAATCCGGAAACCGTATCAACGGATCATACAACGTCTGATCGTTTGTATTTTTCCCCTGTCATTCTCGAGGATGTCTTAGAAATTATTCATATAGAAAAAAAGAAGGGAACTTTGCTGGGTATTTTTGTTCAGTTTGGGGGTCAAACTGCACTCAAACTTGCCAAAGACCTTGCGGAAATTGGAGTCCCTTTACTTGGTACAGCTTTTGAGGATATTCACACAGCAGAAGATCGTCATTGCTTCTCAGAATGTCTCGCATCTCTCGGATTACATCAACCCCATAATCTCACTGTCCATAATGGTGATGAATTGGAAGAAGCGATAAACAAACTGGGATATCCCGTTATTCTTCGCCCATCTTATGTCCTGGGGGGCAGAGGGATGCAGGTTCTTCATTGTGCTGAAGATTTTGAAATCTATTTTCAAACCCATAGTATTCAAGAATTTCTCCCCATTCTTGTTGAAGAATATTTAGAAGGAGCAATAGAAGTTGATGTCGATGCCCTTTATGATGGTGAATGGGGCTGGATTGCTGGAATTATGGAGCATTTTGAACCTTTGGGTATACATTCCGGAGATTCAGCTTGTGTTCTTCCACCGGTATCCTTATCACAAGACATCCTTTTTCAACTTAAAGAACAAACATTACATTTAGCTAAAGCTCTCAAGGTAAAGGGGCATTTGAATGTTCAATTTGCTATTTACAACAATCAAATACTTGTTATTGAAGCAAATCCAAGAGCGAGTCGAACTGTGCCTTATGTGTCGAAAACTTTGGGGATTCCTGTTGCTCAAATTGCGGCTAAAATCTCTCTAGGGGCTCGCTTAGATGAGTTTGATCTCCCGAGTTTTGAAGATCTATTGCATTTTTCTGTAAAACAACCTGTATTTTCATTTAACCGCTTCAAGGACATCAGCACCCAATTAGGTCCTATTATGAAATCAACAGGTGAAGTGATGGGGATTTCTTCAAATTTTGAAGAGGCCATTGCTCGGGGGCTTGTCGCAGATTTGCAAGAAACACTTACGAACCCAAGCGTTGCCATATTTATTCATTCTGCCATAGAAGAATCTCACAAATCATTATGGCGCTCTTTTCTTGAAAAATGTTCCAAAATTGTGACCGATGCTGCAACCCTAGAGGCAAATAATTTTTTAAAAGATAAGGCAAATCTCTGTTCTAAAGACCAGCTATTATCCTCTCTCTCGAAAGGAGAGATTGATATTTTGATCATCTTGGATTATAAGGAACCTAATGAGAAAGAGGCAATTTATCAGGCAGCCCATAAACAAGGCACACCGATTTACACCACATTCTTTCATGTGAGGGGAGTTTTACAAGCACTTACATCTTCCTCTCTCGTCCATGTTAAAAGTCTACAAGAGTATTACCAGGAACAAAAAGATTATTATCAGGAACCAAAGAGATTATATGCAACACGGAACAAATAAACTGCCCAGCGAAAAAAGTTTTGGTCTATTTTTTAGCACTATATTACTCATTATTTTTGCGTGGCGAGTTATTTTTCATCATTATTTTCCTTTATCCCTTCTCTTGCTAGCGGCGTTTATTGGCATTATTTCTCTCACGATTCCGGTTATTTTGCGCCCCCTCAATATGGGGTGGTTTTACGTTGGCAAGACGCTCCACAAAATTACCAATCCCCTGATCATGGCCATTATTTTCTTGCTTGTTTTAACCCCATTGGGGACTTTAAGGCGGTGGATTGGAAAAGATACGCTTGAGAAAAAATATAATCTTGGCCTAGAAAGTTATTGGATACCAAGGATACCTCCAGGTCCGTCTCTCGATAGCCTTTCAGATCAGTTTTAGGAGAATTAAGAATGAATTTTGTTGCAGAACTTTTCACTTACCTCTTTAAAAAAAAGAAGCTCAGCCTTTTACCGATCTTCATCGTGTTATTGCTGTTTGGTGGCCTTGTTATTTTATCGGAATATTCTCTAATCTCACCATTTATTTATACTTTATTTTAAGGCAAAAGTTATGCGCGTCTTAGGTATATCTGCTTTTTACCATGATAGTGCTTGTGCATTGGTGCATGATGCAAACATCATTGCCGCCGCACAAGAAGAACGCTTTACGCGAATTAAGCACGACGCAGCTTTTCCAATGAATGCGCTACAGTATTGTTTAAATGCTGGGGGAATCAAGCTGTCTGGCCTTGATTATGTTGTATTTTATGACAAACCCTTTACAAAATTTGAGCGATTGCTTGAGACATACTTAAGTTATGCCCCATTCGGCTTTTCTTCTTTCCGCCAATCCATGCCCGTGTGGATTAAAGAAAAGCTCTTCCAGAAAAATACGATTGTTAAGAAATTGCAAGAAATTGATGAAAGATTTTTCCCCAAGAAGTTGCTTTTTTCAGAGCATCATTTGTCCCATGCTGCCAGTGCTTTTTATCCATCCCCCTTTGATCAAGCTCTTGTCTTAACCATGGACGGGGTGGGAGAGTGGGCAACAACCACGGCGGCTATTGGGCAGGGTAAAAATTTAAATATTTTTAAAGAGATACACTTTCCCCATTCTCTTGGGCTTCTTTACTCAGCTATTACCTATTACACAGGATTCAAAGTCAATTCTGGAGAGTATAAGGTGATGGGTTTAGCCCCCTATGGACAACCAAAATACGTCAGCCGCATTTTAGACCATCTGATTGATATAAAGGATGATGGAAGTTTCCGCTTAAATATGGATTATTTTGATTATTGTACGGGTTTGCGTATGACCAATGAAAGATTTCATTTGTTATTTGATGGGCCACCCCGCCAACCAGAGTCACCAGTCACCCAAAAAGAAATGGACCTGGCAGCATCAATTCAAGTTGTCCTTGAAATGGTTATTACTAAATTAGCGACCCATCTACAACAAGAAACTCAAGAAAAGTATCTTTGCTTAGCGGGCGGGGTAGCCTTAAATTGTGTCGCTAATGGCAAACTGTTGAGAGAAGGTGTATTTGAAGATATTTACATACAACCGGCAGCAGGGGATGCAGGGTGTGCTTTGGGGGCAGCCTTGTACGTGTCATATCAGAAGCAAGATGCACAGCGTACCGCTAAAGATGATCAAATGAAAGGCTCTTATCTTGGTCCAGACTTTAGCCTTGAGGATATTCGCCAAAGATTAACGGCGGCAGGGGCCGTGTTTGATGTCTACGAAGATGAAACCCTTCTTAACGAAACAGTAAAAGCCCTCGTCAGTGAAAAGGTCATTGGTTGGTTTCAAGAGAGGATGGAATTTGGCCCTCGGGCTTTAGGAAATCGCTCGATTATTGCAGATGCCCGTTCAACGCAAATGCAGTCAAAATTAAACCTAAAAATTAAATTTCGTGAATCGTTCCGTCCCTTTGCTCCAGCAGTACTTGCCGAGGATGTATCGGAATGGTTTGACTTGGATCGCCCCAGTCCTTATATGCTTCTGGTCGCAGACGTCCTCGAAAAGCATCGAAGTCCTCTCCCAGATACCTATAAAGACCTGTTTGGAATTGAAAAGCTGAATATACCCCGATCGTTGATTCCTGCTGTGACGCATGTTGATTTTTCTGCTCGCATCCAAACTGTCCATGCAGACACAAACCCTAAATTCCACGCATTGCTTAAAAAATATAAATCTCAAACACAGTGCGGTGTTCTTATTAATACAAGCTTTAATATCCGCGGAGAGCCAATCGTTTGCACGCCTGAGGATGCCTTTCGCTGCTTTATGGGGACAGAAATGGATGTCTTGGTTGTTGGCAATTGTTTTCTTGTGAAAGAAAAGCAAAATGCTTCCCTTAAGCATGATTATCAAAGCCATTTTTCCTTAGACTAAAGAGGGTGATGATGAAAAAGACCTTGAAATATTTTATTCTCTTATGTTTGCCTTTTGTTTTGTTTGATGTGTATTCATATATCCGTGCTCATTACTCTTCTAATCTGAAGGCACAAAGCTATTATCAAACGAATCCCTACTATTGGAATTATTTGCCAAATGTCTCTTTCTCGGTAACGAATGAAGAAGGCGAAAATGTTACCGTCCAAAGTGACAAATTGGGCTTCCGCAATGCCACTTCAGAACCGAAAGCTGATTTTATGCTCCTGGGAGACAGTTTCATTAATGCAGCTAATACGCCTTTAGAAGCAACCTATGCGCAAAGTTTAGTCAATAAGGGCTTAAGCGTTTATAACACCAGTGTTGACGGAACAGGGACATGCCATCAAGCCTATATACTCAATGATTATATTGAAAAGGTCCAACCCAAGGTTGTTGTCCTTCACTTTTATCTTGGTAATGATTTTCGAGATAATTTTTTAGGTCCGGGCTTGGAAGAATTAGAGCATGCTCATGAAAAGAAAGAAACACCCTTAGCCAATGAGACAAAACCCCCAATATCCCAAGATTTAAGTTTAAAGAGTCAACTTCGACCCCTTAAAAATTTCTTGGTTGATAAATCCCCCAGCATTAAACTTATTTGTGACACAATTTTTAACGTTAAAAGCCAAGCAAATAATATGAATGCCTATGATCGGGGAGAAATCATGGTTCTTGCTTTTGATGAAAACCAACCCGATCCTGATACTTCTCTCGCCATAAAAAATACGGAAAAAGCCATAGAGTCTCTCCTTAAGATTATTCTCACCTATAATCAGAAACATCAGGCATCAGTGCGGTTGGTTGTTGTTGGAATTCCTTCTAAAGCTCAAGTTCTCTTAAGTATTCGTGAAATTACGGGTTATGAGGCCGACAAGGGGGGCGAATGCTTTTGTGCAACCGTTCGTCAAAAAAATAGACTTCAACAAGCCAGATAAACTTCTTGCGAAAATTTGTTTGAAATATCAACTTCCTTACTTTTCATTGCTGAAGCCGTTTCGAGAGCGTATTGATGAAGCGTTTTATTATAACTTTGATTCTCATTGGAATTGGCGTGGTCAACAATTTGCCGCCAGCCTTGTCTATCAATGGCTTATTGAGGGGAAGTTTTCTGGGTCTAGCTCGCAGTAATTCCGACCACCTTTGCGAAAAATCCCTAATCGGCTCAAAAACGATTGAATTCTGAGCCGATTAAGGGTTATAATCGGCTCAAGGGGGAAAAGATGATATATATTTGGCAACATCCAGATTGGCCTAATTTTCAATATGATTTAACGAAGGTCCAAGACCTTCTCTATCAGTATGCTCTAGAAACAGGCTCTTTATCTGCTCAATTTGACAAGTCGTCTGAAAGAGATGCTCTGATTGAATTTATGGTTTCTGAAGCAATCAACACTTCGAAGATTGAGGGTGAAATCCTGGATCAGGAAGATGTTCGTTCTTCTATATTCAATCAACTAGGAATTTCTGAAGTGCCCCAGAAACCCAAAGATCCTAGAGCTATTGGTATTGCACAATTGATGATTTCTGTTCGAGAAACGTTTAATGAATCTTTATCAGAAGAACAGCTATTTGATTGGCATCGAATGATCATATCTCATTCCTCACACGATCTCCCGTCAGAAATTGGTAAATGGCGTACAAGCAAAGAACCAATGCAGGTTGTTTCAGGCCCTGTTGGAAATCAACGCGTTCATTTTGAGGCGCCCCCCAGTTCTCAAGTGCCTAAAGAAATGAAGCAGTTTATCGGGTGGTTTAATGAATCCCATCCTGTGACAGGAACCATTAAAATTTCGGGTCCTGTTCGGGCTGCTATTGCACATATTTATTTTGAAAGTATCCATCCCTTTGCGGATGGAAATGGTCGTATGGGCCGCGCAATTTCAGAAAAAGCATTATCTCAAGAACTTCAGCGACCTGTTGTGTTAAGTCTATCAAGCGTAATTTATAAAAATAGACGTCAGTATTATCAGGAGCTTTCCGACGCTAGTCGTGGTGATATGAGCATCACATCTTGGGTTATCTATTTTGTGAATACGGTTTATGAAGCTCAAATGATAGCTAAAACTCAAGTTATCTTCGTTCTCCAAAAAGCACAATTTTGGAATCGATTTGGGTCCAAAATCAACGATCGTCAGACACGAGTGGTTCAGCGGATGTTTCAGGC
>Ga0207085_1133_pt1 | contig 10287 bp, 11 predicted proteins | sample Alteio_BWMinHeat_53_FD_153542 | JGI IMG/M metagenome (GOLD analysis project Ga0207085, IMG submission 153542) | Enriched cells from forest soil in Barre Woods Harvard Forest LTER site, Petersham, Massachusetts, United States -... | ecosystem: Environmental > Terrestrial > Soil > Temperate forest >...
GATCAAGACGGGGATGTGATCGACATCCTGGTTCAGCCTCGCCGCGATCAAACGGCCGCCGTACGATTCTTTCGAAGACTACTGCACGGACAGGAAAAGAACTATTTCGGATTGTTACCGACAAACTAAGAAACTACTCGGCGGCCCTGCGAAGGATCTTAGGCGAAGTAGTTCATACAAAGTTCGTACAGTTGAGCGCGAAGCAATGAAAGAAGGACACGAATAGCGGCACCGAACAAATAGTGTCCAATCATGAGCAAAGAAATCGTTGACTGTGTGCCGGGATAAAAACCAAACCAGCATGGAATAGAGGATGCAAGATCATTACGAGAAAGGAATAGCGAACCACTCGGCCCCGAGTTTTGCGTTGGGCGCTATGAACTTCTCAGTGAAGCGTAAACAGGGGAATAGATGGGCTGGGTATCGAGCTTCGAAAAATTGCAATCGGGACGGCGACGCTGTCGTCAAAGCGGAAGGCAAAATAGCGAGGAGCGATAACGCGAGTTCTGGGTTAGTCCTGCGTAGTCGTAGACCCCCACGTCTAGAAATTTCATGCAAGAGAACCGGGAGACCCGCAGGGTACCACACGATAGGCCGGTGTGAGAAAGCTGCGCGGCTCCGTCAAAGCCGAACCAGGCAAGCCAGCCTGACTGACATCCTGCTCCAAGAGCGCCGCAAGGACCGCGAACGTGAAGATCGAAAAGCGCGTGCTTGACGCTTGGCCGGTCCATAAGTGGTTGGAAGCATCTTCGCCAGCTGTGGAAGGGGTAGATCGTTTGCTCGCCGATGCGGAGAAAGGATCGATTCGTTTGTTTATGAGCGCGATCAACGTAAGTGAAGTCTACTATGCTCTGTTGAAGCGTGGTGAGGAGGCAATTGCGTTGCGTTGGCGTGAGATGTCCGGAACACTTCCGGTCACCATTGAAGTGCCGTCGATCGAGGACATCTGGGAGGCGGCCGCTCTGAAAGGCCAGTTCCCGCTCGGTTACGGCGATGCTTTTGCTGCCGCGCTCGCCCAGAAGCATCGCTGTCCGCTGGTGACCGGGGATCCCGAATTCCGCTCTGTTGCGGGCCTGGAACTAGAATGGCTCGGCGAAGCCAAAGACAGTGTTAAGGGCCAGAGAAGGAAACCGAGATGAAATTCTATCGCTTTGATTCCCACCGTAGCACCGGCACTCGCGCCTGCACTGGCGCGGGCATTGTCAACTTGGGGCGGGAAAAGTCGTTTTAGTGCGGACGGGTCCGTTGTCGTGAAATGGCCTCAGGCCGCTGACACTGTCTGCCAGATGGCGAAGGATCGCGAAAGCAAACGTCGATGATTCCTCGCTTTCAGCAAGTGGCGTCGGAGCCGGAAAAATTCTGGACGACGCCGTGAAGGGAGAAGAACCGTTGGGCTTGACCGGAAGATTTGAATCGGCGCATTTGCCAATTCCCTTTGGCGGACAGTGTGGCTTTCGCTTGACCACGAGCTGCACATAGCGGCACGGGCAACGGCATTGTACTAGGTGTGCCGGGCAGAAAAAAAGCAGCAGCCGGCGTGCCCGCAGCAACCACTGCGGGCTCGCGATCTCGAAGATGCTCTGGGTGAGCGCTTGGGGCGGGGAGGAACCAACACCGGTTTTCATTCGAACCGGTAGTCCGTACGGCCAGCTATCACTCGGGCACGCGGCGCGTGCTGGTGGAATTGCGGGATGAGAGCCGTCTCGACTTCGCCCTGCCGGTTCCGGTTCGCCGCGGCGTGAAACAAGCCAGACCGACTCCCGGCAGCGGCCATTGCGCATCACGCGGTTGATGGCGCTGGCGATTCACCTGAATGACTTGGTTGCGACGGGCCAGGTAGGCACGTTTCGCGAGTTAGCCAGCGCCGGGCAGGTGAGCCGCGACCGGCTCAGTCAGATCTTACAGCTCACCCATCTGGCTCCGGACATTCAGGAAGAACTGCTCTTTTTCCCGCCCACCCGACGCGGCCCGGATCCGCTCCTCGAACGCCATCTCCGCGCCGTGGCGCGCCTGTTGGACTGGGAACAGTAAAAGCAACGCTTCCACGCCTCACGCTGTGCCGTTGCCACCCGGTGAGCTGTTGGATCTGGTCCGCGGTTGCGCCGTCTGGACGGCCAGTAGAACATAGATCTGGGCTGCTTTAGAACCTTCCCGAAAGGGATTCTTCGGTTCCTTCCCGGTCCGTGGCGTGGTTTGCCTGGGCGGGTGAAGAAACCGCCAGATTCTCTCCAGCGCTATTTCCCGGCTGGTGAACTTCTGGACTGGTAGCATGCCCGGCAGATCATTCCAGATGGCAATCAGTTGTTTCAGCGGCCAAGCGCTGGCGCTGGCCCTCCATCCTTCAAAGCTCATGACGAGCTCCTGTCCTCCGTTTTCGCATCCTCCGCTGACCCGGTACGAAGACAGCCTTCTTTCGTGAGATGAACGGCCATGCTGCTGCTCTCTTTCCGGCCGCGTCCTGTGCGGCCACTTCATCCATCCCTCTGCGCCCGCCAGATCGCCAAGTCAGGCAGTCAGATTCAGCGCGCAAGAAAAATGCTCCTGCATGACTGGACCTCCCCGGCTCGGATCAGTCAAGAATCTGGCATGCGCAAAGCACGCAAAGTCGTTCCGATCACTCAGGGCAGACGAAGTCTTCCGTCTACCGACAGCTCCCTTTACCAAGAGTTCCGTCTCCTCACTTACCGTAAGATACCGGGCGGTGTCAGTTTTCATCTCAGCCCTCCGTTCCGCGCCGTTAACCACCAGCCAGGAAACATCCTGCCGTTTCCGGCACGCATGCCGAAACCAGACAAGAAGTAGTTGAACCCTGTTTTTCCGGGACGGGCTCTGTAGGCTATTAACGAGTGGGTTGTAAGTTCAAATCCTACTCGGGGAGCCAAAGAGTTGTTTCAACACATCCGCGCCTGCTTCCCTTTGGTCTGTTTCTTCTCCAAACGGATGACGTTCGCGGACCAGCTCACCTGATCCATCGGCCAGTTGGAAATTGAATGATTCAAAGTGAGGAGCGCACAATGTTGTTGCAATCCCGGGTGATGTCGCGGAATAATGTTCCCGCGGACGTGCCGTCTTGAATTGGGCCGATGCCGATGGAGGATCGATGACAAACGAACACCGCCGAATGAATGAAGCCCGCGTAAAGGAAACTCGGTGGAAGAAATGGGGTCCCTATTTGAGTGAACGGCAATGGGGGACGGTGCGCGAGGATTACAGCGAGAACGGGAATGCCTGGGATTACTTCACTCACGATCAGGCAAGGTCACGGGCATATCGTTGGGGAGAGGATGGTCTGGCGGGCATTTCCGACGATCGCCAGATTCTTTGCTTCGCGCTGGCTCTTTGGAACGGAAAGGACCCAATCCTTAAGGAGCGGCTTTTCGGTTTGACGAACAGCGAAGGAAATCATGGCGAGGATGTCAAAGAGTACTACTTCTATCTGGACAGCACGCCTACACACTCCTACATGAAGTACCTCTATAAGTACCCGCAGGCGGCGTATCCGTATGTGGATCTCATCGAAACGAACCGCCGTCGCGGCCGCCAGGCACTCGAGTATGAGTTGCTCGACACCGGCATCTTTAACGAGGGCCGCTACTTCGACGTATTTGTTGAATATGCCAAAGCCGGACCGGAGGACCTGGGCATAAGAATCAGCGTTGTCAACCGGGGACCCGAAGCAGCCCCGCTCCATCTGCTGCCGACACTCTGGTTCCGCAATACCTGGTCGTGGGAGGAAGGTGCTTCGAAACCCATGTTGACAGGACAACAGATGGAAGGCATGGGCGTCATCTCGGCGCGTTATACTGAACCGGTCTCCAACGAAGCGCTCGCCGACTACAACCTCTACTGCGAGGGCATGGCGCCTCTGCTGTTCACCGAGAACGAGACCAACAACGCAAGGCTCTTCAACGGTAAGAACGCTTCTGCTTACGTCAAGGATGGAATTAATGACTTCCTTGTGAGCGGTAATGCCCCGGCGGTAAACTCCGCCAATCAAGGGACAAAAGCCTGTCCGCATTACATCCTGAACATCGGTCCCGGTGAAACCCGGATTGTGCGCTTGCGGCTGGCGCCGCCCCATGCAGACGCGCCAGAAAGTCCGTTCACTGATTTCGACGAGATTTTCGCTGAGCGTATTAAGGAGGCGGACGAATTCTACGTCGACATCATGCCACCCGCAGTGCGAGCTGACCCGGATCGCGCCCTCGTGATGCGACAAGCGCTGGCCGGCATGCTCTGGACCAAACAATATTTCTACTACGATCTCAACAAATGGCTGGAGGAACATCATGTTGGACCCGAATCTTCGCCCGAAGAGCGGGCAAGGGTGCGCAACAGCCAATGGTTCCATATGGACAATGACGACATCATCTCGATGCCGGACAAATGGGAGTATCCGTGGTACGCGGCATGGGACCTGGCGTTTCACATGCTGGCTTTCCAGACGGTGGACTCGGATTTTGCGAAGTCGCAACTCGATCTGATTCTTCGCAACGACTATCTTCACCCCAATGGGCAAGTGCCGGCTTATGAGTGGAACTTCAGCGACGTCAATCCGCCCGTGCATGCGTATGCCACCATGCAGATTTACCTGACTGACAAAGAGCGAAACAACGGTGAGGGAGATAGGGAGTTTCTCATCTATGCATTCTCCAAGCTCCTGGTCAACTTCACCTGGTGGCTTAACCGAAAGGACCGTTCAGGAAACAATGTATTCGAGGGTGGCTTCCTCGGCCTGGACAACATAGGCGTGTTCGATCGCAGCTCGCCGCTGCCCACCGGCGGGTACCTGGAACAGGCCGACGGCACCGCATGGATGGTGTTCTACAGCCAGCAGATGTTACGGATCGCTGTGGAACTGGCGCTGTTCTACCCGCTTTTTGAAGAGTTCGTCGTCAAATTTTTCGAGCACACAATGTGGATTGCCGGGGCGATGGACCGCATGGGCGAACAGCAAGACAAAATGTGGGACGAAGAGGATGGCTTCTTTTACGATGTCCTTCGTCTGCCCAATGGCCAGGCTCTCCGCCTGAAGGTGCGATCCATGGTCGGCCTTTTGCCCTTGGCGGCGGTCGCAATCTTCGAGGAAGACACGCTCGAAAAGCTACCAACCGCCCGAAAACGGATGAGGGAGTTTTTGGAGCGGCACCCGGAACTCGCAGCAAACGTTCACATGCCGTCCGAGCCGGGCCTTGCGGGCAGATACATGCTCGCCATTGTAAACGAGGATAAACTTCGCCGCATCCTGGCAAGAATGCTCGACGAGAACGAATTCTTCGGGCTGCATGGGATCCGCGCGCTGTCGCGCTACCACCTAGATCATCCCTTCGTTTTCGACTTTGGCGGCCAAGAGCATCGCGTTTCCTATCTGCCCGGCGATTCTGATAGCGGGATGTTCGGGGGAAACTCCAATTGGAGGGGGCCAGTCTGGATGCCGGTTAACTTCCTGCTTTATCTTTCCCTCCTGCGGCTTGCCACATATTACGGTGACTCCTTCAAGGTGGAGTGCCCAACCGGCTCCGGCAAGTACTTGACATTGTTCGAGGTCGCGCAGGAGTTGGCGGAACGCCTGATCGGAACATTTGTGCGGGACCGAGCAGGGCGGCGGCCTGTGTTTGGCGGCACAGAAAAATTCCAAACCGACCAGCATTGGCGAGACAACATCCTTTTCTACGAGTACTTCCATGGCGACAACGGCGCTGGTATCGGCGCTAGTCACCAAACCGGATGGACGGGCTGCATTGCACGGATCATACATGCAAACGGATCCTTCACCGCCTCAATGCTCGGCGAGCGAAGTATCGACCAACTTGCGATCCAAATGGCTCCGGGCATTCCCGAGAAACGTTGATTGCGTCCTATCGATATGTCAGAGCGCGCTGGCGACCGGCGCTGACAAGAAAGACGCGATCGGCTTGCCCGCTTCGATGGCCTGACGCACAAACGCTTTCTGGTCGGACGTGAGTTGTACTTCCATGCGCTTAACATAGGATTTTGCAGCAACTATTCGTTTCTTTCCTCACAGAGGTGTGGTCGGGCCCTACGTGTTCAGTTCCGCTAGCCAACTCAAGGCGCGCAACCCGGGAAGGAAGCAGTACTCACCGCCCCTTGTCACGACAAACCGAGACAAGCCTTGCACTCGCATTCGAAGTGGCCGCTTAGGAATGTCAAACGTGCCGGTGCCGTCGCCCGCTCCGGCGATAGGGTCCTTTCCAGCCCCGCCGCCGAAAAAACTGCTGTCGTTCATCCACTCGGACTGAACAAATTCGAATTGCCGCACCAGGTGAGCGCCGACGAACGCGAACATTAAACCGCGATCGACACCGTCATCTTCCAGGACTCCATCCGGAAGTGGAGGGCCATAGGACGTTCCGCGCCTGATCATTCGATGAATACGAACTACGCCCGCCACGTCCGCATCGCGCGGATTCATTCGACGGATGTGCGAGCCGCCTGGAGTCTTATACCCGATGGGATCCTCTTCCTTAAACTGGAAGTCGTTGCGTCTGGGGCCGGCTCCAAGCTCCGGATCGTCGTGCACTGGACAAAGAGCCAGCGGAGCGCCACTGCGCCAGCGTCCCATCATCTTTGCCGCTAATAGCTCCTCCGCTTCGGGGCTCGAAGAATTCGCTTTGAGATACTGCCGGAACGCAGCGACGCGCTGGTGCAACTTGCGGAAGGCAACATAGCCTCCGTTGCGGCCCAATATCTCCGGCTGAGGGATTGAAGGATTGTCTGACATTTCGTCCGGGTATCCCAAGACGAACTCGCCTGCTTTTAAGGCAACCTCATTGGGGTTGCTGCCGGGAATTCCACTTCCTTCGATGGCGGGATGACTGACGCCATCCCTGAACCCGAACGGTTCCTTCTCATTCGGCAGAATATGGCAATCTTGCCGCCAGATCGCACTGATGCCCGACAACTCTCGATATGTTTTGCGGGCGCGCTCGAGCGCTATTTCAAGATGCCTCGTGTCCGGCGAGAGTGCGGTGATCACCACGTGGGCATCCGCTGACCCGAGTGGCTTTTCCCAGTGTTCGGGGCTACTCTCGCCGTTGTCTCCCAGCAATTTGCTGCGAGCCGCCATCCCTTGCTGAAATTCCGGAGAGAAGCTATCGAGCGATGCTTGCGGCACGCCCAAAGCTTTGAGGCCCTGGAAACTGAGGGCAACACTCACCCAAGTGTCACCGGCTGGGCTTGACGGATGAGCGGCGGATGCTACGACGTTGCGCAAGCGGCCCATCAACTGCCGTCCCGCGTTCCGGTCGTCGATGCGAAACACGATGTAAGTAGCCGCATACGGAGCTGGTCGCGGACGCAAGACGCCGCTTTGGATGTCATCGAGCTCGAGCACAGATCCCGTCAAAGTTTGCTCCTTTTCAAAAGGTAATCGCTCCCACTAGCTGCAAAGAATATCCCTGGAACGTCGATCGATCGGCGAATTCCTTGAAGTATTTGAACGCCAGACTCGCTTTCCGCTTGGGAAAGGCCATGTTCACTGCGAAACCGAGGCCGTTGACTGCATACCGGTCCTTTGACTCCGCTATCGACACTTGGGGCCCGGTCTTGGCTGTTGTCTGCCGTGCTTCGTAACCGGCCGGTCCAATCTGAAGCCGAAACTTTCCCGTCCCCGGCAGTGATACCAGGGTCGAATAATCCAAGTCGAAGGTTTCGCCTGGATGGACGCCAGTGCCTTCCTGCGTGGTATGAAATTCGTACATCCCAAATGCAGACAAGGCAAGAACCTTGCTCTTGGCCGGATAGAAAGTCTGTCCCGAAGAAACAGCGTGCGTCCAATAACCTGAACCCACGTTGGAGTTGCTGTCCGGCGCGAACCGGCCTGTCGGCGCTAAAAAGCCATAAATGATTCGGACCGCCGCGCGTTCCGGGCTCCAGCCCAAAATAAACGGCATGTAATACGAATCCGCAAATCCCGCACCGCCGCTGATGTTCCCATTCAGATCGGATGTCAAATCGTTTTTCACGAAAGGGAGGGTAGCTACCGCGGAGTACCGGGCTCCCAGGACCTCCTTTTTGCTTACCCAAATGAAACTGTTCATGTCCATGAGGACGTAGTTCAATCCCGTGATCGGCAGCGTGTTCCCACTGTTGTCTTTGGCTTCATTGCGTGAGTAATACAGGAGTTGGTTGGAATAGCTGAACCCCGATTCCGGTGTGACGCCAGAGTTTATCGCGCTCATGCCCAGAGGATAGACACCCCTGTTTTGCGCCTGCGCTCGGATCACAGCTATCGAGACGTAGGCGGCTGCAACAATCCATAACCGGACCTTTTTGCCCGCTTGCATTCACTTGGTCGCAAGGTTTCGCCAGAAGCGCTCGAGGCTCTCGGTACCTCCAAACAGGGTGCTGAATATCGTGGAATCGGCCAGCAACACATCTCCGGCCCTGGTTCCGCTTGGGGGCATCCACACAAACGAATTAAATTCCCGGTTACCTGCTTCCGTGAAAGGATGTGGTCGGCCCAGGTCGATCGGTTGGGTACTCAGGACATGAACGTATTTCGAATCTTGCGTCGCGACAGCATAGTGCGGCAGATGCATGTGAAAGTTAAACGTCGTAACTCCTGTCAGCCAGCCCCGCGTGTCTAAGTCGCGCATAGCGGTCAAGGGGGCAATCTGGTTCGTTTTCGGGACCACGGCCGGGCGTAAGCCCCATTGATTTTCGATCGGCACGCCAAGTCCTTTCATGAGGGACCGCGTGTATTTGCCGAACCGCTGCTGGCGCGGTACGAGAGCGTCGCCGTGATGCGCGTACTCCATTTGGCGCTGTTTCATATCGCTCGAAACTCCGACGTCGTGGTGTGGCCCAAGTATCAGACACGTCCCTTCGCGCGTGAGAAACTGACGGACCGCCTCGATCTCTTCTGGTGCGGCTTCCTGCTCAGTGACCATGTGATCCAGGCCAAACACCATTAGTGTGTCCGTGTCCGCGAGGATGCGTTCGTCGATCGGCAGCTTATATCCGGCCTGGTCAATGCGCTGGAAAACAGCGACGGAATGGCCGGTCGCCTCGCCTACAACGTCTTGAAAGGGTACCCAGGCCCGGAAGAACAACTCCAGCGCTCCCGCGATCCCCTGCAGGAACGTCGACGCGCCATATTCCGGAGATTCCCAATTGGGCCACCCGACGCGGCGCACCTCGGTCATAGTAGAGAACCGGTTATCTAACTCGGTCACATCCCGGTTGGCTTCCTCCGGGTAGCTCCAACTGATGTACACGCTGAATCTTCGCTGCCCGCGCACGTATTTCCGCGGCGCATGGCTCTGGTTGTAAATACGCGCGCGCTGTTTCGTCTCGTTCATTTCATCGCTCCTTCTGTTTCGCGGGCTGTGGCCAGCCGACGCAAGCCGTCGAACGCGGCATACTTGTACGCATAACTGTAGGTCGGAGTGGCCATCGACATGTTCATGATGGTGTGCATCGTGCCGCCGCAACGAATTGTCATCTGCCCGATGCCTACAATCTCCGACGCGATGTCACCGATGCAATGAACGCCAAGCAGTTTTCGGCTGTCTTTAAGGAAGATCAGTTTGAGAAGTCCGCCGCGTCCTGCAATGGCGCCCCGCGGAATGAAATCGAAATCCGAGCGGCCTACCTCGTAATCGAGACCGCGGTCGCGGCACTGTTCCTCGGTCAAGCCCGCGGCGGCAACCTCTGGCATGCCGTACACCGCCGAAACGGGCGTGGGATCTACAGTGCCCTCAAACCGAATGCCGAATGCGTGGCAGACCGCAGCCCGGCCTTGTTCCATCGCTATCGACGCCAGTGTCGGGGCCACGACGTCTCCGGCCGCGTAGATGCCCGGAACCGTCGTGCAAAAGCGCTCGTCTACGACAACGCGGCCCTTGGCGTCAAGCTCGACGCCCGCCGCCTCAAGTCTCAATTCTTCGGTATTAGGCACCCGGCCGGCCGCGAAAAGGACTGTGTCAGCTTGCGATCTGTCTCCGGTGGAAAGTGAGATCTGCAGCTTCCCGCCTGCCGAGGTGAGTGCTTGGATCGTGGAGCCGAACTTTACGGCGATGCCCCATTTCGTGAAGAGCTCGGCCATTCGGGATGACAGTTCGCCGTCCATCATAGGCATCAGGCGGTTCCCCAAATCGACGAGCGTCACCTGCGCACCCAGAGCGTGGCATATCGTAGCGAATTCCACTCCCACCGGCCCGCCACCGACGATGAGGATATCTTTCGGCGCGCGTCCTAACTGCAGGATCGTATCCGTGTCGCAAACGCCAGGGCCGAACGGGATGGTGCTGGGGCGCATGGGGC
>Ga0207085_1134_pt1 | contig 10211 bp, 7 predicted proteins | sample Alteio_BWMinHeat_53_FD_153542 | JGI IMG/M metagenome (GOLD analysis project Ga0207085, IMG submission 153542) | Enriched cells from forest soil in Barre Woods Harvard Forest LTER site, Petersham, Massachusetts, United States -... | ecosystem: Environmental > Terrestrial > Soil > Temperate forest >...
AACGGAACGCGTCTTCCGGGGCTCCCGGTCCCAAGCGGGAGCCCCACTTTTTTTCCCACGCACAAGGTCTTCTCGCCTGATCCCTTTCGCCAACCCTCTTAATTGACTTTACGCGTTACCGCGATCTGCGCCTGCCCCAGAACATGCGCCACCTGCGTCTCCCGCAATCTCGACGCGTCATATTCGAATGACAACTGATTCCTCGCCTCGTCCACACGAAACCGCCGCAAGCCATACGTATTCGCGAATTCGCCCAGATGGCGCAACTGATCTTGCGTCAGCGGAGACTGCAGTTCGTAAGTGATTTCCACGAGGGTCATGCCGGCATTATACCAGCCCGTGCAATGTTCGCCGCGTAGCCGTATGTAACCCGATTTCATCTAACATAGTGAAATGTCAGATTCGTCGCCTATGCCCAAACCCTCGGTTCCAGGTCAGCCGATTCTGGCCTCCGTGCCAAACGAGACGGATCCCGTCTGCGGAATGATGGTGGATCCGCGGAAAGCGGCAGGAAAGGCTGTGCACGGCGGAAAGACTTACCACTTCTGCTCGTCCCGCTGCGCCGAACGCTTCGATAAGGAGCCGGAAAAGTTCCTCGACGCACCAACAGCCGTAGGGATGGAGCACCCTTCGTCCTCCTCAAGAGGACATGGGCGTCACGCACCTCACAGTGCGGCGCCAGATTCCGCGGCATCAAAGACTGCGCGCTACACCTGCCCGATGCATCTCCAGATTGTCCAGATGGGCCCAGGCCACTGCCCCATCTGCGGTATGGCCCTTGAGCCCATGGACATTTTCGCAGAAGTCGAAGCCGACTCCGAGTACGATTCCATGCGCCTGAGCTTCTGGGTGAGTGCAGCGCTCTCTCTTCCTTTATTACTGCTCTCCATGCTCGGTGAATCGCTCGATCTCCATCTCGCACCGAATGTCTTGAACGGAATCGAACTTCTACTTGCCACACCGGTCGTGCTCTGGGGCGGCTGGCCATTTTTCAAGCGCTTCTGGGCTTCACTTGTGAATCGCAGCCCGAACATGTTCACCCTGATTGGCCTGGGCACCGGTGCGGCCTACCTGAACAGTCTGGCAGCCACGCTCTTTCCACAAATGTTCCCGGCCTCCTTCCGCGACAGGCACGGAGCCGTTCCCGTCTATTTCGAAGCGGCCGCTGTCATAACCACGCTGGTCCTGCTGGGACAGGTCTTGGAACTGCTGAATCTCGCGCCTCAACTAGCTCATCTCCTTGCAGCTGATGGAACCGAAAAAGATGTCGCTCTCGATCAGCTGAAGCCCGGTGATCGTTTGCGCGTTCGTCCCGGCGAGCGCGTTCCTGTCGATGGCGCAGTTCGCGAAGGCGCCAGTGCCGTCGATGAATCCATGGTGACTGGCGAGCCTATGGCCGTCGAGAAAACCACAGACGACAAAGTCACCGGCGGCACACTCAACACCAGCGGCAGTTTCATCATGGAAGCCGAGCGCGTCGGCAACGAAACCATGCTCGCGCAAATCGTGAAACTCGTCAGCGAAGCCCAGCGCAGCCGCGCCCCCATGCAGCGCCTCGCCGACAAAGTTTCCGCCTACTTCGTTCCCGCCGTCATCATCGCGGCAATTCTCGCATTCGCAGCCTGGGCCTCCTTCGGCCCTGAGCCCCGTCTCGCAAACGGATTGGTTGCTGCCGTAGCCGTTCTGATCATCGCCTGCCCCTGCGCCCTCGGCCTCGCCACACCCATGTCCATCATGGTCGCCGTAGGCCGCGGTGCCCACACCGGCGTCCTCGTCCGCAACGCCGAAGCCCTCGAAGCTCTCGCCAAAGTCGACACCCTCGTAATCGACAAGACCGGCACGCTCACCGAGGGCAAGCCGCGCGTGCTCGCCGTGAGTGTCTTCGAAGGGGGCGGATTCACGAAAGAAGGGTTGCTATGGCTGGTAGGAAGTGTGGAGAGTGCCAGCGAGCATCCTTTGGCGCGCGCCATCGTAGCTGCAGCAAAAGAAAAAGGGATCCAGCTGTCAGACGTATCTGAATTCCGCGCCAGTCCAGGTGGCGGCGTGGAAGGGCGCGTCCTAGGGGACAAAGTTCTTGTAGGCACGTCGAATTTTTTGCAAGAACGAGGCGTGAACGCGAAGACAGGAGCGAAACTTCCTGAGATGGGTTTCGGTCTGGACGGGATGCCTGCGATCTCCTACGTTCTCGTGGCTGTGAACGAAAAATTGGCCGGAGTCTTCGCATTGGCCGACTCTATGAAGGAGTCCACACCAGAAGCCATCCGTGCCCTCCGGAACGAAGGCCTGCGCATCGTGATCCTAACCGGTGACCGGAAAGACGCGGCGAAGGTTATCGCCGACAAATTGAGGATTGGTGAGGTAGTGGGAGAAGTTCTACCGCAAGAAAAGGCCGAAAGAGTCCAGAAGTTGAAAGCAGAAGGCCGAATCGTCGCCATGGCCGGCGACGGCATCAACGATGCGCCCGCGCTCGCTGCCGCCGACGTCGGCATCGCCATGGGCACCGGCACCGACGTCGCCATCGAAAACGCCGGCATCACCCTGGTCAAAGGTGACCTTCACGGCATCGTTCGCGCCCGCAAACTCAGCCGCGCCACCATTCGCAACATCAAACAGAATCTCTTCTTTGCTTTTCTCTACAACGCCATCGGCATTCCCATCGCCGCTGGCGCTCTCTATCCAGTTTTCGGCTTGCTGCTCAGCCCCATGCTCGCCAGCGCCGCCATGAGTTTCAGTTCCGTCTCCGTCATCGCCAACGCCCTGCGCCTCCGCAAAGTCTCTCTCTAAACTCTGCCCCGCGCTCCAGTCGCTATTTCTTTTCTGGCGGCTCTAACAGCCAAATCTCATCCGAAAGGTGTTGCGCATTCGTAGTAACAAGCCACTTGCCGTCCCGGGAGATGTCGAAAGGATAGTTCGTGCCGTCAAAATGGAAATTAGAGAGTGCTCGCCGTTTGCCGGTCTTAAGTTCAAGAACCTCGATTTGCTCATTCCCATCGGTCCCAGCAACTTGAAACCCGATTTGCTCTCCGTCGGGCCACCACACCGCCCACCCGCCGTTCTCCGTCAGGCGCCGTAGCCCGGTCCCATCAGGATGCACGATGGAGACACCGCTAGAAAACCCTCGGTTGGGGCTGAAGCTGATCCATTTTCCATCCGGCGACCATCGCGGAACAGTCCCGGGCGTGTCCGCAACACGATGAGCCTCACCCTTTCCATCCGTCGATGAAATGTAGATGTGCGAGACCCCGTTCTCCGTGCGGGCGTATACCAGCGACCGGCCGTCGGGTGAAACGTCTCCATACGCATCACTCCCAGCATTGGGGGCGGTCATCGGTTTCGCCGGCCCACCCCCGCTCGGCACGCTCCAAATACTCAGTGGTTCCTTCCCCCAGGTATTGAAGTACATCGCTGATCCGTCTGGTGAGAACCGCGGATAAATCTCCGGCACTTTCCCGGAGGTAACCTGCCGTGCTGCGCCTCCTTCCGCGGGAAGCATCCACAAGTGCCATGATCCGTCCGGCTGATCGCGCGAGTAAGCGATCTCCTTGCCGTCCGGCGAAAACGCCGGTGCCCACAATCGCGAACCATCCGTCAGCAGTGTCCTGCTCGTGCCATCGCTCAAGGAATAGACCAGAAGCGTGTTCCGCGATCGGGAATTCAGAAACGCGATCGTGCCGTTGCGCGCGACGCTTGGAGAAGTGTCTGGCCCCGGGCCGGTCGTTAATTGCACCGGAGGTTTATCCTCCAGCGGCTGCCACCACAGATTCGAAGCGCCCCCGCGGTTCGAGCGGTGCACAACTGCGCGTCCATCTGGCGTGAAGACGGGCATGTCACTCACGACTCCTTGCTGATCCTTCGTCAGCCGCGCTGCTGTGCCTCCTTGCGAGGGCACCGTCCAAATCTCACGATTCATCCCGCCCCGGCTTCGCGAAACGGCGAGCAGTCCGCCATCGGGTGACCACGCGATCCGTCCAAAAAAAGGGTACACATCGTCGCTTTTCAAGATGATGCGCAAGTCGGACCCGTCGGCCGCGGAGGTAGCCAGTGTTTCGGCTTCTCCCTGTTTTTTCAGGATGAATGACAGCCGCGTACCGTCGGGCGACCATGCAGGCAGTGCTGCGCCGGAGACGAGTGGCACAACGTTTCCGCCCAGCGCTGGCACGACGCAAAGTTCCGGCTGAGACGAGTTCGCAACCAGCCGCACAAAGGCAATCTTCTCGCCATCCGGAGAGAACTGCGGGTCATCTTTTTGCAAACCATCGTTGGTTAGCCGCACGCGTTCGCCACCCGCCACACGGCTCACGTACAGATCGGCTCGGCCGCTGCTCTCCTGAACGTATGCCACCATTTTTCCGTCGGGTGAAAGCGCGGGACCACTCAGGTTGCCTTCTGACGACAGGAAGAGCCGCAGCTTGCCGCCAGTTACTGGCCCACCCGCCGTCTTGTTAGCGCGGCCATAAATCAGCAAAACAACGGCAGCTACTGCCAGCAGGCTCACAGCACTCAGCAGGTAGGAAGTTATCGGCTTTTTCGTAGGTGGCAGCTCTACTCGCTGCGTGACTCCCGTATCCGACTGCAGCGCCTCCATCGCCGCACGCACTTCACTGGCCCGCTGGTAGCGCTTCTCCGGCTCCTTCGCCAGGCAGCGCAGGATCACCGCCCGCAATCCCGGCGTCACATGCGCCGGCAGTGCCGCAGGTGGCTCGCGCATGATCGCCGAACTCACTTCGAAGCTCGTCCCGCCATGAAAGGGAAGCACGCCGGCGGCAAGTTCGTACAGCACTATCCCCAACGACCAAATGTCCGTGCGCACATCCGAGTTTTTGCCCTGCAGGAGCTCCGGCGCCATGTACGCAAGCGTGCCCGCTACCTCTTTGGAATCCAGATTCGTCGTGCGCGTCTCGCCTTCGAACGCAGAGTCCTTGATACTCATGGCCAGCCCGAAGTCCAGTACCTTGACCAGCCCCGCATCGGTCACCCGCACGTTCGGTGATTTCAAGTCCCGGTGAAGAATCCCGTGCGTGTGAGCATGGTCCAACGCGTCGGCAATCTGCGAGCCATAATCCAGCACCGCCTCGGTCGTCAGTCCCTCCGCTGGTATCCGTTTGCTCAGCGTTTCGCCGGGCACGTATTCCATGGCGATGTAGGGCTGCCCTTCGACTTCACCAACTTCGTAAATCGTGCAGATGTTCGGATGATTGAGCGCGGAAGCGGCACGCGCTTCGCGAAGAATCCGTGCGCGTGCCTCTTCGCTTGTGAGGGCACCCACGTTCGGCAGCTTCAGCGCGACGTCGCGGTGCAATTTCTCGTCACGGGCCCGGTAGACTACTCCCATTCCGCCCGCGCCGGCCCTCTCTAGGATCACGTAGTGCGCGAATGTGTCGCCAAGCATGAAGAGAAGGCACCTATGTCCGGCATCATAGGCTGGTCCCCGGAATTCCGTCAAACTCGTTTCGAACGCGGCTCCAACAAGACCAACGGCTGAATGAATCGTCTATAGCGTGACGGTAGGGAACTTTTCCCTTGAACTTGCGTACTTCTCTATAGCTGCCAGCGGGGGTCCGGTATGTCCAGTAACAGCAATGGTTTAGCAAACGGGAAAAACGGCAAAAAGCGCGGCCGCCGCATCCTCTGGGCCGCAGTCGCCCTCGTAATCCTGGGTGGCGGTGGCTATGGCGTCATGGCCGCGCTCCGGCCCAATCGCACTATCGATCCCTCCAAGCTTGCCGCCGCGGAACGCGGCGATCTGGCGCGCGTAGTTGTGGCCACCGGAAAAATCCAGCCGCTCTCGAAAATCGAAATCAAATCCAAAGCCAGCGGAATCGTGAAAAAACTCTACGTGGACTACGGCGATCGCGTGAAGCAAGGACAGCTCCTCGCGGAATTGGACAAAGTGCAACTCGAAGCCGCCGAGCGCGCCTCCCGCGCCAGCTTGCAGGCGGCCGAAGCCGCGCTGGATTCTTCGAAAGCCTCTCTAGAACGCAACAAGGTCGATGCCGAAGGCCCCGACGTCCCCTTCCTCAAGCTCAACATGGAGCGCGCCGAGCAAATGTTCAAAGACGGCGTGATGTCCAAGAGCCTCGTCGAAGACTCGGAAAAGAACTACCAGCTCGCTCTGAACAAGCAAGTCAGCGCCCAGCGCAACCTCGCCGTTTCTCGCGCGGAGATTGCCAAGTCCGAAGCGCAGGTCGCGCAAGCGCGCGCATCGCTGGAGAACGCCCAGGAAGACCTCCGCAATTCCACGATCGTCAGCCCCATCGATGGCTTGGTCCTCTCGCGCGATGTCAACGTCGGCGACGCCGTCAGCTCCATCCTCGTGCTCGGCTCGCAGGCCACCTTGATCCTCACGCTCGGCGACATCAGCGAAGTTTACGTCCAGGGCAAAGTCGACGAAGCTGACATCGGCAAAGTTTTTCTCGGCCAGCCCGCGCGCATCGTCGTCGAATCTTTCAAAGACAAGAAATTCACCGGCAAGGTCACCAAGATTTCTCCCCTCGGCAAGGAAAAAGACAACGTCACAACGTTTGAAGTCCGCGTCTCCATCTCCAATCCCGGCGGCGAGCTCAAAGCCAATATGAGCGCCAACGCGGAAATCCTTCTCGAAGAAAAGAAAAACGTCCTCATGATTCCCGAAGCCGCGCTCATTTACGACAAGGAGCGCAAAGCCTCCGTCGAAATCCCCGACGCCAAAGCCGACAACGGCAAGAAGAAACTCAGCGTTAAGCTTGGCATTTCCAACGGCGTCAAAACCGAAATCCTCGAAGGTCTCAACGAGAAACAGCAAGTCGTCCTTCAGTAGCTAGCAGCTGCATTCAGAGGCGAAGCGCCATGTCCTTCCAGGATTTATTGCGAGACACGCTGGCGACCCTCTGGGCCCATAAGCGCCGCACCCTGCTCACCATGTTCGGCATCGCCTGGGGCATCATCTCCATCACCATCATGGTCGCCGCTGGCGAAGGCCTTGGCGTAGGCATTCAGAAGAATCAGGAATCCTTTGGCAAGGACGTCATGATTGTTTTCGGCGGCCGAACCAGCATGCAGGCCGGCGGCATGCGTTCCGGCCGCATCATTCGCTGGACCGAAGACGACTATCTCCAGGTCACCAAGGAAGCTCCCGGCTGCAAATACGTCATGCCGGAACTCGGCAACAACGTCCAAGTGCGCAGCCTCTTCAATAGCGGCGACCTTAAAGTCGTCGGCGCGCTTCCTCCCTTCACCGAGATTCGCAGCATCACCATAGCCCAAGGCCGCTTCTACAACGAGCAGGACAACGTCGAAGCCCGCAACGTCGCGTTTCTCGGCAGCGACGCCAAGAAACAGCTCTTCGCCGACCGTGAAGCCCTTGGCCAGACCCTCTGGATGAACGGCATTCCCTACACCGTCATCGGCGTTATGTTGCCCAAAGACCAGAACTCCAGCTACGACGGCGCCGACATCCGAAAGATTTTCATCCCCTTCAACGCCATGCGCCGCGATTTTCCCAACAAGCCTCCCGCTCCCGAACACAGCGTGGACCGCTTGCTCGTCGCCCCCTGGTCGCTCGCAACTCACGCCGATTGCGTCAAGCAGATTCGCCACTCTCTGGGCCGCCTTCACAACTTCGATCCCCGCGACAAGGAAGCCGCCGGCATCTGGGACACCGTGAAAAACGCCGAAGCCAACCGCATGATCATCGTTGGCATGGAACTTTTCATGGGCGCCGTCGGCATCGCCACCCTCTTCCTCGGCGGCCTCGGCGTCATGAACGTCATGCTCGTTTCCGTGCGTGAACGCACCCGCGAAATTGGCGTTCGCAAAGCCCTCGGCGCCACCCGCGAATCCATCCTTCGCCAATTCTTCCTGGAAACCGTAATCGTCGTCGCGCTAAGCGGCGGCACCGGCCTCATCCTCTCCTACGGTTTTTGCGCGCTTGTCAATCTGCTGCCAATGCCGCCTTTTTTTGCCGGTCTGCTCGCCAGCTGGAAGCTCGGTGCCCTTTCCATCACGCTCCTCGGCCTCATCGCTGTGCTCTCCGCTCTGTACCCAGCCAATCGCGCCGCCTCCGTCGATCCCATCGAAGCCCTCCGCTTCGAGGCCGGTGGATAAATGTTCATTGAAATATTCCGCGAAGCCTGGGCCGCACTCGGGCGCAATCCTCTGCGCAGCCTGCTCACGATGATGGGAATCTCCTGGGGCATCGTAGCCGTTACGCTCCTACTCAGCTACGGCTCTGGATTTCGCAATGTTTTGATGTACACCTTCGAGGTGTTTGGCAAAGGCGCAGTCGTTTGCTGGCCCGGCACCACCAGCGAGCAAGCTGGCGGCGAGCGCGCCGGCAAAGCCGTGCGCTTCGAACAAGAAGATGCCGACTGGGTTCTCGCTCAGTCGCCGCTCATCAAACGCGTCACCCGCGAAACCGTGCGCTGGAAAGGCATCACCCACGACGAGCGCCTCGCGGATACCGCCATTCGCGGCGTTTACCCGGAATATGGTGAACTACGCAATGAGATTCCGCTCGAGGGCCGCTGGATCTCCGCCGAAGACATCGCCGAACGCCGCCGCGTCGCCTTTCTCGGAGCCATCCTGCGCAGGAAACTCTTCAGCGGCACTCCCGCAATCGGCGAAACCGTTCGAATCGACGGCGTCAAGTTCACGGTCATTGGCTCGATGGATACGAAATTCTCCGACAGCAACTATTTCACCAGCGACGACGAGTCGGTTTTTATCCCCTACACCGCGGCTGGCGACTTGTGGGACGCCCGCTACGCCAGCGTCATGCTCTTCGAACCCGTCGCGCCAAACTTCGAAGCCTCCGCCATGCAGCAATTTCGCGCGGCCATCGCCAACCGACAACGTTTCTCGCCCAGCGACAAGCGCGCCATCACCATGTTCGGCCGCGAAGAATTCAAACCCATCTATGAAGGAATCACCATCGGCATCGAAGCGCTGCTCTTCTTTGTCGGCGCGCTCACCCTGGGCATCGGCGGGGTCGGCGTGATGAACATCATGCTCGTCTCCGTCGAAGAACGTGTCAAGGAAATCGGCCTGCGCCGCGCGCTCGGCGCAAAAAAATCTCACATTCGCTGGCAATTCCTGCTCGAAGCCCTGGTCATGACCCTCGCCGCCGGCGTCATCGGCATGCTGCTCTCCGCCGCAATCACTTCCGCCATAGACACGCTGCCGTTCCTCGGCCCAGCCTATGAAGACGACTCCGGTAAAGTGGATATCCACCTTACTCTCTCGTTCCTCACCATGATGCTCTCCACCGCCATCCTCATTCTCGTCGGCGTCATTAGCGGCTGGCTCCCCGCCATGCAAGCCGCAAGACTCGACCCTGTCGAAGCCTTACGCTACGAGTAGTTTCTTCTATTGAGTGGAGCGTCGCAGCACTAGCAATCGAACTGTTGCTACGCCAAGAACGACGACCGCGTAAGTAAGACTTCCACTTCTCCGCACCTGCAGCCCAAACGATCCTCCGTAGTAACTCAGAATGGCGAATGTAATAGTCGCCACCAATAACAGAATCAGGCCTGCATCTCTGCGGTTTTTCAGCGCGAGAACCAGGCCGATGATTGAGGAAACGAGAAACGTCACGGCCAGGGCGAGTGTAACCGAATTCAGTAGTCTCTGCTTGTTCAAAAGTTTGCGAAGGAACATAGGCAAGCACATTCAACGCCACGCAGAGTCCGCATACTAGAAATGCGGCGTATCCCCGCATCGTGCTTCGTTGGTTTGTGAGCTTCCTAGGCTCCGCGTTCATCACATTCCCACAGACAGTCGATCTCAGGGCTGCTTGAGGATGGCATCGAAGTACGTCAGCATCTCCGGAGAGTCCCACTGTTGGAACCCGATCACCTTGCGCGCGATCTTGCCTTGCCGGTCGATTACGTAAGTCTCCGGGTACATCGACGTGCCATAAGTTTGCGCAATAGGCGAATGATTGTCTTTCGTGGCCGGATCGCGATACGTGGGAAAGATCACGCCTTGGTCGCGCAGAAACTTGTCATACGCCGCTGGATCCTCGTCGGCCGCGACACCCAGAACCACCCCGCCCCGAGAAGCGACGTACTTCTGCAAGTGGTTGAGCATTGGAGTTTCCTCAACGCAGGGCGGACACCACGTCGCCCAGAAATTCAGCACCACCACTTTGCCTCTGAAGTCGGAAAGATGCCCTGGCTTGCCGGCAATATCCACCGGAAAGTCCTGCGCCGTTTTCCCGGCAATCGAGGCCTCGC
>Ga0207085_1135_pt1 | contig 10175 bp, 7 predicted proteins | sample Alteio_BWMinHeat_53_FD_153542 | JGI IMG/M metagenome (GOLD analysis project Ga0207085, IMG submission 153542) | Enriched cells from forest soil in Barre Woods Harvard Forest LTER site, Petersham, Massachusetts, United States -... | ecosystem: Environmental > Terrestrial > Soil > Temperate forest >...
ACGTGCAATGATGGCGGGGGAAAAATCCAGCAGGGATATACGTAGGCAAAACGCTCAAAAAGATTTGCCTGTCATCCCTGATAAGAGATATTTTACTATTAGCGAAGTCAGTTATCTCTGCACCGTTAAAGCGTATGTATTGCGTTATTGGGAACAAGAATTTCCCCAACTAAAGCCCGTAAAACGCCGCGGTAATCGCCGTTATTATCAACAGCAAGATATTCTGCTTGTACGACAAATTAAAAAGCTACTTTATGAAGATGGATTTACTATTGAAGGCGCCCGAGCCCAGTTATCAAGCACGCCTGAAACAGTAAGTCAATCAGTAAAAGCATCTGCAATGGTAAAAAAAGTGATTGCAGATCTTGAAACTGTTTTGCAAAATCTACAAGCAGAAATGATGGCAAATCATTAACTCAATACCATTAGTGAGATGTTTCAAAAATCATAACGATGGATTGTTATTTAAGCTTCATTCGGGGCGTAGCGCAGCCTGGTAGCGCACTTGCTTGGGGTGCAAGTGGTCGCCGGTTCAAATCCGGCCGTCCCGAATAAAAGGACTAAGAAGTAGAGGTGATTGTGGAAAAAATTTGGTTAAACAGTTACTCCCCTGGTATCTCTTCTGAGATCAATCCTGATGCTTATCGATCGATCATTGATGTTATAGATCAAAGTACACAACAATATGCAAACCGCCCTGCGTTTTATAATCTAGGTGTTACCTTAACCTACAGCGAAATTGATTTTTATAGTCGCCGGTTCGCAGCCTATCTGCAGCAGGATTTAAGGTTAAAGAAAGGGGATCGCATTGCAATTATGCTCCCTAATTTGCTGCAATATCCGATTGCTATGTTTGGTGCCTTACGTGCCGGCTTAATCGTCGTCAATGTTAATCCACTCTATACAGTCGATGAATTAACCTATCAATTAAACAATGCCGGTGCAGAGACAATTATTACACTAGCTAATTTTGCTGCGACGCTACAAAAAGCACTACCAAAAATCCCAGGATTAAAAAATATCATCGTCACTCATTTAGGGGATTTATTTCCGCTCCTAAAAGCATGGGCCATCCATTTGACCCTAAAATATATTTATAAAAAAATTCCCAATTGGCATATTCCTCAGGCTATTCCTTTTAAAGAAACACTTAAAACTAGTTCGGACAAATTTATTCAAGTGCCGCTCTTTCCACAAGATATCGCTTTTCTTCAATACACAGGTGGCACGACCGGTGTTTCTAAAGGAGCAATATTAACCCATCATAATATCGTCTCTAATTTACAGCAGGCGGACGCTTGGTGTAGCCAAGTATTGGTGAATGGTAAAGAAATTGTTCTTACTGCCTTACCTCTCTATCATATTTTCTCGTTGCTAGCTAACTGTCTCTTTTTTACTAAGTTGGGTGGGTTAAATATTTTGATCACGAATCCACGCGATATTCCCAGCATTATTAAAGAATTGAAAAAATTTAAATTTACAGTGATTACTGGCGTTAACACCTTATTTAAAGGGTTATTAAAAGACCCTCATTTTGCTGCCATCGATTTTACTCATTTACATCTCACCCTTGGTGGTGGAATGGCAGTACAAAAATCAGTTGCCGAAGAGTGGCAGAAAGTCACAGGAGCCCCCTTATTAGAGGCCTACGGCCTAACAGAAGCCTCTCCGTGTGTCACAATTAATCCAGTGAATTTAAGCCATTATAATGGGACGATTGGTTTGCCAGTCCCTTCGACCGATATTGCTTTATTGGACAATGCTGGTAAAGACGTACCCCTGGGGCAGATCGGAGAATTGGCAATTAAAGGCCCTCAGGTCATGCAAGGTTATTGGCAAAATCCCGTGGAAACCCAAAAAGTTTTTACTAAAGATGGCTGGTTATTAACCGGGGACATGGCGTCCGTCGATGAAAAAGGCTTCGTTCGTATAGTTGAGCGTAAAAAGGACATGATTTTAGTCTCGGGTTTTAATGTCTATCCCAATGAGATTGAAGATGTCTTATCGCAGATGCCAGGCGTACAAGAATGCGCGGTCGTGGGTATCTTGGATGAATGCTCAGGAGAGGCCGTAAAAGCCTATATTGTCAAAAGTGATCCCAAAATAAATACTGCCGATGTCATTAAATACAGCCGGGAACATTTAACGCCTTATAAAGTCCCTAAACAAGTGGAATTCCGCAACGATCTCCCGAAATCCAATGTGGGTAAAATTTTACGCCGCACGTTAAAGGATGAGGCAATACACATACAATAACGTGTAGAAAATGAATGGTCATGATATAATTCAGCGATCAAAAATTACGTAGAAAACGCAGCCTATGGAAAATTCAATCGCTAAAGAAGTTCAAAAAGTCAGCGTCGAAAGCGAGCTAAAAAAGTCATACCTTGATTACGCCATGAGCGTCATTATTGGACGTGCCTTACCTGATGTGCGAGATGGCTTAAAGCCTGTCCACAGACGCGCCTTATTTGCCATGCACGAACTAGGAAATGATTGGAATAAATCGTATAAAAAATCTGCTCGTATTGTGGGTGATGTGATTGGTAAATACCATCCTCACGGTGACACGGCTGTTTACGATACTATTGTCCGTATGGCTCAGCCATTTTCTATGCGCTATCTCTTAGTAGATGGCCAAGGAAATTTCGGCTCTATCGATGGCGATGCTGCAGCGGCTATGCGTTATACAGAAATTCGTATGTCACGCTTTGCGCATGCACTATTAGCTGATCTTGAAAAAGACACTGTCGATTTCACGCCGAATTATGATGAAAATGAAATGATGCCGATTGTGATGCCAACACGAGTTCCCAACTTGTTGGTAAATGGTTCATCTGGCATCGCAGTGGGAATGGCAACTAATATACCGCCTCACAATTTAATTGAAATTATTAATGCCTGTGAAGCGCTCATCGATAATCCACTGTTAACTATTACTGATCTTATGCAGTATGTACCAGGCCCCGATTTTCCAACGGGTGGTATCATACAAGGTAAAAATGGCATCATTGAAGCCTATCATACTGGTCGAGGCCGCGTGGTAGTTCGCGGTAAAACAAATATTGAAACCGATGAAAAGAGCAATAAAGATCGCATCATCGTCACTGAATTACCTTATCAAGTAAACAAAGCTCGATTTGTGGAGCGGATTGCTGAACTCGTTAAAGAAAAGAAAATCGAAGGTATCAGTGCCTTACGCGATGAATCCGATAAACAAGGAATGCGAGTCGTTGTTGAAATCCGACGTAATGAGAATAGCGATGTTATTTTAAATAATTTATTTGTTCATACTCAATTACAAAGTGTCTTCGGAATCAACATGGTTGCCCTACAAGATGGTCAACCAAAAACACTTAATCTTAAACAATTACTTGAAGCCTTCATAAAGCATAGACGGGAAGTGGTGACAAGACGTACTGTTTTTGATTTAGGTAAAGCTCGGGACCGGGTGCATATTTTAGAAGGTTTAGCGGTGGCACTTTCTAATATTGATGCCATGATAGCACTCATCAAAAAAGCCAAAGATTCAACTGAAGCAAAAGCTAAACTAATGCAACAAGCTTGGCAGTCAGCACAAACCATCGAGATTTTAACGCGTGCGGGTATGCAAGATAAAATTACGCATATCACGGAACTCTATGGCCTGTCAGATGAAGGGTATCGTCTATCACCAGAACAAGCGCAAGCTATTTTAGATATGCGTTTAAACCGGTTAACCGGCTTAGAGCAAGATAAAATTGTCAGTGAGCATAAAGAATTACAAAAATTAATTAAAGAGCTAATTGAGATTTTAGAAAATCCTAGCAGATTAATGCAAGTCATTAAAGATGAATTGATAACTATACGAGATGACTTCGGTGACAAACGACGTACTGAAATTCTGGAAACGGAAGAGGGCGTTGTCCTAATGGAGGATCTCATTCCAGATGAAGAGGTAGTCGTCACGCTTTCTCATGAAGGCTATGTCAAAACGCAGTTACTTGATGTTTACGCCGCTCAACATCGTGGTGGTCGCGGTAAATCGGCTACCACTATGAAAGAAGAAGATTTTGTTGAATTTTTAATTGCGGCCCGTTCACACGATACGATTTTATGCTTTACCAATCGCGGCAAGGTGTACTGGCTTAAAGTTTACCAGCTTCCGCAAGCCAATAGGGCTGCACGTGGGCGTCCTATTATTAACTTACTACCTCTTGCAGAAGGGGAGAAAGTAAATGCATTCTTGCCAGTACGCGAATATGTTGAAAATCAGTATGTCGTCATGGCCACTTCTTTAGGATTAATTAAAAAAGTATCGCTGATTGATTTTTCTCGCCCTCGCTCATCGGGCATTATTGCTATCGCCCTAAACGAAGGAGATTATCTCGTTCAGGCCGATATCACTGATGGTAAACACGACATCATGTTATTTACTGATATAGGAAAAGTTGTTCGTTTCCCTGAAGCAAAAGTTCGGTGTATGGGTAGGCAAGCAGTTGGCGTTCGTGGGATTAAGCTTCAAGACAATCAACGTGTTGTTTCACTTATTGTTTCTCATCAAGGTGATATCTTAACAGCAACAGAGAATGGCTATGGCAAACGGACCTCTATTGAGGAATACCGATTGAGTGGTCGCGGAGGACTAGGGGTTATCTCTATCCAAATTAATGAACGTAACGGAAAAGTCGTTAGCGCAATCCAAGTGCACGAAGAAGATGAAGTCATGTTAATTAGTAATAAAGGGACGCTAGTACGCGTTCCTGTCGCTGAAATCTCAGTTATTGGACGTAATACCCAAGGTGTCCGTCTAATTCAATTAGCAGAGGAAGAAGTGTTAGTAAACCTCGAGCGTATTGCTGCAAATATAGAAGGAGATAAAAAGGAATGATCACACTCAAGGAATCCATTAACCCTCCAGTTATCACTATTGATGGCGCTAGCGGTACGGGTAAAGGCACTATTAGTCAATTAGTTGCAAAGCGTCTTGAATGGAAATTTTTAGATAGCGGCGCTTTATACCGCGTGTTGGCACTCGCTGCTTACAAACACAGTGTAGCCTTAGACAATGAAAAAGCGCTTGAAGTCTTAGCCGAACATCTAGATGTGCAATTTTTTGCACAAGAAAGTAATCTTTCCCAAGTCATCTTAGAAGGTGAAGAGGTGACAGAAACGATTCGCACTGAAAAAATTGGCAATGCAGCTTCTATTGTTGCCGCCTTACCTGCAGTGCGAGCAGCTCTTCTCAGCCGGCAACGAATTTTTCGGGAACCTCCCGGATTGGTAGCCGATGGGCGTGATATGGGAACGGTGATTTTTCCCGATGCTGAGCTTAAAATATTCTTAAAGGCGAGCCCCGAAGAGCGCGCTCTCAGACGGCTTAACCAGTTGAAGGATAGGGGCATTAGTGTTACCCTAGCCAACCTAATAGAAGAGCTACGTGAGCGCGATAGGCGTGATCAAGAGCGGGCAATTGCACCACTTAAGCCTGCCGAAGATGCAATCTGCATTGAGACCGATCACTTAACCATTGACCAAGTAGTCGAAAGAATTATATACGAGATCGAAAGAAAAAAGGCCTTTCCTGTTACCTCTTGCCTAGAGATTGAATTTGCTAGCATGGCGTAACAGAGTAAAGATTATTACTACTAACCGTTTGTCCCATTCCAATCACACCCTTTGAGGGAAATTTGGAGTAGTCCAAACAAAATTTAAATTTTAGTTGAGGTTTTAAGTGAATCAAAAGATGGAGACGTTTGAGCAATTATTTGAAGCAAGTTTAACCAATACCCCCATGTTACCCGGTGCCATTATTTCCGCTACGGTCGAACAAATCCAAGACAAACATGTCATTGTAGATGCTGGATTAAAATCAGAATCTTACATCCCTATCGAACAATTTTATGATGAGAATGGTAAAATTGAAATCAAAGTCGGCGATGAAGTTAAAGTAGCACTTGAAGTAATGGAAGATGGTTTTGGGAGTACTCGCCTTTCTCGCGAGCGAGCCAAACGATTAGAATCTTGGTCACACCTCGAACGTGCTTATGAAGCAAAAGAAACCATTCACGGTACGATTGTAGGCCGTGTTAAAGGTGGATTTACTGTTGAGATTAATAAGGTAAGAGCCTTCTTACCTGGATCATTAGTTGATGTAAAACCTATTCGCGATCCAGAAGCGTTTGAAGGTAAAGAATTTGAATTTAAAGTTATTAAAGTAGACCCTAAGCGCAACAATATTGTCGTTTCCCGCCGTGCCGTTTTAGAAGCGGAAAGCAACGTTGAGCGCGCAGCCGTACTTGAAAATATCCATGAAGGTAATGAAGTAAAAGGTATCGTAAAAAACCTTACTGATTACGGCGCCTTTATTGATTTAGGCGGCGTTGATGGTTTGCTCCATATCACTGATATGTCCTGGAAGCGTATTAAAGACCCAAGAGAAATTTTGAATATTGGGGATGAAATTAAAGTACGCGTTTTAAAGATCGATCGAGAAAATGTACGCGTATCATTAGGCCTCAAACAATTAGGCGGCGACCCTTGGCAAGATATCAGTCAACGTTATCCCGTACAGTCCCGGATTACGGGTCGGGTCACTAATATCACCGATTACGGTTGTTTCGTTGAAATTGAAGAAGGCATTGAAGGTCTCGTTCACGTTTCCGAAATGGACTGGACGAATAAAAATGTTAACCCTAATAAAGTCGTTCATTTAGGCCAAGAAGTTGAAGTCATGGTGTTAGATGTCGATGCAGAGCGTCGTCGGATTTCCTTAGGCATTAAACAATGCGCATCAAATCCATGGGCTGCTTTTGCTGAAAACCATGAAAAAGGTGAAACCGTTAAAGGTAAGATTAAATCCATTACCGATTTTGGTATTTTCCTTGAACTTGATGGCGGCATTGATGGCTTGATTTATCTTTCTGACATTGCTTGGAGTGAGGCTGAAGCACAAGATGCCTTACGCAAACATCAAAAAAGTGATGAACTAGAAGCCATCATTTTAGCTATTGATGTTGAGCGCGAACGTATTGCACTTGGCTTGAAACAATTGGCTGAAGATCCATTAGCAAGTTACTTAGACGAGCATGAAAAAGGCACCATCGTTAGTGGTACCGTTGTTGAAGTCGATCAAAAGCATGCTGTCATTGAGTTAGCTGAAGGCATTCGCGGTATTTTACGCGCATCCGAAATTTCTACTGAAAAAGTGGAAGATGCTCGTACTAAGTTTAATGTAGGTGATAGTGTGGAAACAAAAATCATGGGCACCGATAGAAAAGTGCATGCGATCACATTATCTATTAAAGCTAAAGATGCTAAAGCACCTGCGAAGAAAGCCACAAAAACCAGCACGAAAGCCGCAGCCGCAGGATCCACTGCGACGACAACAACCGGAAAGAAGAAAAAATCTGAGTCTACTCTTAAAACAACGCTTGGTGATTTGTTCAAGGGACATATCAACAATAGTGAAGAAAAAGAGGGTGAAGATAAGTAATCTACGGCTAAGTCATCTCATTGGACAAGCGAGGATATTTCTATCCTCGCTTGTTTTTTTATTATTGGGACCCCAAGCTATTTTTGCTTTTTCTATTATTCAAAAACCCATCATTTTTAATCAAGCTCGTGTTGAATTAACACGTGAATATCAATTCTATCATTATCACATTCGCTCTAATTCCATTAAAATTAACCCTAAAATAATCGTCTTACATTGGACAACAACTAAAACGCTTTCAGAAGCATTTAACTTATTCAACCCCGTTCAATTACAAGCGACTAGATTCGAGTTGCCAGGACACTTGAATGTCTCAGCTCATTTTTTAGTGGACCGCGACGGTACAATCTATCAATTAATGCCTGATAACTGGATGGCAAGACATGTTATTGGATTGAATCATTCTGCCATAGGAATTGAGAACGTTGGTGGATACCATGATCATGCTGATCTGACAAAGGCTCAGATAAAAGCCAATGCCTATTTAGTTTCATATTTAAAGAAAAAATATCCCTCTATCCACTACTTAATTGGTCATAGTGATTATCTGAAATTTAAAACAACCTCCTTATGGTTAGAAAAAGATCCTACCTACCAAACAAAAAAATACGATCCGGGGACTTACTTTATTTGTGAGGTTGCCGCTCATAATCACACCTTAAAAATATTAATTCAAATGATATAAACGCTTACCCAGATGATAGCCCAGAGAACATGCGCCTTGAAGCAATAAACGCTCACTATCCTTTCCCCTATTTGTTTGATGAAACTCAAGCCATTGCTCGCGCCTATCAAGCCGTTTGCACTCCTGATTTTTATATTTTTGATAAGGATTTAAAATGTGTTTATCGTGGGCGTTTTGATGAGGCGACCCCAGGAAATGGTAAACCAGCAACGGGTGCTGATGTAGCCAGGGCTTTAGAAGATGTTTTAGCGAATCAGCCAGTGGACCCTATTCAGCTACCAAGCATAGGCTGTAATATTAAATGGAAAAAATAACAGCCTTGTAGAATGTTTCATTCTAAGCAAGGCTGTGTATTAGTAAGATGACAATTACATAGAGTTAGCGATATGGGGACGACTCTTAGGACGTAGAGCTTGCAATAATTTTGCATTCATCAGATCAATAAGTGTTTCTACCGTATCCATCGATTGTTTACGGAATCGACTTGGCAAAAATATCCCTGGTTTATCAAGCATGATATCGGCTACTTTGCTCATCTTATCATATCCGTATGATCCTTTCTTATCATTGCTATTGCCTAGCACAAGAACCTGATTCCGAGTTTTGCTCTCTAATTTAATCTTATTGATTATCTCGGCAAGCCTCCAACCCTCATGATCATTACCTAAACCTAATGTATTATCAAATATATAAATATCATATTGATCTTCAGGCCGATCGTCTTCCAGCGATTTTTTAACGTCATTGTAATCATCCAATGATTTAATTAAGCGATGGTTTAAATCAAACTGTGGATTTTGTTCGTAATAGCCATCCTCTGTGTTTTCATTAATGACGGTAAAGCAATACTTTATAAAATCCTGGGCATGTTGCAGATCATCAATGACCAGAATTCTGATTCTTTTGGGCTTAGGTGGAGTGGTTTCATTCTTCTCAAAAAATGAATGGCTTTGCATGTGGGCCTCTTGTCTCGTTAGTGTGTTGTTAGAAATATGTATATTTTTTATTTTTATTATATATTTTAGATTTTATATTGTACTATATCCTAATGTGTAAATAAAGCACATTTAGTATAATTTCTCTCCATTTTGTGTTAGCATAAAATATTATAACTATATGATAATAATAGGTTATTATATGCCGACTCTAAGGCCCGCTCGTTCCTTGCAAATTAATATGTGATTTTGCACGGCGTTAATCTGAAAATTTAGGGCGTGCAGGCTTTTACGATGCAACCAGATCCATGCGTTTTTATCTTTCTCTTCCTCATTGTGGGCTCTCTCAACTTCAAATAAACGCGGGCGTTTTGCACCACCTTTATATATAAGAGTCTCGATCTTTTTTTCCTCTTTAAATAGCTGCAGCAAATTTTCCCCATCATAGGTTTGACACGCGCGTTCTGGTTCTTGGTTAAAGGAATATAGGGTAAGCGGGTAAAAAGCTTCTTTAGGATCGCAAAATCTCTGCAGAGCATACATGGGCAATTTTCTTTGCTGTTTACATACATTAAGAAAATACTGATACCGTCTAGGGTTATTCTCGGGTTCTTTCAGGAAAGCCTCATAACTGTTAATAAGTGAAACATAATGAGTTAGATAACAGCCATATTCTGTGCCATGAGTTCTAACATTTTCTAGTTGATTGAGAGCTTCGGGTAAGGATTCAAATGGTACGTAGCTTAGTAATGTATTTACCATAAAGCTATCACCGGCAACACCTGCTGCATATTCTAAGGGTGATATCAATTTAGCTTCATGTCGGTTCTGTTTTTTACTGGAGGTTTTGAGCGTTACAAAAGAGATGTTTGGGTAGAATGCTTGTAATCGTTGAAGTAGCTTCACTACCGAAACGGGATCAGCGTCCATGACATGTTTAAGTAGTTTCTGGCTAGAAAGTGGTTTATCAAAGAGGCTAAAGGTTTCTCTGTCTGTACGTAGCAGGCGGCTAAGTGTCACCTCTTTATCGGCAAAAAAGGCAATGCGTTCAATGATAGGTTGTTGATAAAATAAACTTACT